>Ga0210057_1000037_pt1 | contig 312569 bp, 382 predicted proteins | sample CryGeyCG2114_010_2_FD_183968 | JGI IMG/M metagenome (GOLD analysis project Ga0210057, IMG submission 183968) | Groundwater microbial communities from aquifer - Crystal Geyser CG10_big_fil_rev_8/21/14_0.10 (SPAdes) (version 2) | ecosystem: Environmental > Aquatic > Deep subsurface > Groundwater...
GGTTCGAGTCCTGTCCCTCGCATAGAAAAATGAAACAAATAACAAAAACAGACAAAAACTTAGTAAACTTGATAAAAGAAATCAAGGAACATGCAGCTAAAGAGAATTCTGGATTTTGGAAAAGAATAGCAAAAGAATTAAGCAATAGCACTAGGAGACGAAGGTCTGTTAATATTGCAAAAATCAACCAATATACTAAAGAGGGAGAAATGGTTATAGTTCCTGGAAAAGTTTTAGGTGTTGGAGAATTAGATCATAATGTTACTGTTGCAGCTTTACAATTTAGTGAATCTGCTTTGATGAAAATAAAAAATAATTTGACAATAGAAGAATTGTTAAAGAAAAGTCCAAAAGGCAAAGATGTGAGGATATTAGGATAAAATGATTGTAATAGATGCTTCAAACTTAATTGTAGGTAGATTAGCTACAACTGTTGCTAAAAAAGCCTTGATGGGTGAAGAAATTAATGTTGTTAATTGTGAAAATGCAATAATGACTGGTAAAAAGAAAGAAGTATTTGAAAAAATGAAAGCAAGAAGGGAAAGGGGAGACGCTATGAAAGGACCATTTTTCCCAACAATGCCAGATAGATTCATTCGAAGAGTTATTAGAGGAATGTTACCATATAAACAAGAAAAAGGAAAATTAGCATACAAAAGAGTAATGTGCTATTTAGGAGTTCCTGCTCAATTTAAAGATCAAAAATTAGAGACAATTAAAAGCGCAGATATTAAAAACAGTGAAGCTTTATCTTATATTACTGTTGGTAAAATCTGTGCGTTCCTTAGAAAATGAAAACAATACATAAAGCTGGAAAGAGAAAAACTGCTATAGCAAGGGCTACAATGAAGGCAGGTAAAGGAAATGTAAGAGTTAATTATCAATCTTTAGAAACATATAGTCCTGAAATTGCAAAAATGAAAATAATGGAACCTCTTTTGATTGCAGAAGATGTTTCCAAGAAATTTGATATAAGTGTTAATGTTCAAGGTGGAGGATGGCAATCTCAAGCAGAAGCGATAAGATTGGCTATTGCACGATGTTTAGTTGAAGCAAGTAAACCTTTAAAAAATAGATTTTTAGAATATGATAGAGGATTATTAGTTGCAGACACTAGAAGAAAAGAAGAATGCAAGCCAAACGATTCTAAAGCTAGAGCTAAGAGACAAAAGTCCTATAGATAAGATGATAATTCCAATAAGATGTTTCAGTTGTGGAAAACCTGTAGCGCACCTCTGGGAGAAATACCTAGAGAGAGTTAAAGCAGGAGAAGATCCAAAGAAAGTAATGGATGAACTAGATTTGAAAAGATATTGTTGCAGAGCATTATTCTTAGGTCATGTAGATTTATTGGATGATATCTCTCAATTTAAGAAGTTTTAACGATAGTTTTAAATTCTAATTCTTTTTTTCTTTATTATTATGCGAGATAATAGATGGTTAGATAAAAGATTAGATATTGTTTGGGATAAAATTATTCCGGAAGTTGAAAGAAAGAATAAAGTTATTATTAAATTTAAGGGCAGATGGAAGAATAAATTTGCTCATATTAAAATGCTTAGAGATGGTTCTACAGAAATTGCCATTAATTATTATTTTAAATATCCAGATGTTCCAGATTTTATTTTAGAAACTACTATTGCCCATGAATTAATCCATTATATGCATGGATTCCAGAGTCCTTATCCTCAATTATTTAGACATCCCCATAAAGGAGGGATTGTAGACAAAGAAATTAAAAAAAGAGGATATGATTTTTTATTTGATTTAGAAAAAAGTTGGGTTAAGAAAAATTGGTTTCAATTACATTCAATACTCTCTTCTTAATGGAAATCTTGCATGTTTTTTGCAATTTAAACAATAATAAACTACATTATTATTTTTGGTTCTAACCCTATAATTTTGGTTTCTGAAGTAATTATAACAATGTTTACAGAATTTTCTATTATAATACCTTGGAAGCCTTAAGTTAAATTTCATAGCTATTTTTCTAGCTGTATTAACATATTTATTTGATAAATCTTGAGTTGTAGCTTTTTCTGCTTCTTCAAAAAGAGTTTTTATTCTTTCTCTAGCTATTTCTATATCTTTTTCTTTTTTCATTTTTTATAATTTATGCAACCACTTTATTAGTTTTTCTCTTGTCTTAGTATTTGCATTAAAGTATCATAAGTTTGTGGGTATTGTGTAATATCTAAGATCGTATTATGGAGTAATTTTGTTCCGGCGCAGGTGCCTTGAATTATAAATTCTGTAGTATTATTTAACTTGGCATTTTTTTCTAAAACTATTCCATCACTTGATTGGGAATCGGAAGTACACCCCGATCCTACGATTGTAAAAGTATTTACATTTATAGGTTTTACATTTAATTTATTTATGAATAGACTATTTTTATCCATGTCTCTACATTCTAATTCTGCTCCGAAAAATTTACAATAAGTTAAAATTGATCCTTCTATCCCTTTACTTGGGGTGGCTATTAAAATTAATTTATCTACAGATTCATTGCCAAATATTTGTATATATCTTCTGGCAATTAATCCTCCCATACTGTGTGCTACAATTACTACTTTTGGTTTTTCAGTTTTATATTTTAAAATATTAATTAAATCATTTAGTCTTATAGCATAAGTATCTAAATTTTCTGTTTTTGTTTCTAATATTTCAGTATTATTTGAATATTGTAATATATCAAAATAATAACTCCCTTTAACAGTTATTGGGGCGTTTATCAATCCCCAATTTTGATTATCATAGGGGGTAGACAAAGATATTGATCCTCCTGGGAGATAATTATCTTTTTCTAACTGGTTTTCTATTAAATTGAATGCGTTTAAACTATACAACGCAGATAGATCTTTGTTAAAATCATGGCCATGAAGGAAAATTATTGGATACAATTCAGGATTATTGTGGCATGAACTGTCAATACAACATGTTGAACAATTATTTTTATAACAACATTCCGGGAGTGGAGTTTCTGGCATAATCTTTGTTATATTTATATCTTGCAAAACTATTTCAGTATAAGGATGTGAATCGCATACTAAATTTTCTTTTGACAATTCTAAAATTAATGCTTGCGTTAAATCATAACCTTCTATTGTAATTTCTTGTATATTTTCATGAGTTAGAATTTTATGAATTAAAGCAATATTTGTTGAATTTAGGTAAGAATTAATCAGTTCTTGTTTCTTATTCTTCAAAATTAATTTTATTGTATTGTTAAATTCTTCTGTATTTGGATAGTTTTGTATAAGATAATCTTCTTCATTAAAATATTGTTGGGTTAAAAGATTTAGATTATTCATATTATCACATATTGAATTATTTAATTCTTGAGGAAAATTTTCTATTTCTCTAGTAGGTAAACATACATTGTTTAAATTACATAATAACTCTTGACGTAATTTTAATTTTAATTCTTCTCTATATGATTCTTCTGTTTTTCCATTAATTATATTTGTTTCTAATGAATTAATATTATCCTTGATTATTGCTAAATTTAATTGTTTTAAATTTAGATAATCTTGTTGTTTAAAACTTTCTTTTAATTCTTTTAAATTATTAATTAAAATTTCTCTATCATAAATTAATGGTTCTCTTAAATAATTTAAGTTAATATTCTTTGTTGCATTGATCAAAATAGTCGCATTTTTTATTAATTTGTTTGCATTCTCTGCTTGGGTTAAAATGGATTCTTTTGTCTCTTCTTCATTTATAGATAAATCATGTTCAACAGTTATTAACAATCTTCTTTGTATGGGATTTTCTTTTGTATTACAAAGCGTAGATTTAATTCCTACACACTCTACTTTATATGTATAAATTAATTGGCCAATTCCTTTAGTGTTTGGTTGTATAATGTATTCTTTAGTTATTGGGGCAATGGGATTGAATTCGAAACTTTCTGATTCTATTGTTACATTTCTAGAAATATCAATAAAATTATGTGTACATTCTAACTTACAAAATGGATTTGCATCGGCTTGGATTGTCAATTTTAAAGTGTCTTGTTCGTTATTCCTCAATTGAAAGTCTTCTTTGTTTGATGAAAGTTTTAAAATAATATCATTTCCAATAACAAAATTAAAATAAAGTATTAATTGACTTATTATGGAAAATAAGATTAATATGAAAACTATTATTCCAAGAATTATTGTTATTTTTTTGTTTTTGTTTAATGATTTCCAATGCTTTAATAATTTGGACATAGTTTATTCTTAGTTTAAGTGTTTTTAAGGTTTTTTGAACATATTAAGTTAAACAAAAGTATAATATGCGCGAGCCGGGACTTGAACCCGGGTCTCAGCCTTGGGAAGGCCAAATACTAACCACTATACTACTCACGCTTGGTTTTTCAGATTGCAAAAGATTATTTAAATTTACCTCTTATTTTCTCCAAAATGTTTTTAAATAAAGAAGAATATATTTTATTATGGCAATTCAATCAGTTTCAGAATTTATAAGTAATAATATAACCTTATTCGAAGCAATTATTGTTGTAATTGCTTTATTAGTTATTTTTAATTTTGTCATTGGATTTTTTAAGAGAAAATTATTGAAAAGAGCTAAGAAAAAGAAACAAATATCTAATATTAAAATATTTACTAGAATACTCCAAATAACCTTTACAATGTTAGTAGTGCTAATTGCATTTTTTTCTTATATTGGTTCTTGGACTGGTTTAGGGGTTGTTGCAGGATTATTAACTGCAGCGTTAGGATTTGCACTTCAAAGACCAATAACAGGAATTGCAGCGTGGATTATGGTTATTTTAAAAAGACCTTTTGATGTGGGAGATAGAATTGCTATCGGGGATGTCAGGGGGGAAGTTTATGATATTACCTTAACACATGTTTATATAGATGAGATTGGAGGAGAAATAAAAAGTGATCAATTTTCTGGAAGAAATGTAATGATTCCGAATCACCTTTTGTTTGAACATAATATTATTAATTATACTTTAACAAATGATTATGTTTTGGGAGAGGTTCTTGTTGATGTTACTTATGAAAGTGATTTAAATAAAGCTATTGAAATTGCAAAGGGATCTGTTCTTGAATTTACAAAAGAATATGCTAATGATACAACTAGAAAACCTTCAATAAGGGTAAAAATGGCTCCAAGTGCTATGACCCTTATGATAAGATTTTTTGCTCCAATTAAGGTTATGCAACAAGTAACTAGTGATATAACTCAGGATGTATTCTTTAAATTTCAAAAGGAAAAGGACGTTGAAATTGCCTATCCGCATTCAGAAATTATTTTTAAAGATAAAAGAATTTTTAGAAAATAAAGACGGACAACTTTCCGAGGTTCCCGCAACAAAGTGCAGTACAGCCCGAAACGTAGGCTTGCTTGACTTCCGAGATCGAAACGAGTTCGGGTATAACCAAGCCGCTTTGGTCGTCCATATTTGCTGTAATTAAAGCGTTTATAAATCTTTTGATTTGTTATTTTTTGGGTGGTAAATTATTTAAATTGGGGATTTTATTAGTAGATATGGATTTTACGATAATTATCATTGCCATTACTGGTTTAATTTTATTCTTATTTGGTATTGAAAATTTTTCTAAAGAAATTCAAAAAGCTGCAGGAGGGAGATTTAGACTTTGGTTAGGTAAATTTACTAAGAATAGAGTAAGTGCTACTGTTTTAGGGACTGGAGTCACAGCAATTATCCAATCTAGCGCTGCAACAACTATAATTGCGGTTGGTTTAGTTAATGGAGGAATAATCTCTTTTGCTAATAGTTTAGGGATTATTTTTGGTGCAAATATTGGAACTACTATTACTGCCCAACTTGTTGCTTTTAAATTGACGGCTTTTGCACCGATCTTTATAATCTTTGGATTTTTAATTAGTTTATTTGGAAAAAAACATAAAATTCTTGGAAAAGGGATGTTTTATTTTGGTATTGTATTTTTCAGCTTAAACTTAATATCACAAGCTATCACCCCCATAAAAACAGACCCAGCGATTATTAGTTATTTTGCTTCATTATCTAATGTTTTTGTTGCATTATTGGTTGGATTTATTTTTACTGCTTTAGTGCAATCTAGTTCAGTTACAACAGGGATTGTAGTTTTATTGGCTGCAGATGGATTAGTGGGATTACAACAAAGTATCCCTATATTACTTGGGGCAAATATAGGTAGCACGGTTATTACTATACTATCTTCACTCAGATTAAATTTATATGCTAGGAGACTGGCTATTGCTCATTTATTATTCAATGTTATAGGTGCACTTATTTTACTTCCTTTCATCGGGCCATTTAGTAATATGATTTCTGGAATTGGAGGAAGTGCATCTCAACAAGTAGCTAATGCGCATACGATTTTTAATATTTTTGTTGCAATTGTATTTTTGTTTTTATTGAAGTATTATAAGATATTTATAGAAAAAATTGTTCCAGGGGAAGAAAAAGAGATTTTAATGCGGAATAAATATTTGAAAGAAAATTTACCAGAGAATAATAACGAAGCAATAAAAACGATAGAAAAAGAGATTGGTTACTCTTTGTATGTTACCTCTCAAATGTTTAAGAAAGATAAAATGATAGTTGGCGAGCCTACACTTAAACAATTAGATAGATTAAAAAGATATGAAGATTTGAATGATTTGCTTGATAGTACTATAGAAAAGGCATTATTAAAATATTCTCAGAGAAATTTAAGTGATAAAGAAATGGAAGAAGTTGTTCTTTTAGTTAGAATTTCAAATTTAATTGAACAATTAGGAGATTCCGCCGATGATTTAGGAGTTTTATGTAACCAAGTTAAAGAAATGGGACAAAAACCTTCAGAAGAATCAAAACAAAGTTTGAACAATATGATTGTTTTATTAAGAAAAAATATAAAATATCTCGAAAGATATTTCCCTAACACTACAGTTAATAAAAAAGTATTAAGAACAAAATCACTTAAAGGAGTAATAGATAAACAATTTAAGGATCATTTTATGAGAATTAAAAAAAGGGGAAATTATCCTGGGAGTATATTTGTTGAAGCTGTATCTAATATTGAATTAGCATTTAATATAGTAAATGAGATTAGTAATCTAACAGAAAAATATAGTAAAATTAGAAAAAGAAATGGACATTAATTTTTTACCCTAAGCATTTTTTTAGCTACTCCAACTATTCTATGGTATTGATGTCTTAATCCCCTATAATCTAAATAGTTAGCCAGATCCCCATCTCTTGTTACATCATAAACTAAATTTCTTAATGCTAATTCATTCATTGGAGTATCCAATATTTGTTGTGCATGTTTATAACTTCTAATTTTGAAACCATCTTTAATGGGTTGAGATTTTTTGAATGTGTCCTCTTGAGTAAATCCATAAGTATCTGCCATCCCTCGATACATTCCCCATAATTGTTTTGCAGTTTTTTTTGAAAACCCTTTTGGGAGTTTCAATTCATTTTCTTCACAAAATTGTCTTATCCAATCGTTTAAATTTTTTTTAGTTATTGAAGGGCCGACATCATGTTGTGAGATGATATATTTTTGTGAAGTTCTTGATTGAAATGTTATTTCTGCTAGATATCTTTCATATAATTCAAATTCTCTTGAAGATTCTCCAAACTCATTAGATACTTGTTCTAAATTATATCCATGTTCAGAAAATAAATTCCCAATTCCTTGAATATCTTCATTTATTACTAAATCTGTTAATGATTCGAAATTCATTTTAAAACTCTATTTTCCCTTCTAATCCGATAGAAACTCTATCTTTTGGATATTGCCCTATGACTTCTGAATCTGCAAAATTTCTCTGATAAGCAAATCTCAAACTTAAGCCTTTTTTTATTCTTTTTGTAAAACTTGTTTCTAAGAATAGTATAGAGCCTTCTTTTGTTTCTCCAAAGAATTCATCTCCATACAATGGAATTGGGGTATCTAGTTTTATTTCAGAAATACCCGTGGATAGACTTAAAGTATAAGGGTTTAATCTTCTTGTGTATTTTATTGCACCAGAGTTTTCACGATGTCTTCCTTCCCATATAATTGAATTATCTATTCCTATTGAAGAATTTTCAGTAACTCTCCCCGAAAGAGTAAAACCAACTTTTGAATATATTTTATGGTCTGAAGAAGTAGAGGTGCCAGTCATGGTATAAGGTTCTAAATATAGTTTATCTTCAAAATCTTTTGCTAATCCGACTGCAGGCATACCCAAACCTAAAATTAAGGCAGTATTAACCAATAATTTCTTGATTTTCATAAAAATGGGAGAAATTTAAGCTTTATAATTGTTTTTATTTTTACCACTTAAGAGTTATAGAATTTTTAATTTTCCTGTAATTTTGTCAATTATATCTTCTTTATCGGGGCCTATACCTAAACAAGTAATTGTGCCAGGGGTTAATTCTGTTCTCCCCGCATCTTTTATTAATGAAGCCACAAGTTTTTCGTTTTTTGCAAGTTTTTGGTATTCCATTAATTCTTTTAAACTATCCACTTTTAGAATTACTTTCTTCATCCCAATAGTCCTCCAAGTAGTTACTTTTAATTTACTGGAGTTTAATACTGCTTCAACACTAGCATGTGCAACTTGTGCTGCTAATTTGCCCTTTGACATTTTTAGATCTGTTCGAACTAATATTGCCTGTTTATATTCACTCATTTTCTAAATTTATTCTGTGCAGAAGCTTGTATTTTATTAATAAGTTTATGAAGTGCTTTTTCTAAGTCCCAATCAGTCGAACTCACATTAATTATCGCAGTTGGTGAATCAATTTTTCCTTGAAATGTGTACTTTGCTCTATCCCCATCTTTCATGTGTTTTTTGGCCATAATTACTAGAAAACCCTTCACTTCTCTTTGGATTTTTTCATTTCCAGCACTTGTTATTTCTTTTATCTTCTTAATTTCAATTTCATCAAAATTGTCCAATCCTTTTATAGTGATAGTTTCATCCATAGTTAAATTTTAGTTTTGAGATATTTAACATTTTCTGTTTTGAATAAATCTTTATAAAGTTAAATTGCTTTTTTTTATCATGAAAGAATTGGTGATATTTATAATTTTATTAATCCTATTTATCCCAGTTAGTTTTGCTAAAGAAATTTCAATTCCAGAATTATTTGATATTTCTCAAGAAAATGCATCTGTTGAAGTCTCTGGAAAAGAAGTTTATTTTTATGCTGGTTCTAAATTAGTTGCTTCTGATAAAAATGGTTTAGATTATAAATACCAAGATCGATTAGGTTCAGATGTTAATTCTAAAGCTTTACCTTTTGGTCAAGCAATTAAATTCAACGAAAGATTTAGTTTTACTGGAAAAGAATTAGACTCTGATTTATATTATTTTAATGCTAGATATTATGATTCTAACCTAGGGAAGTTTACTTCTGTTGACCCCATTAAAGATAATCCTGCTTATTCTTATGTTTCTAATAATCCTATGAATTATGTTGATCCTACTGGTAAAACTAAAAATGCAGTTATTGTTGCTAATTTAGATCAATGGGGCCAAGGCACTGAAGAGGCTTATTCACCAATTCTTTCTTCGATAGGGTATAATACTAAGATTATCGATATAAAAAACTCCTTTTCGTTTGATGAATTAAAAGGTATTTCAGGAGTTGATTTACTTATAGTTGCCCAAGATTATTATAATGACCCTGAAAAGTCTAGCAATTATTTTGGAGTTCCTCCTGCAGACTTTTTTAATAAGGGGGCTCAAGCTTTATTTTTAATGTCTAGTGAAAAAAGTCTTCATGGGATGGTTTATGCACCAACTGAAAGATTTATGGCACAAAAATCTTCTGTAGAAAACACTTTAAGAAATACGTTAAATGTTCCATTTCAAGTTGGTGGGCCTTTCTTAAGTGCTAGTGATGGAATTCTTGGCCCTAAAATGAGTACTCCCGGAAGAAATAGTTTTTCTTATTCAATAAAACCTAAAAATTCTGATGAGGTGTTTATGGCACTTATGAACCCAAATTTAGACTATTTTATACTTAAAACTCAACAAACTGAACATTTTTATGACCGTTCAGTTTCTTTAACTTATTATAAATCTTGGAGAGTAGAACAGACAGACCCCCTTTTGGAAACTATTAGATTTTCTTCAACTTGGGATCAAACACTTTTTCATAGGGGGGATCCAGAATTTCAGGATTTGTATAATTTAATGGGGCAATATGCAAAGGATAACCCAGAATTATCTACTTTCGGAATGAGATTAAATATTAAATAATTTTTACAACATAAGGACCTTCTTTTTTGTATCCTAATTTGTAATAATAGTCTCTAACCCCAATCCCAGAAATTACTACTAATTTATTTTTATTATATTCTTCTTTTGTTATTCTTTCTGCTTCTTGTAATAATTGTTTTCCAAATCCTTTATGTTGATGAGATTTATTAGTATTTTTTCCTATTTTTTCTACATTTGAATAAACATGTAATTCTCTAACAATTGCAGAGTTATTTGTTATTTCTTTTCTTTTAGAATTATGCGGAATTCTTAATCTTAAAAATCCAATTATCCTATCATTGTCTTCTATTGTTAGAAATATTTCTTTTCCATTTGAAGCATCATAATCAATTCTTTTTAGAAGTGGAGTTGTTATAGTTTCTGTTCTTATTTGTCTTGATCTTATATCTCTTGAAGCACTTTTTAGATGTTTATTTACATATTGTCTTAAATTTGTTTTATCTACACCTGCATGAGTCATATAAGTTGGAATATCCCTTTGTACACGCATTATCCTACAATATTCGGGGATATATCTTATTGCTTCTGCTATTAATTTAGCAGCTTTTTCTGTTGTTAAGGGGTTATATTTTCCTTTTTTATAATCTTCATATAATTCAGTGTTAGGCATAACCATACATGGATAAATTTTTAGAGCATCAGGTTTGTAATTCTGATTTTTAAATAATTCTTTAAACATTTCTAAATCCTCTTTTATACTAGATCCTGGGGCCCCAGGCATTATATGGTAACCTACTTTTAATCCAGAATCTTTCATTAATTGAGTTGCTTCTATTGAATCTTGTATTGTATGCCCTCTTTTTATTTTTTTTAGAACTTTTGGATAAATTGATTGTACCCCCAATTCAACTCTTGTACATCCTTGTAAAAGCATTTTATCAATATGTTTTTGTTTACAATAATCTGGACGTGTTTCAATGACTAATGCAATACACCTAACTTTAGCTTTTTCATTTTTATCTTGAGCTTGTTTTAGAGTATCTTTATTTTTTGATTTAAGTTTCCTAATTTTATTATTAATTAATTCATATCTATTTTTGTCATTTTTTGTGTTTAATTCAAAGAATTTGAAGAATCTTTCTAAATCAATTTTATCTTTTTTTATAAATAAATCTCCAAAATCATTCATTGCATTCATTGCATCTTTTATGAAGGTAGTTTGATATTTAACTGGGAATGACGGGAAAGTTCCTCCCATTAAAATTAATTCTATTTTTTCTGGTTGTTGGCCAATTAGTATATATTGTTCTAATCTATTAAAAACTTGTAAATATGCATCATAATTATTTCTTATTGCCCTTCTTGCTGCAGGTTCTTCCCCAGTATATGATTGTGGGACAGTTTTTCCTCCTGGGCACATTGTACATTTTCCATGAGGGCAAGGAAATGGTTTGGTCATTATTGCAACAACCGAAACTCCAGATTGTTCTCTTGTTGGTTTTATTTTTATTAATTTGAATAATTCTTGTTTATCTTTTTTTTCGGCAGCTAATAAAATTTGAATTAATGATGGAATTTTATTTGGTTTGTGTATTTTTGCTAATCTATCTCGAAGTTTAATTATTTCTTCTTTAGACTCTATTTTTTGTTTTAGAATCTCATCTCCAAGCAATTTACAAAATTTTTCTATTTCCATAGTTTTTGGCCAAAATAGCAATATTTAAAAGTTGTGAATCTATGGTTTTAAGGTAGGCTAGACTGGGCGGTTAGCTCTCGCTTGTTACTACAAATGAGCTATATGGTAGAGTTGAATGCCTGATTGAGGCTTTAGCTTTGGTCATTAGTCTTAATCTGGACGCTGATCCTTTGTCCTATGGGATTGGTGTTTATGGGAACCAAGTCAGATCCGGAAGGAAGCAGCTTTTACCTTAAACATTAATGCTCGTAGATCGCGAAGGGGAGAAAGGATTAAGGTTAACTAATGGTTAAGGTTTTTGTCGATTTCAGGATGCCTACACCTTTATTGTCGCATTTGAGAAATAATTTCACCTAAATTCTGAGCTAATAAATTATACATTTTTTGTATTGTTACTTCATATATTGATTCTTTTAATGGACCTTCACATAAATTTAAATCATCTGTTGTAAATCCTTCGTTCATTGGAAGTAAGCAGTTCATAGATCTATCTTGGAATCTTTGTTTTGTTAAATCATCTAAATCTGTATTAGTTTTGATTAATTCAACACTTACTAAACAATTTTCTCCTTTTTTCTCTAAAATTTTATATTCAAATATATTTCCACTTTGTTCACCAGTTACTTTAGCTTTTGTACAAGTAAAGAAAGCTCTATTAAAACAATCTTCATTATCCCCACAATTAGTTTCATAATTTGTTATAAGGGCAGTTGCAATAATTAAAATAACAAACATGGCTATAATAATTCCTTGAATCCCCTTTTCTTGATCTTTTTCAGAACTAGTTTTCTTATGAATATGTTTATTTATCCCCTTTTTAGGAGATTTTTTCTTTTGTTTCTTATCCATATAGTAAAATCTTATTTTTTGGTTTTATATTTGTTTCGATTATAAAAAGAAAAAGAAAGAACTATAAGTTCTTTTTTGTAATTATTTTTATTTTAGTTTGAGATACAGCAACTTTAGAATCCATTGCAACAATGTTCTTTATTTCGGATCTTTCTGCGATTCTTAATAAATCTCTGTCTACTACTCCATCAAAAACAATTGTGTTTATCCCAGTACCTAAATTTTTTACTGTTGTCGCTAATTCTGATGTAGGAACTTTTCCAAGGATGTTTTGTTCCTCATCTAAAATGTATGCTCCCCTTGTGCCCATAAGGTCGTCTAACATTTTTGTGTATACCTCAGTATCTTTTGTTGTTAACTTTGATGAATACACTGGTTTAATGTTAGTTTCTCTCGGTCTTATATTTGTTTTTTTAGGTGCTACTTTAACAGTTCTTGTATTTGTAGAGGTAGTTGGTTTGTTGTAACTAGGTTTAGTTGCATTGGTAGTAATTTCCATACTTATTTGCTCAATTGCAACTCTACTTCGTAAAGCTTTGTTTATTTCTTTTTTAGTTAGTTCTTCAACTTCTTTACCGTCTGGAGCTTTTACAACAAAATCTACATCTGCAACAGATTTAAGTTCTCTAATTATTAAATCTCCGCCTCTGTCTCCATCAACAAATAAAACTACAGTTTTTCTTTTTGATAGTTCTATGATTGTTTTAGGTACAGAAGTTCCGTTCAGTGCAATTCCATTTTTGAAGCCATTCTTTAATAATGTTAAAACATCTGCTCTGCCTTCAACTACAATTATTTCGTCAGATTCTTCAATTGCTGGCCCTGCAGCTAGTTTTTCTGGACCATAATCTTTTATTTCCATCATCCTTACGGATTTTGAAACTTCTTCTGTAATTTCTTGTGAGTCTGGGAGGGTGTTATCTGTTAGATCTTTAAGTAATTCTTTTGCTCGGTCTATTACTAAATTTCTTTTAGAAATCCTTACATCTTCAATAGATGCTGCCTTTATAATTGCATTACAAGGTCCAATTCTTTGAATTGTTTCTAGTGCTGCAGCAATAATTGCTGTTTCTGTTTTATCAAGGCTTGATGGAATAATTATTTCTCCACTAGCTTTTCCGCCAGTAGTTTTCATATTTACTTCAATTCTGCCTATTTTCCCATTTCTTTGTAATTCTCTAAGTTCCAAATCTGAACCTAAAAGTCCCTCGGTTTGACCAAATATTGCTCCAATTACGTCTGGTCTATCAACTGTACCTTCGATTGAGATTTGAACATGAATGATATATTTTGCCGTTACTAGGCCTATTTTTCCCATTTTTTGTTCCTCCGTTACTAATCGTACTAAAGAATAAGTATTATCAACTGGGTTTCTTTTCCAGATTTTCTTACAATTTTACAATGAATGTGATGTATTATGAGTGATATACTTAGTCTCTATGATTATGTGGCCCGTTCCTAACTCCCAAGCTCATTGCTTGATAGTTATCGTATGCTCCGTTGGGTAATTCACAAAACGGGCGCTAATGAATGTTACCGTAATCAGTTTAAAAAGCTTTTGATTATCTAAATTTTTGTAGATTTAAGAAGGATTTTGCTTTGTTATAGATGTCATAAGTGTCATTTTTGAGCTCTTTTTTGTAAGTTTCGCTTTTTTCTGTGCTAAAATACTTATCCGCAACATCTCTCATAAATTTCATAAATGGCTTATTTGACCATTTATCTTCATAATCTGTGACCATTTTTGAGCTAAACTTGATTTTTAGTGATCCAGAAGCCAATTTTTCTTTTTCTGTAGAGATTATTTCATAATTTCCCAAAGAAATTGTTATTCCTATCTCAAATTGAGTGTAATCATCTATTTCTTTAGTACCTGTCCATTTAATTGTAAGGTTTTTCTTAGAATTCACAGTTTTTTCATCATATTCACTTTCTACTAAGTTATATCTATTTAATTCAAACCAAGCTTTTAAGGAATGGTAGAAATCAATCATATTAAACTCAGCGTTTTGTGATATTTGTAATCCAGAAACTATTGCAACTTTCTCAGCCATAGTTAACTTTAGGAAATTATATTTATAAAGTTTATGCTGTTCTTAATTCAAGAAATCTTTTTATTTCGTCTGCTAAACCGTATGCTTTATTGTATAATGCCCCTTCTGCATCATTGATTCTTTCTTTGATTATATATTTCTCGTATAGATTTCTTATAAAATCACTTTTAAATTTATCTTGTCTATTTCTTACTAATTCTGCACTCAATTTTAGTGTTAAGTCTAATTTTTGAGTTCCTATTTTTCTTCCATCAATTTCAATTTCAACATCTTGTAAACCTAAGACATAATATGTTATTTTAATTACATTACTAAAATATTCTCCAGCAAATTTTTCTGCTTTCCATCTTATTTCTATTTGTTTAGAATCTCCCTTTATTCTTTCAACATATAAGTCTTCTATGAAGGTTTTTGATTCATCCCCATAGCCTTCAAAGTTCAACCATTCTTTAATTGCTTTGTATAATTCGTCTAAGCTAAAAATTCCTTTATGTTTTATTGCTGTGGACATAACTTTTGTTTTTTCAGGCATAATTAAGAACTCTATTTTGTTTAATTTAAATGTTTCTATCGGCTTATTTTACATAATAGGTAGCTTTATATACCCCTCCTTTAATATAATTTTATCATTTAAGGAGAAAAATAAACCATGAAAGGAAAAGTAAAGTTTTTTAACGAAACTAAAGGATTTGGATTTATCTCTGCAGACGATGGTAACGAGTATTTCGTACATCAATCTGACCTTCAAGAAGGTACAAGATTACATGAAAACGATGAAGTTACATTCGACGTAGAAGAAGGCCAAAGAGGTCCTAAAGCTGTTAATGTTTCTAAAGAGTAAATAGTATTTATTTTTAGTTTATATTAATTTTAAACATATTTTTTTATTTAATTTTTATTTAATAAGAATAAAGTGATTTATATTTTATTTACAGTTCTTATGCATTTACAATCATCTGTAAAGACTTCATTGTTTAGTTCATCTCTTATTTTTTTTGCTTCTTTTCCATTCCAAATTTTTGAAAAAGGTTTTGTTCCTAATTTTTCCCCAATTCTTATTCTAGGGGTATTAAAACAAGGAGTCAAGTATCCTTCAAAATTAATATTTGCCTCGAAATTAAATAGACAATCTTGATTTAGATATTCAGTTGGTTGCCAGGGGATAAATTTTATTTTAAGTTTTTTACATTCTTTTGCAATGTTTTCATATAATTCTTTTATCTTATTCTTTTCATAAATTGAAAATTCCATCTTTGCCGAGCCACCATCAAACAACCTTAGTTCTAAAATTGTTGCTCCTATGCTATGCAGAAACTTTGGCATATCAATTAAGTCATTTAGATTATCTTTTGTAACAACACAATTTACCATAACTGGAATTTTTGTTTGGTTTGTTAAACTTTTTACTTTTTCTGCAACTTTTTTTAATGGATATTTTCGTATTCTTTGATAGGATTCTTCGTTTGGGCCATCAATACTTATTCTTATTAAATTTAATTTTGTATTTTTTAATTTTTCAATATTTTCTTGTGTTAGTAAAGTTCCATTTGTTATTAGTTCAACATTATCTCCTAAGCTTTTTGCGTAGTTTATCATATCCATTAATTCTGGATTAAGCAATGGTTCTCCTGTACCACAAAATTGTATTCGCGGAATTGGTTTGTAATCATAGGAATCTAATATTTTTTTAAATTCCTTAAAAGTCATATTTTTTATTTTATGTTTTGGATAAAATGGAAAATTTTTTTCATCAGGGGATCCGTGTGGACAAATTTCACATCTTAAATTACACCCATTTGTTGGTTCAAATTCCAAAAGTAAAGGAGGAGTTGTATTCATTTTAAAAAGCCTTAAGGGTAATGTGATATCAAAGTTTAAATCATTTACGATTTAACAAACTTTATATATAATTTGAATCCTAAAATAGTATGGCCCATCATAGGAGAAGAAGCCGAAAACCAGATCTTACCCCTTTTGCTATTATTGCAATATTCTTGATTATTGCTTATTATTATTTTAATAGTATCGCTTTTTTTGGAATTAGTTTTATGTATAACATTCCCCCCGTTGTGTATTGGGGAGTCGTGGCAGTTATATGTTATTTAATTTATAATAAGTTTTGAAGATAAATTAATAAGTCTTAAAAGGGCCACCCTTGAAATTGTTAAAAGCCTTATGTTTGTCTTTACTTAGTCTGCATAATCTTTTTGTTATAGGCAACTTTTGGTCTGATTTAATACAAAATTATGGATTATATGTTGATCATATTGATCTAAAAGAATTGCAGGAATTCTATTAAGCATAGCCAATTCAAAACCACGTTCACCCAATTGATATATATCAAACCTTTCATCTTCAGTTTTTCTACCTACAAATTCACTTTCAGGAGTTCTTATACCAACGTATAATTCACAACCTCTTTGAACGCCTTGTAAAAAATGATCTTGTTTCGTGCTTTTTCCTAAAACGCCCCAATCAAGTAAAGAATCTACTGAATAGGGTAGTGCTACTGAACCATTAATTTCAACTCCACTAACTTTTGAACCAAGCAATGAAGAAAGAGAGTATTCCAAACTTCCTTGAAATTCTGGTAATTCCATTGCTAGCACTAATAATCGAGGTTTCATAATATTTATAATAAGAATATCTCTATAAATATTTCTATTCTTTAGAGTCAAAAACTTTTAATTTTCTAAAACTATTCATAAATACTCTATATAGGGACTTTAACAAAATTAAAAACAGCCTTAAGAGGGACTCGAACCCCCGACCTGCTGGTTACAAACCAGCTGCTCTACCAACTGAGCTATTAAGGCAGTGATTTTAGAAGTAAGATTTTAATTTAAAAAGGTTTTTATTTCTTAATAACTTTGCCGAAATAATTAATTTCAACAGTGTTTATTGGTGTTACCTTTTTCAAAGAATTTTTCAAGTCCTTTTGGAAATCATATCTGATTATTGAATCTAGAATTTTATCGAAGGATGATTTAGATACTTCATTTTTTATTGATTCAATAGCAGCTTGTTTTGTAGCAGTTAATACTCCCCCTTTTACTTTGGCTCTTGTTATTATAATTGGTTTAATTATTACTTCTTCATTATCTTTTGTTTTTAATTTTAATGAAGCATCTATTTTACTTTTATTTTTTCTTACAATCCGATTAATATGACTTGATAATATTTGATAGCTTAATGGTGCAGTCTCTGCTTTTTCTTCTTTAACTTGAGTTATAACAAATTTAATTCTCATATTGTTGCCTCTAACTTTTGCAACATTAGATAAGTTAACTCTAATTGTTTTTCCAATTAGATTTTGAGCTTCTGCTACATAACTTTCACCAATTTCTGCTCCACCGAAGTTTTTTGGAGAGAAAATACTGTACCATTTCTTTTTCTTCTTTTTATCCAGTTTGTTTGTAGCTTTTCTCTTTCCTGCCATTTTTATCCTACCAATAATTTAGCTTTAGATCTATTGAATTTCCAATCTGCTGGAAGCTTTCCAGCGCTTTTATAATATTTAACTAGTCTGTTAATTTTACTTTCTGTTAATTGAAAACCCCTCTTAGCAGTCATATCTTGTTTATTTGTTTCTCTATGAGTTGTTAATTCAATATGTCTTTTAATTAGGTTAAATAAATCTTCAGGTAATTCTCCACCTAGTTTATTTTCTTTAAGAATTTGTGTGATTTTTTTATCTGTCATGGCTTTGACATCAGGAATTCCGTATGAGTCTCTAAGGATTAATCCAATTTCAGAAGCAGTTTTTTCTTGTTTTCCTAGTTTTACAACTAATGCTTCAATTTCTTTAGTAGAATATTTTACCCAAGCCTTTTTTTCTCTAACTTCAGGTCTTGTGCTTCCACTTTTTCCTTTTTTTCTAGAGTGCATTCGTGCCATTTTTTTTAAATTTTGGTGAAATTATACAGAAATAAAATTTATTCCTGGTATAAGTGAGCTTCCACCAACTTATCCTGGAATGTGTGAAAATTAATCCTTTATAAACCTTTGTATACCTCATCTCCGGGTCTTACTTTTCCTTGAAGTTGAATGCCAACTGACTTTCCAGCCTCTACATAGTCTGTTTCTTTTTTGTCAATTTGCATACTTTCTATTTCTTCTTCAAAATCTGTTGTTGCGCCTTTAAAATGTAGTTTATCCCCGATTTCTATAAAGTCGTCTGTTACATTAATTGCGGCTACGCCTATCTTTCCAAAATAAGCGAAAACCTTACCTACTTTTTTTTCTTCAATCATAGTATTAATTTCTTGTTATTGAAAATATTTAAAGATTATGGAAGGTGTTTTTATAGGTTGTAAGGTTCAGTTACTTTTTTTGCATATGTTTCTTTTGGATCAACAGGATCTCGATAAGTCATAAGAAGATCAATATCTACATAATCTGCTATAATACTTCTATACCTTTTACTTCGATCTTCTTGTTTTGTAGTTAAATCTCTAACTATTGTTTTTAAACTCATATTAATTTTATGATGTTTGATCTAATAAATGTTTCTTTTTTAAAATTTATGAAAAGAGTTATAATCATAATCTTATTCCCTTTTTCTATGAAAAATCTGAAATCTTTGGTTTTGGGTGCTTTTATGTTAGGAATTTCTAGTGTTTCTGCTGAAACAGTAAAATTAGATAGTTTAATTGTAAATAATAATGATAATATCCAAACTGTTGTATGTATCCCTGAAAATATTGCGGACAGACAAGCTAGGGAATTATTAACTTCTGAATTGGAAGAAGGATGGATTTTTGATAAAGAGTGTTGGCATGAAGTTTTAAGTGAATCTTCCAATATTGATTATTGTGCTAGGCATAACAATGAATATGCCTTTGGATATGTTTATTCTAAAGATTTGGAAGGAATATTCGCAGCTGCTGAAGATACTTTGAAGTTTAGACATACCCATCCTTATGGAGATATAAACAAAGTTAGAGAAGCTTTAGCCCCACTTCGTTGGGGAGATTGGAGACAAGCTTGGATTGATCAAAAAGTTGATGGTGCTGCGCCTAATGATGGGGATATTGAATTATTTATTTGGATGCAAAATGAGTATGGCAAAGTATTACAAGAGGGTGTTTTAATTGGCCAAATTTCTTCTGAATTTGGGGTTACGGATTTTTATTTAACTGAAGAGGGGAGAGAGTATTTTAGAGAAAAATCAGATAAACAAATATCTAAGTTTGCTTTTCATAGATGGAAAGATTATATGGAAACCGAAGTTCCAGAATCAGATAATTTTGTTGAATGGATTAATCAATATACAGCTTCTATGAATAATAAATATTTTAAAGTTGAGTTTAGAGCTTATTCTGATTTAAGTTCTGAAAGTTTATCTCTTAGAAAACTTCTTGAAAATGAAAAAAGAATCTATCACGAAACTTATGAAAAATAAAAATTATTGTAGTAATCTTATATTTATTGGATTTGTAGTAACATTTCCTGGGATGAATTGTTTTCCTTTTACCCCATATTGCCTTGTTTCATAATTAAACTTTTTTACTATATCTCCATAAAGTTTTTCCTCTAAACCGCCATATTCACGTACTATATCTGAAACACAACCTCTTGCTATTAACGAAAGAGTAGGAGCTGCATCATTTTCTTCTAAATTTAATAAATATCTTCTAGCATTTGTTACTGCATATCTTATTGCGCCATCTAATGAAATTGTTTTATCTTCAACATCTACTGTTAACATGTCTATATCTATTGTTCCATCAGTTATGTCTACTTTGTCAATATGCCCAATTGCTGGCCAAAAATAATGAATTTTGCCTGCATATAGGTTCTTACTTGGTTTACCTAATGTCCATCTAACACCCTGTTCATTTTTTTGTACAACTCTTGCAGGGAATAAGTTGGCAATATTTTTAGCAATGGTTAATAGAATCTCAGCGGGGTCAAATGGCATATAAAGGGGAGTCTATACGGATTTATAAAAGTTAGTGTGGTTGAACAAAGTTATCAAATGCTTCTATTTGTGGTTTTGTCAATCTTCTAAAATTTCCTCTTAATGTTCTTGGCATTTTAGAGAGTATTTCTTTATCTTCATAAGGCATAATTCCAGGTTTCCCAGGATATATTCTTCGTAATAACATATAATTATATTGATGTATATTTGCTCCAGAGGCTTGAGTGTAGTATTGTAAATCTATGGGTAAGTTGTATTTTCTTATTTTTTTTAATGCTCTTCTTTCACAATCTAACTCCAATTCTCTATTTAATTCTACGGCCATTTCTACTAAATCTAAAGGATATTCTTTTCCTTTAAGCCAAGAGAATACTATCTCTAATGCATCAATTTTTCCATCTATCCAGGTATTTGTATATGCAGGTGCTTGTTCTATCCATTGATTCATGTGAGAATGTTCATGAACTAAAAGAGGGAGCCATATTCGTTTTGGATTGTTTCTTGCGATTGCAAGTTCTGGGGGATCTTCACTAAAATATCCTTTTGCAGGACCGCCATCAACTAATAAGTATCTAGTGTTTTTTAGAAATAATCGTACATTATGTTTTTGTGTTTCTTCTTTAAGATTTTCTAAGTATCTTTCTAAACTCAATTTAATTTTATATTATAAAATGTACTTATAAAAATTTATATAGTCCCGCCAGGATTCGAACCTGGGTCACATGGACCAAAACCACGTATGCTGGGCCTCTACACTACAGGACTATGGTTTTAGAATGAAAATAATCTACTTTTAAAGGTTGTGTTTTTGTTTAACTTATTAGAGAAGTTTAGTGTTTTCTTTTATATCTACCTCTAGCTTCTACTTTTTCTAATCTTGCTAGAGTTTCTTTGTAACTTTTAGATTTTTTATATCCTTGTAAGAAAGAGTTGTATAATTCCTCATAATGTTTATAGTGTTTTGATTCAAGAGCTTGTTTTAATAAATGGATATCAACAGCTTTATCTTCTGTTCTTAAGGAAATGGATCCTAAACCAAAATCAATTAAAAAAACTTCATCATTTTTTAGTATCATATTTGATGTTGTTAAATCTCCATGTATAATATCATTATCATGCATTAATGCAACTTGTTGTCCAATTAATTTTGTTACTTCTTTTCTTTTTTCTTCTTGGTAATTGTCTAAGGTTTCTTTTAGGACATCTCCCTTAATATATTCCATAACTACTTTCATTTCATTTTCATCAAAATCAATAGGCTCTGGAACGTTTAAACCGGCTTCCCTCGCTTTTTTTAATAATTTATACTCTCTTCTGGTTGGATATTTTCTTTTATTTAAATCAATTGTAGGATGCCTATAAGATTTCTTTATTCTTTCTTTGATTAAGTTAGATTTATCTAAGTATAAGATTGCTTCTGCACCTTGGTGTAGTATTTTCATCTTTAGAATAGTTCTTCCAATTTTGAAGGTGGAAGTTCCTTAGGTCTTTCACTTGGAAATTCAGAATTATTTGGAAATTTTATTTGATATTGATTAGGATTTGGAAATTGTAATTCATATTGCCCTGGATTCCTTTCTTGAGGGGTGTTTGGAAAATCTGCTTCTAAATCAGTATATTGTTTGTGTATCATGTAATATTGTTAGAAACTTACCCTTTATAAAAATTATGAAGAAAGAAAAAAAAGAAATTAATGCGTTTATAACGCATACATATAGATATCTTCATTACCATTCCTATAGTCTCTCCAAACTATTCTATTTCCCCACATATTAGGATTTAATTCGGAATAGATATCATAAACTTCCGTTAATTGAGTTGTTTGTCCAGTAGGAATATTCAATAGTTGCAGTGTGTCTATGGATCCTCCTAAAAATTGGTATACTAATTTATCCCCGTATAATTCAAAAGCTCCAATTCCATTGTAGGAGTAACCGTTTACTAAAAGAGTTTCATATCCGGTTGAAAACTCATACATGTATATGTCTTTTGCGCCATCTTCAGGGGCTCTGTAGTCTTCCCAAGCAACTCGGTTTCCATATATCAAAGATATATCTCCAACACTTGCAGAGTTTGTTGTAATTCTTGCTTCTTGATTAGTTGTTAAGTCGTATACATATACATCTGTTCTATAGCCCAGTGCCGGAACATATCTTGTGTATGTAACTTTATTTTGATAAATATCTGGTTCGCCATCCCAGCCTATTCCTCCATCACCAATAAATCTACTTTGACCTGTTGAAAGATCATATAACATAGTTCTTGGAGTTACATAATGGAAAGAACCTTCTATCCATCCATAAGTTCCTCTCCAGACAACTTTGTCTCCCCAAATATTTGGATTTTCTCCACTGCCTAACAAAGTTTTGATTCCGGTATTCAAATCATAAGCATAAATTTTAGAGTCTGAAAGATAACCTTCTTCCCAAACAACAATATTGTTGTAGATTCTTGGATCTCCAGAATCTACAAAGGAAAGTTGTTCTTCTTGGCCATTAACCAAATCTTTCATATAAATTCTATTTCCAGCCCTCATATCATTCCATACAACTTTAGTACCATAAATTGCTGGTTCTGCCTGATTAGAATCTGATCTTAAAACTATTGGGATTAATCCTGTCTCGAAATTACAATTACTATTACATCCGTCTCCATTAGCTGTATTACCATCATCACATTCTTCGTCTATTTCTAAAATTCCGTTTCCACAAACAGCAGGGATAGTACAATCTAAATTTACAGAACATTGATCACTACCTGCTCCATTTATTTCTGCACAAGTTTGTCCAATACATTCCATGTGAGTAATTATACAATCACTATTAGCACTACATTGATTAGAACCTTCACCACTAAATTCTATACATTCATTGTTTAAACATTCTAAATGGGTAGGTGCAGCACAATCTAAATCAACAGAACATTGGTCAGCGCCAATTCCATTAATTTCTATACATTGTCCACTTTGACATTCTAAGTAAGTTGGAGTTACACACTCTAAATCAACAGAACATTGATCAAATCCTGCCCCACCAACTTCAACACATAATTCAGAATCAACATCACATTCTAGATGAGTATTATAACAATCTGAATCTGTTAAGTCTGGACTACAATCACAATCATCATCTAAATTATTATCACAAATTTCTGTAACAGGAGCTATAACTTGTTGACATGACCCCCATTGGCCTTCAGCACTACAAGTTTTTAATCCAGCATTACAAATTCCACATGTGCCAGGTAATTGAGGTAAATTACAAGGTTGAGTTTCCCCAGAAATACACTCTGCACAATCTATAGATGCTATTGTTTCTCCATAAGAAGTATCACAAACACCATCACCAACACAATAACATAATCCCCATCCGTAAGCAGTATAATCTCCACCACAAATATCTACTGAACCACTGAATGGACCGACACATTTATTTCCGCTTTCACAGTCAAGAGCAGGTTTTAATGAACAAGTAGCATACAAAGAAGGGTTTACTTCTCCACTACATTGGCCATCAACAAAACTACTTTCACAAGTATAAGATAAAACATTTACATTATTTCCCCCATGGCCTCCACCACCGCCACCGATATAACCTCCCTCAATGTCAGTAGGAATAGACATGACATTATAGACATTTCTAAATTGAGGAATTTCTCCCCTTTCTTGAACTAATTCACAACCAGAAATAATTAGTATAATTGATATGAGAAAGATTATTGTTATTTGTTTCATTATGTTATCACACTCCTTTTATGAATTTATTAGAGATTTATTCTATTTAAAGTTTTTTATTAAAAGAAAAGCTATTTATATGGGAAATTTCAAAGTTTAGTATAGTTTTAAAGGAGGTGCTATGATGAAATTGAATACTCTTGATTGGATCGCTTATGTTTTAATAATTATAGGTGGTATTAATTGGGGATTAGTTGGTGCAATTAGCTGGAATCTTGTTGATGCTGTTTTAGGCTCATTTGCTTGGTTAACACGTTTGATATATATTCTAGTTGGATTGTCTGCAATCTACATGATATTTGTTTATAGAAAACTGTAAATATCAAATTTTTTTTATTTTTTTAATAATAATGGAGGTGAGCAAATGAAAGGAATGAATTATAATTGGTGGGAGTGGGGCTTGTGTAAATTAGCTATTATTGCTTTCGCATTTTTTGTGATTAGACTTTGGCCTGCAGCAATGACTTGGGTGCACAGTGTAAACCCTTGGATGTTTTTAATTATTGCAATAGTTTTGGGAGTATGGCCAACAGTAAAATATTTTAAAAATTAATTTTTACATTCCGGGGAATTTCCCCTTGAATTTTTTCATTATTCTTTCAGGATCACCTTTCATCATTTTAGTCATCTTTTTAGTTTGACGGAATTGTTTTAGTAATTCTCTAACTTCTCCAACTGTTGATCCAGAACCTTTTGCAATTCTTTCAAGTCTTGATCTAGTGAGTATTTCAGGATCTTCAAGTTCTTTTTTAGTCATGGATTGCATTATTATTTTCCATTTCTTTAATTTTGATTCTTGAACTTGGATTGTATCTTTTGGAAGTTTTAAATTTCCCATACCTGGAATCATTTCCATTATTTTACTTAATGGTCCCATTTTATTCATTGCAGAAAGTTGTTCATACATATCTAAAAAATTAAAATCTCCTTTCAAGAATTTCTTTCCTAAATCTTGAGCTTGTTCTTCTGTCATTGCTTCACGAGTTTTTTCTAGTAAAGCTTTTAGATCTCCCATTCCTAATAATCTTCCAACAAAACCTTCTGGATTAAATTCTTCTAAATCATTATTTGTTTCCCCAGTTCCTATGAATTTAATTGGAGCATTAGTTACTGCGCATGCAGATAAAGCTCCACCCGCTTTTGCAGTTCCATCCATTTTAGTTGCAATTACTCCAGTTATTCCACAAGATTCGTGGAATTTTTCTGCTTGTTTTTCAGCAGTTTGTCCTAGATCTGCAGAGATAACTAGTAATTTTTCATCAGGATTAATATGTTTGTTTAAGTTTGTTATTTCTTTAACTAAGTCTTCAGATAAAGCGTCTCTACCTGCAGTATCAATTATTACAATGTCATATTGAGATAATTTATCTTTTACTTTATTGTATATTTTCTTTGGATCTTTTTCTTTTTCATCTATGAATGTTTGAGTTGAAGTTTTTTTACCAATTTGTTTAAGTTGTTTCATTGCAGCAGGTCTATGAACATCTAAACCTAGTAATGCTACTTTGTAACCTCTTTTTGAGTAGTAAGTTGCTAATTTTCCTGTTGTTGTGGTTTTACCATTTCCGAATAAACCTACTAACATTATTTGGAAAGGACGCTTTTTTGTAATTTCTATTCCTTTCCTTTCTCCACCTAAGAATTTTGTTAGTTCTTCATATACTATATTTACCAAATAATTTCTAGAATTAACTCCTTTTGGAGGTTGTTGTTTTAGTGCTCTTTCTTTAATATCTTTGGATAATTGTAGGACTAGTTTAACATTAACATCTGCTTGTAGTAAAGCTCTTTGAATATCTTTAACTAATTCATTAATTAAAGCCTCATTTACAATTGGAGCTCCAGCTATTTTTTTAAGAACATTCTTTAAATTAGTACCTAGTTTTTCCATTACCATTAAGTTTTTGGTTAGATTCTTTGTTTATAAATGTTTTAGTTATCTTTAATATTGAGGTTATTAGATTTTTATTTTGAGTTTTTTGATGATTGGTTGTTGGTTTGAAAGCGAAATATTTAAATATTACTTTGTATATACTTTGTATTACGATGGATATAATTTCATTAAAAATGGAAGAGGGGATAATACAAGAGATTGATAATAAATTAAAATACCATAGATATAGTACAAGAACAGAATTTATTAGAGATGCTATCCGGGAAAAACTAAATGATTTAGAAAAAGAGGAAGCAATAAGAAAGCTGGTTAGTTTAAAAGGGAGTTTGAAGGGTAAATCTAAAATGGGGGATAGGGAAGCAAGAGATAAGGCTTCTAGAGAAATAGCTAAACAATTGGGTATTGATTTAGATTAATTCTTCTGGTTTTTTTATTTCTACTATATTTTTTAATTTTATAAAATGTTTATCTCTTGTTACTAATTTTGCTTGATTATCTCTCGCTAGTATTGTGTGTAAAGCATCTCCAAAAGGAATGTTAAATTTTATTTTGAGATTATATGCCTCTTTTGCTTGATTTTTTGTTGTTTTTGTGTTTATTATTAATTGTTTTGGAATAAATTCTAGAAATTTCTTTAATTCATTTTTTGAGTATTTATTTTCTAATTCTTTAATCACATGATCACTAAATATAAATGATGAGTTATCTCTAATAATTTTATTTATTAATTCTAGTGCCCAATCTCCTAGTGGTTTAAATTTATCATATCTATTTTCTAAGTAATCTATCCAAATACAGGTGTCTAGATAATATTTCATATGTATAAATGTCTATTTATTGTTTATAATTAATTTTAATGCGTATGGCAAGCTGACAAGGGTATATTGAGGGAAATATTTATTAACCCTTAACATGTTGTTTTTTCCTCTTAAAATGGTGGGTAAACAATTATATTTGGATGTTCCTGATTCAATCTTGAGCGGAGTGTTGAAGATGGATGCTGGGTTAGCTCGTGCTGTTCAAAAAGAGTGTGAAGCTAAAGGTTTATTTCAAGATATTTCCTTTTTACAAGCTCGTCAAAAACTTATAGAGTATGATGTAGAATTAGATGATGAAGCTTTCTTGGATGATATATTACATAATGATGGACATAGAAGAGTTACTAATTTTTATAGTAGATTACTTCACGAAGCTTGTGAGTATCTTTCTAATTTTTCAGATGAAGAACGTAGAGTTTTAGCTAGTACAGGGGATGATGTTGATGCAAACTTTGCAATTAGAGTACTTATGAAAGATTGTGGTTATTCAGAATGTGAACCTTTACCAGTTCATAGAACTTTAAAAGGTAAATTATCTTCTTTATTGCATATTCGTTAAATTAAAAAAAATTAATTTTTAGGTATAAATTTTATACCCAACCTTACATCATTTCCATATTCGAATTCTAATGGTTCTCCTAAATTTATTGCAGAGCCTTGGTATTCTAAAAATAATCTAGTCTTTCCAATTGGTTTTTCTAAACCTAATTTGTAAAAAAGTGTTCCTGCTGCAGCATTTGGTAAATCATGTACTCTTGCACCTAATCCAATATAAGGAGTTAATGCTTCACTTTCAAAAATAGGTCTATTTGCACTTACATTCATAGAAGTGCTTCCTAAATCTAAAGTCAAATCATAATATGTTTGCTTTGAATGATCTATGCTGAATGGTAATTCTACACCTAACGAAACCCCTCTATTGAAGCTTGTTTTTACTGCTGTTTTTGCGTCTGCTGCACTTACTAAAGTTGCAAGAAGTGCTGGTGCGATTAATGTTGTTAGACTTTTTTTCATAAATTTGGGGAAATAAAGTATTATATTTAAATATTTTCTTTTTTAGTTAGGCTTATAAACTATTTATTTGTTGGTTTTCTTATGAATTGCGAGTATATATTCAGGTGTTCTTACAAACATAAAGGTAAAGAACCTATGTGTAAAAATAATCATGTTTCTTGTAATTGTGATTATTGGCAAGGTTTGAAAGCTGAAGATGTTAAAGTTGCTTCTGATTTAATTACTTCTGGATTGGAAGGGGAAGTTGAGAAATCCTCATTTTTAGATCATTATTATAATTTAGATGAATAACTTTAAATATTGCTTAAATTAATTCTTATTATGTTAAGTAAGAAACAGTTTCTAAAATTAGATATTGTCCTTTTAGTTGTTTTTCCTACTCTTTCTGTTGTATTATCTTTAACTTTGCATGCTAATTATTTAGTTTCAACATTGTTGTTTTTTGGATTGCCTTGTGTTTATTTATCTTTTCGTACTCCTAAAAGAATTTCTAAAACTTTAATATTTTCATTAATATTTAGTGTTATTTCAGTTTTTATCACAGATTTGATTGCTATTCTTAATAAAGCTTGGATTACTTATAGTATGTTTGATTATCAAGTTTTAGGATTTATCCCAATTGAAGATTTTATTTTTGGATTTTTATTTGTTTATGCTGTTGTAATATTTTATGAACATTTCATGGATAAAGGTAAAAACGAATTAGTTGATTCTAGGTTCAAGTATTTTGTTCTTGGTGGGATAATTATGATTAGTGTGATATTCTTTTTACTTTTTAAGGATCCTTCACTATTAAGTATTCAATATTCTTATATTTGGTTAGGTACTTTATTTGGGTTGGTCCCTTTAGTTATCTTTTTAGCTTTTTTCCCTAAATATCTTTTTAACTTTAATATTTGAGATAACTGCCTTGCAATTGGGGCAGTGGGCATTTCCTAGTAATGATTTTGTGGGTTGGGTTAGTTTATTTGGTCAAAGATTTCCATTTGAAGAATTATTTTATTGGACTATGTTGGCTGCTGTTACAGTAATTTCTTATTTTGAATACTTTGATGATTAAACTTATTTTCTAAACTTTTTTATTAGTATTTTTAAGTCGTTTATTATTAATTCTGCTTTTTCTTGAGTTACACTTTCTCCATAATAATTTATACCATTTCTTACTTTTCTTAACCTATCAAAAATTAAGGATTCTTTTCTTAATTTTAATATTTCTCTTAAGAAAGAAGTATAACATTCATGATTATATATTTTGTATCCATTTTCTAGTGCTATACATTCTAAATATTCTCTCAGTGCATCATAAAATAGACTTATTTTGGCATAATAATGTGATTTTTCTAAACTATTTGCAGAGATTACTTTTTCATTAGCAATTTTTCTTGCAGATTTTATTAAATTATTATCTAATTTTACTTGTTTTGTAATTTTTTTATTTATACAATCATTCCAATCCATTTATTCCCATTCCCCGCTTAGTTTATATCCATTAAGTATATTATTTAAAAGTTCTTTATTTTTCACATCTTCTCTATCTTTAAATCTGAAAACTTGAATATTATCTTTAACTGTTATTTTTTCTTTTGACTTTGTGAAGATTGCTATGTCTATATCTGAATTTTTAGTTGTTTCTGCTTTTGATAAAGAACCAAATAATATAATTACTGGATTGAATAATTTATTTTTTATATATTCTATTGTTTCTTTTAAATTGATTTTCCAGTAAATTCTTGCTAAATCTATAAATATCTCTGATTCTCTATTTGCTGAGTATAATATATATCCCTTATCTTCTTTTTTGTTTAGTAAATTTTCTTCTTTGTAATTGTTTAATAATTTTGAAGCTGTTGGGGGACTAATATTTGTTATTCTTGCATATTCTCTTACATTAATCTCTCTATAATTATCTTCTATGAATGGTTTTAGATTGTTAATTATATTTAACATATGTTAAATTATTTTAATAGATGTTTATAAAACTTTCCATTTTTCTAGGATTAAGTTTTTAAATTCATTATTATTCTCTTTTTGTATGGTATGTGAATATGTTAATCAATGTTGTTATGAACGTAGGGATAAAAGTATTATTTGCCAGAATGAATTATTAAGTCCTAATTGTGATAAGTATCAATATTTTAAACGTTTAGAAGGTTCTAACCTGGAAGAAGAAGTTCAAAGTTATAATTTGATTGAACTTAATTTAAGAAGATTTAAATAAAGATTATTATTTCTCTTTTTTATGGCAAAATGTCAATATATTAATCAATGTTGTTATGAACGTAAAGAGCTGGATTTTATTTGTCAAAATGAATTGTTACCATCTCATTGTGGATTATATCAAAGGTATAAAGCTGAGGAACAAGAAGCTTTGAAAGAGTCTAAATTGGAAGTTATTTCTTCTTTAAGATTAAGTAAAGAATTAGAAGGGTGGATTTAAAATGAATAAGATAAAAACAGGAATATTAACAGGAATAGCTGCTTTAGTATTAACAGCTACACCAGTAAGAGGGCAAGTTGAGAATTTATATGATGACTTTGAATCTGGAGTTTTAGATTCTAGTAAATGGACAGTAATGCAAGATCCAGAAGGTCAACCATTAATGGAAGAATATGGAATTCTAGATGAAGGTGCAAGTAATGTGTATCATATGCAAACAACAAATGGTGGAAGAACTGCAATAGTACCAACACATGAGTTTATGGGTGGAGATACATTAGAGTATCAAGTTAATCATGTTTCTGGTGCAGGAAATAGAGGAAATTTACTTGTAATAGAAGGAATAAATAATGATTATTATAGTAGACATGGAATTATAGATCCTAATAGTGGTTCATTTGATTTTGGAAATTATAATATTACGTTAAGGATGAACTTCAATGATTTTGAGATTATTAGAGAAGCTGAAGATGGTAGTATTTCTTCTGATACTTTACCTTTAGCTATTCCAGGTGGAAAGTATAGATTTTATATTGAAACTTGGGCTGATGATGATGCTCACTTTGACTATGATAATTTCTCTTTAATAATAAATAGACCAATAGCTAATGAAGAATTATCTTGGGGAGATTTAAAATCAAGGTTTAGATAAAACCTTTTTTTTCAAAATTATTATTGGAAAAGCAATACTTAACTTAGATTTTCTTCATTGTTTTAAATTAGTGTTGTCCACAAAATAGAAATCTTTATATAGAATGTGGACAATATATATAATATGGTTTACATAGACAAGATTAAGTCTGGAAATAAAACATTCTATTATTTAGGAAAAACAATAAGATTAGATAAAAATAAATGGAAAAAAATAAGGGTTAAACTCGGAGAGAAAAAACCAACGAAAGAACAAATAAAAGAAAAACTAAAAGAATTAAAACTAGAAGAATATCAAGTATATAATAAAGATTATTTAGATGCAGATAAGTTAGAAATTATAGATGATTTTAAAGAAGTGTATAATAATCATTTAAAGGAAATTCCTAAAACAATTGTTGAAAAAGAAGAATCTGATTTTATTATAAGATTTACATATAACTCTAATGCAATAGAGGGGAATAGATTAACATTAAGAGATACTTATTTAGTAATTAAAGAAAAACAAATTCCTTCTGGTGCTCCCCCAAAAGACTATAATGAAGCAATAAATGGGAGAGAAGCGTTTGATTTCTTAAGAGAATACCAAGGAAAGCTCACAATTAATTTTATTGAAAAGCTTAATTTAATTTTAACTAAAAATACTGGGTTAGTTTATCCTGGAAAAGTTAGATTCTTCCCTGTTCAAATCGTTGGATCTGATTTTATACCCCCAGAACATAAGGAAGTTAAACCTTTACTTAACCAAATGATTAAATTTTATTATAAAAATAGAAATAAAATCCATCCATTTGTATTAGCATGTTTAATTCATGCTCAATTTGTTGAAATTCATCCATTTGAGGATGGGAATGGTAGAACTGGTCGTGCTTTAATGAATTGGGTTTTAATGAAAGCAAAGTATCCAAAACTGTTTGTTCCAGTTAAATTACGGGGAGATTATTATGAAGCAATAGATTTACATAATAAAAAAGACTTTAAAGGCTATTGTTCTAAGGTGTTTGATGTTGTCGTTGAGCAGTTTAATCTTGTCCACAAATCTTAAGTTCATATCTAAAATGTGGACAATAGTTTATTTTGAAGCATTAAATAAGAATCTTTATCATAAGTCTTATAAGTGGAATTTATTTTATTTTAAGAATGAGAAATAAATCATATAATATGCTTCCAGGATTAGTAACTTTTCATACCTCTCTTTTAGAAAATTCAATATATTCTAATGAAGTTTTTAGACTTATAGAACAATATTTCCGTGAAAGAGTTGGAGTTGGGTTTGTTGATGAAGCTCCAGTGGATTTTGCTGAAGATTTGAATGGGGATATAATCTTAAATCCTAATTCTGTAGACCCTTCTTTATTGAAATATCACTTCTTTTTTCGTGATAGTCAGAAAGCTAAGATGAGGGAGTTTTTTTCTTCTTAAACCATTTCTTTGTTATTATAATTGCTTTTTCTAAGAATTTATTAAAATCTTTATTTTTTCTCCACTCTTTTGTTAGTTTTTCTCTTAACTCTTTATGTTCTTCGTAACCTTTATCTTCTTGTTTTATTAGATCTTTAAATTCTTCATTTATTAGAAAAGTTAGAGCTTCTTTTAGATGTCCTGTAGCTTCTTTTGTTAGTTTTTCTTCACAATACTCTTGGTAATGCCAGTGAAACATAAAGTGTATTTGTTCATGTGCTGCTATCATTATTTGAGGATTTGGGGGTGTTGATCTTGCTGAGATTTTAAAGAATGGTGCTTTCTTATTATAGTTGTAATTACATCTTCTTAGTGGAGTTACGTAAACTGTTACTTTTTTTGCTAGGAAAGGTTTTTTGAATATTTTTTCTAATCTTTTGTAGAATTCTTCATCTATTAGTTTCCAAGCTTTTTTTGTTTCTTTTATTACTGCTTTTATTTTGTCTTCATATTCTTTATAGTCTTTATCTGCTTGTTTTTTTATAATTCCTTTTGAACTTTCAAAGGGTTTGTTTCTTATTTTTTTTATTAATTCTTTTGGTAGGGCATTATCATAATTACCATAAGAGTTACTGTTTATCATGCCCCAATAATTCATTAATTCTAGTTCTTCGTTTGTTCTGAAAATTAGTCTCATTTTTTTAGTATTTTCTTTTTAAAATTAGTAATGCTACTATAATTATTCCTGCTATTGTTAAGATTGAGCTTAGTAGGTTTATTTTCATTCCTAATAGATTTAGGTAGAAAATTATTAGAGGTACAATTGCTATTGAAAGTGCGAAAGATAGGGCTATTCTTTCTATAATGTCTATTTTTTTGAAGAATATAAATGAAATAATATATCCTGGTAAGAATAGAACATAGGGAGTTCCTAATGTTATTCTTAAAGATTCTAGGATTGATAGGGATGTTAAAGATAGGATTATTGTTATTAGTGCTAGGATTCCTATTATGATTAGTATTTTATTTGTTTTCATCTTCTTCCTCTAGTATTAAGTGTGATAATAAGATTATTAATATTCCTGCAATTATTGAAATAATCCATGATAAGTATCCTAATTCAGTTGTTTTAAACTTTATTATTATTGTTCCTAATATTCCTAGGGTGTATATTAAAAAGTAGTCTGAACGTTTTGGTTTTTCTTTCTTTGTTTTCTTTCTTTCTGTGAAAACATCTAGAATTCCTGCTACTATTGTTATAATTAGTAAATAGTTTAAGTTTAAGTAAGTTGAAACGAATCCTATGTAGATTTGTTCTATTAATAATAATAGTAAGTAAGTTACTAATAGAGTTTGGAATAAGTGTTGTACTAGTTCTGCATTGTGTCCTTTTATTGTTTTCATATTAATTCCTTCTCAATTAGTATATCTTGTTTACTTGGGAGTATTCCTAGTTTGTCATATAACTTTTTTGCTTTTGAATTTACGTTAACTATTCCTAAAAATCTTTTAAATCCTTTTTCTTTATAGATTTTAAATATTTCTTTGAATACAAAAGTTCCAATACCTTTATTTTGAAATGATTCTTTTATTGCTATTTCTTCAACAAATGCAACTTCTCCAGGGCACATGAAATTTGGGTTTATGGCGATGAAACCTACAATTTCATTATTTATTTTTATTGTGTAAAGATCATGATTTTCTTGATAATTTGTTATTGCTCCTAATGCTTTCTCTTCTGCCCACTTTTCATTATAAGGTGGTTTTGAAAACTCTTGCATATATATTTTTGAGATTTCTTTTAATTCTAGTTCTTTTGATTTTGTTAGTTTCATAGTAAACCTGGTTTGTAGATTGTTATGTTGATGTAATCTATTGGGATTGTGTAGTTTTTATATTCTTCTTTGTAAAGATGTTGTGGATTTAGAACTAAACTTAACTTTCCATTTCTTACTTTTAGATTTTCTTCTTCTATATTGAATACAGTATTAAGGACTATCCAATTATTACTTTCTTGTTCTTGAGTATAAACTGTGTGCCAAACATAATGCCAATCTTCTTGGTCTCTAGCTCCAATTTTTAGAGTTTCACCAATCGGAAAGTTTGTTTTAAGTTTTGTTTCTATTATTACTTCTTTGGATCCTCTTGGAATTTCTACTTCAAAATAAACTAAATGCCCAGTTAAATTTCTTTGATTATCATATTTTTCTGAAATTCTATTTTCAGGAGTTAGATAATCTTTTTCTCCACCAATGTTATAATAGTGATTAAATTCTTGATCAAATAAGAAATTCATGTTTATTATGTATAAAATTATTATTACTGGAACTAAGATAATTACTATTTTTACTGGGGTTATATGGGTTGGTTGTTTTTTCATTTTTAACATGTATATTTGTATATTTTATTATTATTTTGCTTGTAGTATATTTCGAAACATTCTTCGAATTGTTTTAAGTTATCTGGTTGTTGTTGGCCAATGTGGATATATAAGGGTTTTTCATATTCGTTTAGGAATTGTTTTATTTTTTCTATATCTTTTGCATTCCAGAAATTAATCCATTGTTCTTCATTATGATTGTTATATTCAAATAATCCTGGAGCAATTGTTTTTCTTTCTGAATATCCTAATATATATGGTGAATATAAACTAGAAGTTGCCATAACATAAGCATTTTCTTCAGTATTTTGTAATTGTTTTATTGTATCTAGTTCTTGATTACTAATTAATGGTTTTGTGTTTAATGCTTCTTGTGTTACTAAAATTCCTGCTGAAATTAATAAAATAATTGTTATTATTGCCCCTAATTTATTTTTGTGTTGTATTAAGATTGAGAATCCTATTCCGGATAATATTATTAAGAATAAATCTAGGTGAATTATGAATCTATTGAAGAAGAAAAATTGGAAATATACTATTGCTAAAGTTATTATTGTTCCAAAGAATATTAAATTATAATCTTTTTGTTTTATTAGATAAATTAATCCCATTAGCGCAAATGGTAAATATGCTAAAATAGAGTATTGATAAGTGAAGAAATCAATAAATGTTCCGGGTGCTGTGCCTGGTTGAATTAATGATTGGATTAGGTGAAACATTTTCATATTTAATTACACTATTATTGCTTGCTTTAGTAATTAGTGGAATTGTTAGAGTTTCTAGAAAGAGAAAATAGTTGTTTGCCAAGTTCTAAGAAATAATTTATAAATAAGAAGATTTATCTTAGTATTATGAGATTATTTACTCGTAAAAAATTTTCTATTGATCAAAGGATGCTTTCAGTTGAAAGATGGGCAGAATATGTTAAGTCCAATAAAAATTGGAAAAGAGAACATACAAAGTTTATTAATGCTCAGTTTGAAAAACATCAAAAAATATTAAAAAAATTACCAAAGGAAAAGATAATAGAGTTGTATAAAATTAAAAATTTAAAGGGGTATCCTTCTTTATTGGGAGAATAGTTAGAGTTTCTAGAAAGAGAAAATAATTTTTTTTTAAACTTCTGATTTAGTAGTATAAATAATTTTAGCAACTCTTGTTGAATCTTCAGTTTGCATTGTTATATCTAAATAATGTTTTGCTTTCCCATAAATTCCAGTGTAAGCTTCATATTGTGCTGTTAATGTTGTTCTAGGTTCTGATTCTGCTCTTACTTGATCATATAATTCTCTTAATGGAGATTGAGCAGAAATAATTGTCATTCCATTAATCGGGATTTCAACAGTTCCATGAGAAGATTCATGTTTTGTTACTAATTTTTCTAATTCAGATTTAGTAAGTTCCGCTCTTGACTCTAATGTTCTTCCTCTAAGAAAATTTGATAACCATCTTGACATAAATAGGGGAATTACTTTTGATTTAAAAAATCTTCTAGAATTATAAAGTGCCTCTGCGGGATTCGAATCCTCGTTAACTGCATGTCAGCATAACCTGTTACTGCGGTCAAATGTTGGTACTCCCCGCTCGGGCATTAATTCTATGAATAAAAAAACTTATAAAATGCTATGTTTTTACCCTTTAGTTACTAACTTTTTAGTAACCTTTTTATAGAGTTAACTATTATTAGGTTTATTTGCGGAGGTAACATATATGAAATTTAATATTATATTTATTGTACTTTTATTAATTTTAGTACCAGTACATGCAGAAAATGCAAGTGATAATGAAACTATAATAGATGATGATGTAGATGCAGGAACTACGCCTGATAATGCATGGTATTTTTTGGACACATTTATGGACGATTTAAGATTAGCTTTGACTTCTGGAGAAGAATCTAAAATTAAATTAGAATTAGAAATTGCAGAAGAAAGATTGGCTGAAGTTAAAGCAATGGCTTTGAAAGAGGATATTCAAGGAATGATTAAAGCAGAAAAGAATCATGAAAAAATATTTATAAAACTTCAAGAAGAACTTGAATCCCAAAATGGAAATGGGACTGAAGTTGATGAAGAAGTAAGAAATAGATTCGAACACCATAATACTGAGGTTACAAGAGTTAGAGGAGATTTAGATATTATGATTAAAACTAAAGGAACTTTAACTGCGGAACAAGAAGCAGCAATTGAAGCACTTATTGCTAGTTTTGAAGGAAAAGAAGGAAAGATCAAAATAGAAATTGATAATGATAGTGGTAAATCTAGAATTAAAGTAAAAACTGAGAATCAGGAAAGAGAACATTATTGTAAAGATTTGAATGAAACTTCTTGTATTGTGGATGAAAATTGTGAGCCAGAATATGAAGAAGAATCATGCGAAGATGATGAAATTAATTGTACTGCTGAACTAGTCTTTGATGAATGTGATGATTTAGATTCTGAAGATGATGAAGATGAGTCTGAGGATGATGAAGATGACGATGATGGTAAAAAAGATGATAATTCAGGAAAAAATCCAAAGATAGAAGACGAGGATTCAGAGGAGGATTCTTAACTTTTTTCTTTTTATTATGAAATTATTATTTATTTTATCTATAAATGCTTTTGCGAAATTTAAACATTCTTTTGCTTCTTCTTCTGAAACTTGTAGGGCTTGATATACTGAATTATTCCTTATTTGCCTAAATCTATCAAAATTATTTATTTCATTGTTTGTAAATTTATAAAATTCTTTTATGAAACTAATTGTGGCTTCATGAGAGTATGGTTTATATCCTTTTAAAGACATTAAGGATTGAGCAGATTCTCTTATAGATTCATATGCTTCTTCTAAAATAAATTGAGAATTTTCTTTATTTATTTTTGTTTGAGTTATAAATTTTATTCTATACTTAGATTTTTTTAATAAAGAGATTGATTGTTGGGGATTTGGAGTTTGTTTTTTTACTAATCCATTGTTTAAATAATAGGGTCAAAACTATTTATCATTTTATTTCCTCTAGATGGCCGTAAAGCACTATTCCATTTGCAATAGAATTTTTAAATTCCTCTTTACTATTTTTTATTGATTTTAAGATATGTATATTTATTTTTCTATTTAATTTATTTTCCAATTCTTTTAATTCCATTAAACTCTCTTTATTTTGTGTTATTACTAATATATCTATATCACTTTTTTCTGTATCTTCTCCCCTTGCATAGGATCCAAATAAAACTATAGTTTCTGGAAAATTAAATGATTTTACTAAATAATCTGTTAAATCTTTTATCTGATATCTATTCACTAATGTTTTGTAAAATCTGTATTCTTCTGATTCTAAATTTGCAGAAATATTTGTGGTTAAATCTGTTTTTTGGATTTTTATTATGTTTAGCTTTTCTAGTTCTAATATTGTTTTTTTTATTGCTGTTGTTGAAAGTTTTGTTTTTTTTGCCAATAATCTTAGATGAAATACTTTATTTGGATTGTTAAATATCTCTAATACTACTTTTATTAAAGATTCCTTAAATATTGTGTGTTTTTTAGATAACATATGTATTTTTTATGTAACAACTGTTATTTAAATGTTTCTGTTACCACCCTAAACTATCCATTAATTTGTCAACATTAAATTTTTCCAAATCTTTTAATTCTTGTCCAGTTCCTAAAAATAAAATAGGTTTGTCTGTAACATATGAAATCGAGATTGCAGTTCCACCTTTTTCATCAATGTCTGCTTTTGATAATATTATTCCATCTATTCCTACAGCATCATCGAATTTTTTAGCTTGCTCAATGCAATCATTTCCGGTAATGCTTTCACCAACAAATAGTTTTAAATTTGGTTTTGAAACTTTTACTATTTTTTTAAGTTCATCAATTAAATTAGTATTAGAATGCATACGCCCAGCAGTGTCTATTAGTACAACATCTTTTTTTGTTGCTTGTGCGTGTTTTACAGTGTCAAATGCAACTGCTGCTGCATCAGCACCATAGTCATGTTTTATTACCTTAACTTCTAATTTTCTGCCCCATTCTTCTATTTGATCTATGGCAGCTGCTCTAAATGTATCTGCTGCACCTATGGCTACAGATAATTTATTTGATTTAAGTAAGTGAGTTAGTTTTGCTAGAGTAGTTGTTTTTCCAGATCCATTAACTCCTAGTAATAATATAATATATGGTTTTTCAGATTCTTTTATTTTATCTATTAAATCAAAATGAGTATCTTTGAATAAACTTTGAATTGTTTCTTTTAGTGAATTTTCAATTGTTTGTTCTATTTTTCTTTTTTCTATTGGATTATTAACTAAATCAATTTTTAATTCTTCTTTTATCTTATCAATAACTTCTACTGCTACATTATTTTCCATTAGAGCAAGTTCTAACTCCCAAAATAATTCTTCAAATTCTTTATCAGAAATTCTTTTTGTTGTTATTCTTTCTTTTATTCTAGCAGTGAGTGATTTTTTTTCTTCTTTTTTAGGTTCTTCAATTATATCTTGAATTTCTTTTTTAAGTTCAGGTTCTAAAAATCCTTTTTTTGGAGGTAATGGGGGTTCTTCTATTGTTCCTGGTTCTTCTCTTATTATCTCTTGAGTTTCTTCTAAGGCTTTTTCTTCTACTTCTTTAGAGATACTTTTTACTGCTCCTTTGATCTTTTCTTTTAGAAACTTAAACATAGGAAAGAAGTAAGAAACGAGTTTTATAAATGTTGCTTTTCTAATTCTCTTAGTTCTTGTCTTTTTAATATTGAGGTAACTATATCTCGTTCGTATAATCTTCCAGATAATATAATTTCTACACTATTAAGTTCATTTATATTTGTTTTAGGGATTAATTTATAGGTAATATCGGTGTGCAGTCTAAAAGTCCAAGTGCTTTCTTCTTTTTTTATAATATCTCTATCTTTTGTTAATCTCTCCATAAAACTACTAAAGTTTTCTACACTATAAAATCCAATGGGTGGACCGCGATAGTACAAAAAATCTTTGTAGTATTCTATTGGTTCAAGTAAATAAAAGTCTGGATCTTTATTATTCATTATTATAATTTGAAGATTCTATTCATTAAATGCATTAAAAAATTGTTTTTTTGATTTATTTATATCTCCTTTAGATATTGATTCACGTAAGGAAGATAAATTTTTGAAGGAAGGTTCTACATTTCTTAATTTAACTTTTAATTTTTGTTTTCCTAACTTATTTTTTTCAATAACTTCGATTATTTTTTCTTCCTCTTCTTCTTTTTTATCTAAAAAGATTTTTAATTTTTTAATATCAGTTTCAGCTTCATCAGTATAAGCACGTTGTTTCATTAAAGACATTTTAATATGAGTTTTAAGTTCTTGTATTTCTTCAAATAATTCGTCATTTGGTTTTATTGACGCAATATTATTGTATGCTTTCATTATATCTGGGAATAGTCTTAAAGCAAAATCATAGTTTTGTTCAGTTAATAGATCATGAACTCTTTTTATTAATACATCAAGTTCTTTTTCTCTTAATTTGTATAAATAAACTTTTTTAGATTGATTAAAGTGATGAGAAACATAATTATAAGTTCTTTGGGGTAACTCTTGTATATTTTCATTTGTTAATTGTTCTATTTCATTCAATCTAAACTTAATCTCTTCTAGATTATCTGTTTTTATTATTTGTAATAACTCTTCTACTTTCATTAGTAAAATTAGTTTATTTTTTGTTTGAAAATATATATGTCTATATTGTTCTTTATAGGTTTCGTTATAACCAGCGTAAGTATTGTCAAAATCATTAAATAAAGCAATTGCTGCAGATAATCTTCTTTCTGATAAAGCAAAATCAATTTCCTCTTTTAGTTGTATAAACCTACTTTTTGGTTTTTTCCAAAACATAAAGTAGAATATGAAGTAAGAGTTTTATAAACTTTATTATTATCTTAATAGTCTACAATAATCTTCTAAGTCTTCTATTAAAAAATTCTGCATTTCTTGAGTAACATTTGAATGACCGGAGAATATTCTATGTAGTTGGAATCTATAAGCATCTATTTCAGCAAGATAAGTTAATCTATGGGTGTATTTTTCTTTTTCTTCATCTGTTAAATTTTTAGAAAGTAAAATTTCTAATTGGGGGAAATAATCTTCTGGGGCTTCATATGTTTGTTGAGAATGGCGTAATTCATGTTCAATTGTTGAAAGAAAGTTTCCTTCTGTTGTTCCTACAAACCAAGTAAATGAATTTGGGTAAACTTTTATTTCAGATGGAATTCCTATTAATCCTTGTGCGGTTAAAGGACCGTTTAAAACTACAGATTGCATAGCAACGGTTTCTCTTATATTACCTTTGATGTCATTTGGAATATATTTTAAAGTGGAAACGTATTTTTTATAATCTCCCAAATCTAGGGAATCTAAGTATAATTGTCTTAAAAGTTTATTATGTTTTGCTGCATTAAAAGAAACCATATAATTATAGTAGGTCTTCTAGCTTTTTTATTATTTCTCGTTTTATAACTTGTGTAAAAGGTAGGAGTAAAATTGGGAGTTTGCTTTCTATTACTACTTGATTTTGTTCTAAAATAACTTGTCCAGTTGCTTTACTGCCTCTAATATAAACAGTAATATCCATTATATCTTTTGTAGGATTCCAAACTTTTTCTGCAGATTCTATTGCTTCTTGTTGTAGTTTTCTTTGAGTTAATGTGTCAAAATAAGAATTAAAAATTTCATAAACTTTTTCTTTAGAATGTGAATGGGGATATTCTATTCTCATTCTCTTAAATGTGCTTTGCCTAAATTATAAACTGCAGGTTTTTCATATTTACATATTTTGCAAGCTCTTAACATTAAATAATGTAATGAAGCAGCTTCATCTACCTTATGTAAACCATTTTCAAAGGCATCTTCTAATATAAAAACTTGAGTTTGGTATTGCATTGCAGGGTTTTCATTCTTAAAATCGTGGCATTCTTTACAATTTTCCATTGCTTGTTGTAACGTCATTTTTTATTCCTCCTACACCTCAATTTACATCATGCCAGGAGGCATGCCTTGTTGATTATCTTTTGATGAACCACTTGCAATAACATCATCGATTCTTAGTATTAATTCTGCAACTTCTGAAGCGGATTTTATAGCTTGAGTTTTTACTTTAAGTGGTTCAATTACTTTCATATTCCATGCATTTACAACTTTTCCAGTATAAACATCAATTCCAGCCCATTTTTCATTTAAATCATGTTTAGCTTTCATTTCAGTCATTATATCAATAGGATCAATACCTGCATTTTCAGCTAGTGTTTTTGGAATTATTTCTAAAGAATCTGCGAATGCTAAAATTCCAAGTTGTTCTCTTCCACCCATTGTGTGAGCAAATTCTCTTAATCTTCTTGAAACTTCAATTTCTACTGAACCTGCACCAGCAACAACTTTTCCATCATTTAAAGCGGCAACTACATCTCCAAGGGCATCAGTTATTGCTCTTTCAACTTCATCAACAACATGTTCAGTTCCCCCTCGAACTAAAATTGTTACAGCTTTTGGATTATCACATTCAGTAATGAAAGTCATATCTTCATCTGAAATTTTCTTTTCTTCAACTACGCCAGCTCTTCCAAGATCTGTGGAGTCTAATTCTTTTAAATTACTAATAACTCTAGCTCCAGTCGCTTTAGCTAGTTTTCTCATGTCAGATTCTTTTACTCTGCGTATTGCAAAAATTCCAGATTTGGCTAAAAAGTATTGTGCCATATCATCAATTCCTTTTTGACAAATTACAACATTTGCACCAGATTTAATTATTCTATCTGTCATTGCTTTTAACATTGATTCTTCTTTGTCTAGGAATGATTGAAGTTGCATTGGATCATTTATTTGGATTTTAGCATCAATTTCTGTTTCTTTTATTTCTATAGGAACATCAAGTAAAGCGATTTTTGCATTTTCTATTCTACTAGGCATTTCAGAATGAACACGTTCTTTGTCTAAAACAATCCCCATAATTAATTCAGAATCAGCAATTCCACTTCCAACTTTTTTCTCAATTTTTATATTTTCAGTACTTGCTTTTTTAGTCATTACTTGTCTTATAGCTTCAATACAAATTTCAGCTATTTTTGCTTTTGCAGATTCTACACCTTTTCCAGTCATAGCTGTTTCTGCAATGTTTTTTAGTAATTCTTCATCATTTATGTCAATGTTTTCAGCAATATCATTTAGAATTCTTTGAGCTTCTTCTGCAGCTAATCTATAACCTTTTGTTATTATAGTTGGGTGTAATTTATCATCTAAAAGTTTTTCAGCATTTTTTAATAATTCTCCAGCTAATACTACTGCAGTTGTAGTTCCATCACCAACTTCATTCTCTTGAGTTTTAGCAACTTCAACTATCATCTTAGCTGTTGGATGTTCGATGGCCATTTCTTCTAAAATTGTTACACCATCATTTGTTATGATTACATTATTATAAGGATCAACTAACATTTTATCCATTCCTTTTGGACCTAATGTTGTTCTAACTGTTTCAGCTACTATTTTAGCAGCCATAATATTATTTCTTTGAGCATCTCTGCCTATTGTTCTCTGAGAGTCTTCTGGTAGAATGTAAATTGGTTGTTTTTCTGACATTTTTTTTACCCCGTAATTAGTCTTCGAAAAGTGAAACTACTTATAAATGTTTCCTTTATAATAAGCTTTATAAAAGATCTAATTTTCCTATTTAAATGGTAAATTATGGGAATATAAGCTTTGAAAAAATATTCAATGTAGGAGAATTATATGAACTCGAATGAAATTATTTATCTTGATCTTGAAAAAGTTACTCTCTATGGTTGGGAACATTCAAAATTTGATTTAACAATTGATTATCTTGTAGAAAAAGTTGAAGAAGGGCATGAGTTCATGCCTGTTCTTGTGAGGAGAGTTGATAAAAAAACATATGAACTTATTAGAGCATGTCCTCTTGAAACAGATACAAATTTAGGTTTGAAAGAAGAAGGAGGGCATAAGAGAGCAGTTGCGCATTATATTGCAGGAAAAAAATTAAAATGTAAAGTAGTTTCTTGTGAGGAAGGACTTCCCTTATTGGATCAATTTGATATTAGAAATACTATTCTTAAAGATTCAACTCCTATCGAAGTTCATGGGATAACTTATAAAAATCAATTAGAATTTCTTAGAACATCTTCTAGGGGAGGGGTGTATAGTGTTTAATTTAGCTAAAAATAAATTAATACGTGGTTTGACTTTTGCTGGGGCTTTGGCAAGTACTTCTTATTTTGTTGGTTGTGGGAAAGATAATGGAATTACTGATTTACCTCCCACACCAGAAGAGTATGTTTTAGAATCTAATGCGCATGAGTTAGATACATTAGATGTTGTGAGTTATGATTCAGAGTCTGGGGAAGTTATTTTTTCAGATAATCCAAATTTAAGAGTTGGTGATGTATTTATTGCAGGAGCTTCTGAAAGTACTCCGGGTGGACTGTTAAGGAAAATTCAATCAGTAGATGGGAACAGTGCTCAAACATCAAGGGCAACAATAAATGATGCTACTAAAGAATGTGATTTTCATATTCAGAATATTAGATTAGTTCCTGCAAATAAATCTTTAATTGGAAAAAATGGATTTGATTTTGAAATCCCAGCAATAAATGCAGTTTTATATGATGCAGATAATAATCAAGAGACTACTAATGATCAAATAACTTTAGAAGGAGGATTATCTTTTAATTTAGAAGTTAGTGATTTTGATTTAGTAGTAGATGCTTCAGGATTGGAAGAGTTTAATTTTGATACAAATTCAAGTGAAAATTTAGAATTAAGATTAAATTCTAAAACTTCTGTAGGATTATCAAAAACTCAACAAATATATCCAGATATTTATTGTGCTCCAATTCCAGTTGGGCCGTTTATATTAGTTCCTGTTGTGGAGATAAATGCAACTATAGAAGGAGAAGTTTCAGTTTCAAATGCAGCTATATCTCAAACAGCTAATTTATACACTGGAATTGACTATTCTCATGGAGAGTGGACTCCAAGTTCAAGTTTTACAAATAATTTTGATTTTGAAGCTCCAACTTTTTCTCAAGATTTGAATGCTAAAGTTTCAATTGGGCCTAAAGTAAAATTATTGGTTTATGATTTAGCGGGAATATCCTCTGGAGTTGAAGGTTATCTAAGAGCAGAAGTAAATCCAACAGAAAATCCATGGTGGAAATTATTTGGAGGAGTACAAGCATCAGTTGGAGCTAATTTAGAAGTATTTGGATGGCCAATTGCAGAATATTCAACAGGAGTTGTAGATTTAGAAGAGTTGTTAGCTCAAGCAGAAACGTTGCCAGAAGAATTAGTTGCAAGATTAAATGTTTCTCCTAATAATGGGGTTGCTCCATTACAAGTATTGTTGGACGCTTCTCAATCTAGTCCTCAAGATTTAATTAAAGAATATTCATTCCAATTTGGAGATGGTGAATATTATTCTGAAACATTAAGTAGTGCCCCAGATGGGGATTTTGATGGAAAAACTACACATGTTTATTCTGAAGGGAATTTTACTCTGAGAGTTGCAGTGAAAGATAATTTAGAGAGAATTGCAACTGCAACAAGTAATGTTTCTGTTGAGGGAGAACCTATTGTTTCACAAGGAAAAATTGCTTTTGTTTCATATCGAGATGGGAATCATGAGATATATACTATAAATCCAGATGGGAGTAATTTAATGAGATTGACTAATAATCTTGCACGAGATATAAGCCCTGCTTGGTCTCCAGATGGATCTAAACTTGCTTTTGTTTCATCTAGGGATGGAAATGAAGAAATTTATATTATGGATAAGAATGGTAACAATTTGGAAAGACTAACTAATGACCCTGGAGAAGATAATAATCCTTCTTGGTCTCCAGATGGATCTAAAATCTCTTTTTCATCTAATCGTGAAGGAAGATTGCAAATATACATTTTAAATTTGTCCAATATGAATGATGTAAGAAGATTAACTAATAATTCTTTTCAAGAAATAAGATCTACTTGGTCTCCAGATGGATATAAGCTTGCTTTTGACTCTTATCAAGGTTTAGTTAAAACAATTTATGTTATAAATGAAGATGGGTCTAATCAAACTGAAATTATGGGGGGAGCTTCTGTATCTCCGTCTTGGTCTCCAGATGGAAATAAGATTGCATATGTTAAATATAGCGGAGGAATAAAATATGATTTATGTATTATGGACCCAGATGGAAGTGATCCTGAAATGATAACTAATAATTCTTGGACAGACTCTTCGCCTTCTTGGTCTCCTAATGGGAATCAATTGACTTTTTTTTCAAATAAAGATGAAAGTTCTAATTATGATTTGTATATTATTGACTCTGATGGATTGAATCTGAGAAGGTTAACAAATAATCCTGCATATGATACTTATCCTGCCTGGGGACCAGAATAATTCTCTAGTATAGATAAGTTTATTAATTTATTTTTCTCCCTACTATTAAGATGAAAACTGGTATAAAAGTTGGTGATGCTATGACTGTTTCTATGATAACTATCAATGAAAATGATAGTATTCTAAATTGTGCTAAACTCATGGTAAAGGAAGGGGTAGGAAGTCTAGTTGTTGTGGATGAAAATAAACTTTTAGGAATTGTAACTGAAAGAGATATGTTAAATAAAGTTCTTGCAAAAGATACAGATATCAAAAAAACCCCTGTATCAAGTATTATGACAAAAAAACCAATATATGCTAATCCTGAATTGGATTTATATGATGCAATGGTTTTAATGAGGTTAGAAAATATAAGAAGATTGCCTGTTGTAGACAAAGGAGAAGTTGTTGGATTATTAACTCATAGAGATATATTAAGTATACAACCGGAACTTTATGATTTAGTTATTGAATCTTTTAATATTAGAGAAAGAGAAAAGAAAAATAGACTGAACGGGATGATGGAAGGAAAATGTTATGCTTGTCAATCTTATGGTTCTTTAAGTAAAATTGGTGGTAAGTGGCTTTGTGATTCTTGTAAAGAGTAAGGTTTATTAATAGAAAATCTTATTTTTAATTATGGTTGATAGAGTTGAGAAAGTTACACCAAGTGCAGGATTGCAAATTAGGCACAAAGGTGTTTTTGATTTAGATAGATTATATTCTGAAAGCAAAGGTTGGATTAAAGACCACGATTATGATTTTCAAGAAAAAGAACATAGTGATAAAAAGAAAGATAAAGGGAAAGAGATAACTTATGTTTTTCTTGCAGAAAAAGAAGTTACTTCTTATTTCAAATATCATATTGAGATTAAGTTTGAATTAGTTGAAGTTAATCCTATCTCTGAAAATTTAGTAAATGGAGTTGCTAAAATTACTTTGCACTCAAAAGTTGAATTAGATTACAAAAAACATTGGTCTCAAAATGGTTTGTCTAATTTTTTCTTTAAATATTATAATAATTATGTTATTAAGGAAAAAGCAAAAGAACAAATTAATACATTGCAAAATGAAACTGTTGAGTTTTGGGATTTAATAAAAGATATTTTAGATTTTAATCGTTAAAAAAGAGGTAAACTTCATTTTATTTATAAATGAAAATTTATTGATAATCCTAAATTAATTAGGAGGTTAATTAAAAATGAACAAAAAAGTGTTAGGTATATTTGCATTTATGGTGATTGCGATTTTGGGAGCTGGTTTTGTATCTGCTTTTCAATTTGGAAATGGTTTTATGAATAGACAAGATTTTTCTGAACAAGAAATCCAAGCTAATCATGAAGCAAGGATAGTTGCAATAGAAAATGAAGATTATTCTGCTTGGGAAACTTTAAGAAAAGAACAACTTGCTAAATTTGAAGAAAGTATCAACGAAGAAACTTTCAATCAGATGATAGAGAGACATCAAAACATGGAAGAACATAGGCAAATTATGCAAGAAGCCCGGGAATCTGGAGATTATTCTAAAATTGAACAACTTAGAGAAGAATCCGGGTTTCAAGGGATGGGCGGAAGAGGAAAAGGTAATTTCGAAGGTGGATGTCCATTAATGGGCTATTAATCCCAAATTATTTTTTTATTTTTTATCCATATTCTAATAAATCAATAATACTACTTGGGGTTACAACTCTGACTACTCTTTTATCTTTGTCTAATACGGGGATATAATTAAATCCTTCTTTGAAAATCAATTTTATTACTTTATTTATTGGATCATTCAGATTTACAGTGGATTTATGTTTGTTAACTAGTGTTTTGGCAAATTTATGTAAAAATTCTCTTCGATATCCAATGTTTAATTCCCTAGTTAGTGGTTCGTTATTTATTTGGGCTAAGAAAAACTTGATTAGATCTTCATCTGCTATTTCTCCAACAAACTTTTTATCCTTTGTTACTACAATACAAACATTCGTGTCTTCTTTTTTTAGTTTTTTTATTATTATTTCTGCCCCATCATCAGGATTTAAGTATACAGGTTTGATCATGGCATCTTTTGCAACTTTGGTTGTTATTATTCCTTCTTCTTGAAAAAGAGCTTTCAAATCATCTTCTTTTGATCTGTTTATCAAATTTCTTATTTTCATTACTTGTTATTTATTAAAAACTATTTTTAAATGTTTTGTAATCGTTAATTATTTAAATATAGCAAGTTAATTTATTTATATGGATAAAAGAGGCCAATTTTATATTGTTATAGCATTAATCTTATCTTTAACGCTTTATGGGGTTACTTATAGGGTAAATAGTATTCAAGAACCAAAAGTTTGGGAAGACTTTAATGATGTTTCTGAAAATTATATTACTCAAACTGCAACAGTTATTAATGGCGCATTAAAGGATAAAAAAAATGTTTCTAAAAGTTTAACCAATTTTTCTGCTGCTTATTTAGGATATGCTCAGAAAAGGAATCCAAATTTAGGTTTGTTATATATTTATAGTGATGGAACTGATATTGCTGTTAAAAATTATTTAGATGAAACGGGGACTGTAGGAAATCAAACTCTATTTGGAGCAAATCAAGAAATTGTGCAAGATGTTACAATAAGAATTGGTGGGAAAGATTTTATTTACAAAGTTCCAGTTACTTCAGAAAATTTTGGAGAAGATTGGAGTAGTGCAGGTATTGGAAATACTCCATTTAACTTAAGTATTGCAGGAATTATACATCCTTTTGATTTAACTGGGGGGAATCCAGAATTTAAAGTGATTATTAGATCTCAATCAGGAGGGATTCTAGGAGAAGAAATTTATGGTACCCCTGGAGAGGCATGGGATCCTTTATTATCCCCTAATGTTCAGCAATTAGTTTCATAAAAGATAGAAATGCATATAAAATGAAAAAAAATAAGAGTAATATGAAAAGAGGAGTTTCTCCATTAATTGCATATATCTTTTTAGTGGCTTTAGCAGTATCTATGGGGATGGTAGTTATATCTGCTTTGATAGACAGAACACAACAAATAGATTTAGGGCAAGATGTTGATTATTGTAAGGATATTTCTATTTCACTTGATAAGGCTTGTAGAACTAATGGAATTTTAAAAGTTGATGTTACCAATAATGGAGCGTTTACAATTTACCAAGTTACGTTAGGAAAAGAAACTAATGTTTCATCATCTCAATCTTGTTTATACAGGGAAGCTTCATTTTCATCTATTGCTCCAGGAAAGAGTTCACAAATTTCATTAAGTCTAAATGCTAGCTTTTTTAGTAGTGTAAATGGAAGTCTTCCTGATTGTCATGCACTAGATCATGGTGTAGTTAATGCTGCGAAAATTACTATTGTTCCTTGGATAAAACCAGAGGGAGAGGAAGTTGTTGCATGTACTGATCAAAAAATTGTATGGAGCAAAGATTTAAATATAGCATGTTAGGAGGTATATATAAGATGAAGAAAAAAGGGATTTCACCATTGGTTGCTACAGTTATGTTAGTTGCAATTGTTGTGGTTATAGCTTTCCTTGTGTTTTGGTGGTATGGGGAATATATTAATGAAAATCTAGCAAAATCAGAAATCACTGCTGAACAAGCATGTCTTAATGATGTTTCTTTTAGTTTGAGTGCACCAGGATGTTTAGAAAATGCTACTGGAATAGGTAAAATAGTTTATTTCAATGTTGAAAATAATGGAAGGGCTAAAATAAATAGTTTCAAAGCAAGTGTTGATGGAAATATAGATTCAACTTTTGTTACAATTCCGCAATCAGTTGATCAAAGTGTTGAAACTAAACTTAGCTTTGTAATTGATGTAGCAAGTGTCGGTACTGATTTAAACATTGAACTTACACCAATGGTAAAAGCTGGTGGTGCAACTAAATATTGTACTGAAAAAACTAAAACAATCTTAGTTGATTGTTCTTAATTTTTTTCTTTTTTATGGGCTTTGCACAATAACTAGACCACTTTTTGTGCAGGATGGTTTTTCGCGATTTCATCAAAATTAATTTCTATCTTAAGTTCAAACAACTCATGAATCAAAACTACAATATTATGTGCTAAAATCTTAGACAAAACTTCATTCGTTTGACTACGTAAAGATTTGCATCTAACATTATCTCCAAACTTTCTCTTAATCATTGAAAATGTAGTTTCAACATTAGAACGCTTATGATAATGCTTGGCAAATTCAATATAGTTTGTAGCAAATATCTTATACATTTTAGCCCATGTTGAAGATCCCCCAGACTTTCCTGTTACATTTTTCTTAAATGGAATAAATGGCATGGCTCCCAATTTATTTACTAAATCAAGATTATCCCTAGAAGAATATGCTTTATCTGCAGAAAATTCTTTAACATCAAAGTCTTTAGCAGTTTTAGTAACAAGAGAACTAAACATTGTACTATCCCCAACGCATCCACCAGTTATTTCTACAGCAGTTACAATGTTGGTTTTTACGCCACAACAAATATGTGCTTTTACATAACCTTTCTTAGCTTTGCTATAATTATTTCTAACATCTATCCATCTATCAAATCTTCCAGTTCCAAATCCAGAAGCATCAACTGCAAACATTTCTTCAACTTGTTTTAATGGTAATGCAGATAGTTTGATTAAATAATTGAGAATTATCCACATACCAGTATCATCAAAATAATTTAATAGTGTATTAAAATGAGGTACTTGTTCAATATAACCAGCACTCTTAGCAAGTTCTAAATCTGAAATAATCCTTCTTGAAGACGTATTGTTATAAACTTTTATCATACAACAAAATATCATATCTCTTAACGGTTTTCTAGGTCTTCCAAAAGTATACTCTCTTTTTGGAATTATGTCTAATAATTCATTAAGGAACTTATAAAAAAGAAGTTTTTCTTTTGTTTGAGCCTCATTATACTCTTCCCAATTCTGTGTATATTTTGCATTTTTAGTTAGTTTTTTATACTCCTTCCTATATTCCTCAATGGGTTTAATTTGTTCTTCGCGGGGCATTTTAAATCCTTTGGAGTCTTCGGACTCCTTATATTTTTAATATTATTGTTTTAATTTCATTTTTTCTTTTGCAGATGTAGAGATCATACTTTTCTCTGCCATCCAAGCTATCACTAAATTTCTTACTTTTTCTCCATCTTTTTCTCCCATACCATCTAAGTTCTTCATTAGTTTATATGTTTCGTCTGGTAGTGTTACAACAATTTTTTTGCTCATTTTACTCCTCCTTTATGCACTATAAGTATATTATAATGTATATATAAGATATAACTAGTATATAAATGTTTTGTTTTATCCCGGATGTGGTTCGGGTGGAAAAATATTTAAATAAAGTTACAACATCTTATTTTATGGAAGAAGATAATGATACTAATATTAATGAAGATGAATCTGTTTCATTAAGACAGTATGAAATAATTTCTTCAGCTAATGATTTTAATATATTAACATTATTTAACTTTATAGAATCTGGGGTCATAGAAATTCCAGGATTTCAAAGGAACTATATATGGGACCAAAAAAGAGCTTCCAAATTGATAGAATCTTTTATTATTGGATTACCAGTCCCGCAAATATTCCTTTATGAAAAAGCTAAAAATAAATTTCTTGTTATTGATGGGCAACAAAGATTAATGACAATTTATTATTTTATGAAACAAAAGTTTCCAAGAGCAACAAAACGTGCAGAATTGAGAAAAATATTTTCAGAACAAAAAGGGATTCCAGGTCAAATTTTACATGACCCAGAATACTTCACAAATTTTAGTCTAAATTTACCAAATCTAGATAATAATGAAATAAATCCCTTGAATGGTCAAAATTATAATACCCTTATTGATGAACACAGAGGTAGTTTTAATCTTAGACCAATAAGAAACATAATAATCAGGCAATTAAGTCCTCCAGATGAAGATAGCTCAATCTATGAAATATTTAATAGACTTAACTCTGGCGGACTTAATTTACAACCTCAAGAAATAAGAATGAGTTTGTATCCTTCCTATTTTTATGATAAATTAAATATTATGAATAATATGGAGAGATGGAGGGAGTTATATGGAAAATCCCCACATCCTCGTATGAAAGATGTTGAGAATATCCTTAGAATTTTTGCATTCTTGACTGATTATGAAAATTATAAGGGATCATTAAATAAATTTTTAAACGAATTTTCTAGAAAAATGAAATCGGCTGAGGTCGCAAAAGTTGATAATATATATAAATTATTTACTAAATTCCTTGAGAAAACCAATAACTTGGACATGGAAATATTTTTTTCTAAAAAGAAAAGTTTCAATGTATTATTATTTGAAGCAGTTTTTTATGCATCTTGTAAAAATGCATACAAAGGAAGTAATTTAGAAATTAAGGATTTGACAGAAGAAAAGATAAACTTAATAAAAAATAATCCAGAATTTATATCTTCTACAGAATCAGAGACTGGAAAAAAACACAATGTAGAAAAAAGATTTAAAATTGCTAGAGAAATTATGGGTGGGTGAAACAATTGACTATGATCGATACCCAATATAGTCAAGCACATGAACTTTTTAGATATTTAACTGAAAATTCAGAAATTTCGATGCTAACTTATATTGAACCAGTATTAAAGAAAAACTTTCTTTTACAGTGCGCGAGTTATCATGAAAATGAAATTATGGAAATACTTAGGACTTTTGCAAAAAATAAATCATCAGATCAAAAATTAGCAAAATTTGTAAGAAACTTTATGATAGAAAGACAATATGAACGCTTGTTTATATGGCAGCAAAGTAATGTTAATAAGTTCTTCTCATATTTTGGAGCTGAATTTAAGGATGAATGTAAAGAAGATGTAGACAGAAATGAGGTACTATCCGGGGGAATAAATTGTTTTATTCAAATAGCAGAGTCTAAAAATAATTTAATACACAATAATCTTGTTAATTTTTCATTTGAAATGACTATAGATGAGATATATAATTGTCATAATAAGGCAATGATTTTTATTCAGTATCTCAAAAATAAACTCCTCACAGAAACAGATGAATAATAAATAATGTAAGATTATAAAATATCATAGAAAACAATAAAAACAGTAGATTGTTTCTAAACTTATGAAGAGGGGTAAAATTAGTTTTATAGATTTATTTGCAGGTATTGGTGGGACTAGAATTGGTTTTGAAAGTGTTGGGGCAAAATGTGTATTTAGTTCCGAATGGGATAAATATGCTCAACAAACTTATGAAGCTAATTTTGGAGAAGTTCCTGCAGGAGATATAACAAATATCAATGAGAATGACATCCCAAATTTTGATATTCTTGTTGCAGGATTTCCTTGTCAACCATTTAGTTCAGTTGGAAAAAGAGAAGGGTTCAAGCACAAAACACAAGGCACCCTATTTTATGATATTGTTAGAATAATTAAGAAAAAACAGCCGAAAGCATTTTTATTAGAAAATGTCCCGGGATTAAGGACACATGATAATGGAAATACATTTTTAACAATTTTATCTGTTTTGGATGAATTAGGGTATGATGTATATGATAAAGTTTTAGATTCTGCAAATTTTGGAGTTCCTCAAAAAAGGAAAAGAATTTACCTGGTGGGGTTTAGAAAAGATTTGCAAAAAGATTTTATATTTCCAGAAACAAATGGGAAAAGCAGTTATATTTATGAACATTTGGAAGATAATCCTGAAGGTTATTCTATAACAAAACATTTACAGAAAAGTTACATTTTCAAAAAAAATGATAATAGACCTTACCTAGTTGATAAAAATTCAAAGATTCAAATAAAAACACTTGTAGCAACATATCATAAAATTCAAAGATTAACTGGGACTTTTGTTAAAGATGGTCCAACAGGATTAAGACTTTTTTCAGTAAATGAATGTAAAGCTATAATGGGTTTTCCCAAGGATTTTAAAGTTCCCGTTTCAAGAACTCAAATGTATCGCCAGTTTGGAAATTCTGTTGCAGTACCAGTTATAGAATCTATAGCTAAAGAGATGGTAAAAATACTTGAATGATCACTCTTCTATTAAACTTATTAATTCATCAATTGAGAGAACTCCATCTAATGCGCTGTGAGGCAGAAGTACTCTGGCTTTACATCTCCTAAAATTATCTTTCTCTTTTTGTGTTGTAGCATGATCTTGTATTACAACTACAGCGGTTATATCTTTATTTTTTTCTTGTTTAAAATAAAGTTTTGTTCCATGGGCATCCCATTGCTTCCCTCTCAACCTATCTGTTCTAGCCGTAGTGGTGGAATCAACAGAAATTATTCCCCCATTTAATTTTTCTATTATAAAATCTGGATTAAATTCCCCATTAAAGATCTTCGGAGACCGAGTAAATCTTTTAATTTTATTTGCATTAAGTAACTTATTTAATTTATCCTCAATATTTCTTTCAAAAACACTTCCCCTAGTAGACCTAGATGAATTTGCTTGTTGAGCTATTTTGTCCATACTATTTACTTTTTATGCAACTTAATAAATGTATCTGCACAAAAACTTTTTGAGTTTTCAAAACTAATATAAATGTATTCTATCTACATAAAATATACTTATCTTTGGTTGGAACTAAAAAATGATAAACAAAATAAGAGAAATAGCAGAAGACGTATTTAACACACTTGGAAGTGGATATAATGAAGAAGTATATGAGAAAGCGATGGAAGTTGGTTTAAGGCTAGCTAAAATACATTATGAAAATCAAAGAATTTTACCAGTATTTTACAAGAATTTTGCAGTAGGAATGTCTAGACCGGACTTGATAGTAAAAGACCCAGATGGCGGAGAGAAGATTATTCTTGAACTTAAAGCTACAACTTCTGAGACTGGATTAAAAGAAGAAGTTCAGTTACAAAAATATCTACAAACTCTCAAGATGAAGAAAGGAATTATAATTAATTTTCTTCAAACAAATAGTAATGGTCCAGCTTCTAAAATTGAATTTAGAGAGGTCACAGATGAATTATGTAAATGTGATAAATGTGGTGCTTATATTTGTCACGGTGCAGAATGTGAACCTTGTGTAAAAGAAGAAGAAAAGAGATTAAAGGCTCTTGAAAAGGAAAAATCAAAAACTAAGAAGGTTGATAAATGACAATTATCCCAAAAGTCAAATTAATAAATGAATACAAAGAAGGCGATCAAGTAAAAGATATTTTTGTTGTAAAAATTAAAAAGGGAGTAGCACAAACTCAAAATTTAAAACATTATTTTTCACTCATTTTAACAGATTCTAGTGGTAAGAGTATAGATTATCGTTATTGGGGTGGTTTCAGTGAGGCTAAAGTTAGGGAGATGTATGATTTAATAAAAGATGATTCTGTTGTTGCAATTGAAGGAAAAATATCTTCATATGGTGGAAAACTACAAATGACTTCTGATGAAGTGCAAGTAGTTACTGTTTTGCAAGAAGATCAATATGATAAGAATAGTTTTATCAAAGCATCAAAAAAAGATGTTGAACAACTTTATATTGAACTGCAACAACACATCAATTCAATCCAAAATGAAAAACTTAAACTTCTACTTGAATCTATTTTTCAAGAACTCGGGAAGGATTTTAAAAAACATCCTGCAGCAATAACAATTCATCATAATTGGATTGGTGGACTTCTTGAACATACCTTGGAAGTTGTTAAATATTGTAAATTAAGCAAACAGATATTCTCTGAGCTTGATGAAGATTTACTTGTTACTGGAGCAATTTTACATGATATTGGGAAATTAGAAGAAATGGAGATGACAACAAGAATAAAAGGTACTAATGAAGGTATGTTTTCAGGGCATATAGTATTGGGTTCTATATTAATTTCTAATAAAATGAAAGAATTAGACTTTGACAATGAACTTAAGAATAAAGTAATGCATCTTATATTGAGTCATCATGGTAAATTAGAATATGGGTCTCCAAAAGACCCCATGTTTCCTGAAGCGATTGCATTATATTATGCTGATGAGATGAGCACAAAATTGGCTGAAATGATAGGATTTGTTAATGATAATAAAGAAGAGACTGAAGATGATTTTATGCCAAAGTGGAATAAAAACAGACCAACAAATATTTATTTAAGATGATAAACATTAATTTACACAATCGCAGGAGTTTTGATAGGCTTCGGGATAGGGATTTGGACTTATTGGTTTTTGGTTAGGAAAAAGGTGATCAAATGAGAAAATTTGGGCAAATCTCTTTATCAGATATAATCTCTTTAGGATTTGGAGGAATCTTTGCATTGGCCACAATGTATTTAACCCATATTGGAAATCCCTTTGGATTTCTTACCTTTCTAATTACTATTGCTGCATGGATAACTTCGTTTAGTAGTGCTATGACTATTGCATCTTTATTTGCTGCAGGAGGATTTATAGAACTTTTAGTTTTTGATAAATCTGGATTAGGGGCATTATGGTTAATAATATCAGGTATTGCTTTTTTCTTACCACATTATCTTAGTAATTAATTTAATAAAGTAGTAGAAAAATAACCTAAAATAAATCCTAAAGATATTAAAATTATTATTTTTATTGTTTCTAATATTTTTTCACTCATCTCCTACCTCCATACTTTTTGTGCAACCTCGACTTATTGTGCAAAGCCTTTTTTATGAAAAGATTTAAATAGTAATATTTAGAAATAATAATTATGAGTAAAAGAGGTATTTCTCCATTAATTGCAACTGTACTATTAATTGGATTTACTGTTGTTTTAGCTGTTCTAGTTGTTACTTGGATTAGTGAAGTTGTAAATACTCAAACAGAGGGTACAACTTCTGCGATTGATGCTCAGAATAAATGTTTAAATTCTATGGGAGATTTAGATGCAAGTTTTTCTGGTGCTAACCCTTATACAATAAATATAATTAATAATGGTGATATTACTTTTGATGATGTTAAAATTTTATGGAGTTCTCCAAGTGATTCGGAAACAACTAATTTAACTTCAAAATTATTAGGATTCAGTTCTCAATCTTCTACTACTACTCTTATTCCAAATATTTATAATTCTGTTACATTAATTCCTGTTATTAATGGAATTGAATGTAGTTCTGTTGAAATAAGTATACCTGGTAGTATTCCTCCTGCAGGTCCTGTTTGTGGTAATGGCGTTTGTGAAGTTGGTGAAACTTGTACAAGTTGTATACTAGATTGTGAAACTTATCAAGCTAATTGCGCAATTAATTATGTTTGCTCTCCATATGATAATACTGGTTCATTAAATCCTACTTGTGTACCCCAATGTGCAGGAACAAATATTGGATGGTGTTCATTCCAAGGTTGTCCACAAAATGGATATAGTGAAATAGCACAAGCATCCCAAACAGATTGTTTACCTTTAGGTTATGGCGAGTGTTGTGATCCATTATAAATTCTTTTTTTATCGTTAGTAAATAACCAAAAAGTTTAAATATGGCACTAACTTTAAGTAGTTTAGATATTATAATCTATAATATAAAAAAAGGAGGTGTTTAGATTATGAATAAGAAAGGTATTTCGCCATTGATTGCAACTGTTTTAATTATTGGTTTTACTATTGTTTTAGCTGTTCTAGTTATTACATGGATTAGTGGAACTGTTAATGACCAAACAGAGAGTACTGATTGTATGGTAGGTTTACAAAACCAATGTTTACAAAGTGTTGGTGCTTTGAGTGTGGCTCAAGTTGGTGCAGCTCAGAATGCAAATGTTAATATTGTTAATGAAGGTAGTGTAGTTTACAATACAGGTAAATTAGTACTTTTGGATTCTACTGGCGCAAGTTTAGCTTTGGTAGATAAAGTTGTAACCGCATATGGTACTTTTACTTTCACTGCTGCTGAAGCTACTGCTGCTGCTACTGCTGGTTCGTTTCCAAGAGCATCTATTACCCAAGTTAGATTTATACCTGCAATAAGTGGAACTGGAGATTGTTCAGCTACAACTGCTGAGTGTGACCCTGTTGAAGCAAGTGTAAGTTACTCTTAAATTTAATTTTTTTCTTTTTTCTTTAATCTATTTTTAGAAAGATATTTAAAGGAAATTTTTCAGATTTATTGTATGAATAGTAGAGGTGGTATTTGGGTTTCTGCAATTTTATATTTTGCTATGGGAGTTATACTTTTAACAATTATTTTAGCTGCAGGTTTACCAGCTATTACTAAAATGAAAGATAGTTACACAGTTAGGCAAACTAAGGATTTAATGATTACTTTAGATAGTAATATTAGAACTATTTATCATGAAGGTCCTGGATCTCAAAGAACTGTTAGTATTGATATTGGGAGAGGAGATTTTAGTATAAAAGAAAATGGGGAATATATTGAATGGGATATAGATAGTTCTGCAATAATCTCTGAAATAAATACTCCTGTGGAAGAAGGTAATCTAAAAATTATTACTTCAAGTACTGGTGTTAAAGATAAGTATAGTGTAAGTTTAATTTTAAATTATACAGATTTAGGATTAAATATTTCTTATAATGGGCCAGAAAAGATTAGGGGAGAAGCTAAATTATCATTATTAAATGGGGGAGAGGATCCAATTAAGATCATTATATCTCAACTATGAAAGCATTACCAGAATTACCAAAAAAAGGAAGTGGTGTAAAGAGTTTACCTAATTTACCAAGTAAAAAACTTCCAGATATGCCAGATAGGAAAAGAGATATAAAAACTAATGAGGAAGGAAAGAAAATTTTGCCTCAATTATCTACAGGAAAACTTCCAGAGATGCCACATAAGGAGGAGACTATATTTAAAATAGAACCTTTAACTGAAATTCCTACTTTCCCAGATGTTAAAAAACAAGATGTAAATTTTAAATATCCTTTGATAAAACCTTATGCTTATGCTCATATTTATTGGGATGAACCTTCTAAAGAATTAATTTATTATTTAGAAGAACCTAAACTAACCCCAGATGAAAAAAAGACTTTAATTTTACTTGAAGATGGAATTAAAGAATTAATTAATATTAGTTATTTGAGTTTAGGAAAAGGAGAAAAAATTATTGAATATCTTGAAAAAAATATTAAAGTTTTATTAAATGAATTAAGAATTACTCCTTCAACTTCTTCTTATTTGAAATTAATGTATTATATTTATAGGGATTTTGTAGGTATGGGTAAAATTGAACCTTTAATGAATGATTATTTTATTGAAGATCTTGAATGTAATGGTGCTAAATTTCCATTATATGTTGTACATAGAAAGTTTAGAAATATAAGGACAAATGTTATTTTTAACGAAACTCCTGAATTGGCTAGTTTTGTTGAGAAATTAGCGCAAAGATGTGGAAGATATGTTTCTTATGCTACTCCTTTATTGGATGGTGCATTACCAGATGGATCGAGAGTTAATGCAACCTTTACTGAAGATATTTCTTCTAGAGGGCCAACTTTTACAATTAGAAAGTTTACAAAAACTCCTTGGCCTCCAACTCAATTGATGAAGATGAATACAATTTCTCCAGAAGCTTTAGCTTATCTTTGGATGGCAGTTGAATATGGTAAAAATGTTATGATTATTGGGGGAACTGGATCTGGTAAAACCACTTTGTTAAATGCTTTAACGTTTTTTATTCCCCCTCAAGCAAGAATTGTATCGATTGAAGATACTAGAGAATTAAATTTAGAGCATGATAACTGGTTGCCTTCTGTTGCAAGAGAGGGAGTTGGGTTGGCTAATTTAGTTGGTCAAAAATATGGTGAAGTAACAATGTTTAATTTGCTTAAAGAAAGTTTTAGGCAGAATCCTGATTATGTAATTGTAGGGGAGATAAGAGGTGAAGAGGCTTATGTATTGTTCCAGGGGATGGCATCCGGACATCCATCCTTTGGTACGATGCACGCTAATACTGTAGATACTATGATAAAAAGATTAGAAACTCAACCAATTAATTTATCTCCTTCTTTAGTGGAGGTTATGGATGTTGTTGTTTCTATTACTGCTACTAAACGTGCTGGAAAGAATGTAAGAAGAGTAAAGAATATTGATGAAATTATTAGTATAGATGCAATAAAAGGAAATTCAATTAACAGTCCTTTCCAATGGGATGTAGCTAATGATAAACTTGTTTATGCTAATGAAAGTTATGTGTTTAAAAAATTAATTTATCAACAAGGAATGAAAGAAGAAGATATATTTTCAGAATGGAAGAAGAGGACTATGCTTTTGATTGCTATGTATAATCAAGGAATGTTTGATTTCTATAGTGTTCAAACAATAATTAATGCATATTATAAGTCTCCTGAAGAGGCTTTGGCTAAATTTGGAATAAGATGAATAATGGGACAAAAAGTTTTTTTGGTAAAAAGAAAAAAAGTTCAACTTATTCTTTAGAACATTCTGTTTCTATAACTAATCAAGAAAAAAGTCAATATATCAAAGAATTAGGGATTAGTAAAAAACAAGTTAAAGAAATATACAAACCCAAAGTAAAAGTTAAAGAAAAACAAGTTAGTGCTTCTATAATGTATAAAACTAATTTTTATGCAAAGCTTTCTAATCTTTTTGTAGAAAATTTATCATTTAGTTTGTATAAAAACTATCCCCAGTTTTCTAAACCTTTGGTAGAAGCTTTAACTTCTTCAAATATCAGAATATTATCTAGAACTTATTTGAGTATAATTTTATTTTCAACTATTTTATTATTTCCAATTTCTTTTATAGTTGGATTGTTATTAACTTCTAGTGTTTTATTAGGGTTTGCTGTAGCGGTATTAGTTTCTGCTATTACTTTTGGAATAGTTTATGGTTATCCGTTTATGATTGCAAATGATAGGAAAGGAAAAATTAGTGAAGAACTAATTTTTGGACTTGTGCATATGTCTGCGATTGCAGGGTCTGGAGCACAACCATTGAGTATATTTCAATTATTAGTTGATTCTGGTGATTATGACGAATTAGCTGAAGAATTAAAGAGAGTTTTAAATTATATTAATGTATTTGGGAGTAATTTGTCTGCTGCTTTAAAAGCAGTTGCAGCATCTACTCCTTCTCCAGAATTAAGAGAATTATTTCATGGAATGGTATCTACTATTGAAACTGGGGGAGATATGAGAAATTATCTTAAGGATAAAGCGGAAGATAGTTTGGTTAAATTTAGGTTAAATCAAGAAAAAAGAATAGAAACTGTTGCAACATATTCTGAAGTGTACACAGGATTCTTAATTGCAGGCCCTTTATTGTTTGTTGTAACTTTCGCTATTTTAGAAAAAGTTTCTCCGCTTATTGGGGGAATTCCAATTGGAACATTGGCAACATTAGGAACTTTTGTTTTATTACCGTTCTTAAATATTTTATTTATCTTATTCCTAGAAACTACTAAAACAGGTGTATAAAAAATGAAAATAAAAACAAAACATATTGTAGGGTTTTTTTTAGCTTTCCTTATAGTGATATTTTCGTTATTTTATTTACTTCCTCTTGAGTCTAGATGGTTTAAACCTGCTTTGGGATTAGCATTTTTTGTTGCAGTTTTTCAATTTTGGATTGATGTCATTAATGAAAATAAAAAACATAATGAATTAGAAGAAAAGTTTTTGGAATTTGTTAGAGCAATATCAGATGGAGTTAAATCTGGGATTCCGATTCCTAAAGCAATTGCAGAATTAAAAGGTACTAGTTATGGAGCTTTAACACCATATGTGGATAAATTAATTAATCAAATTGAATGGGGTGTCCCATTAAGAGATGCATTTATGGGATTTGCACTAGATACTGACAATCCTCTAATAAAAAGGTCTATGGCTATTGTTGTTGAAGCAGAAAGAAGTGGAGGGCATATAGATCAAGTTTTAGAGGCAGTTACGGCTTCTGTATTAGCGATTAAAAAAATAAAACAAGAAAGAAGATCAAATATATTTTCCCAAATTATTCAAGGATATTTTATTTTTATAATGTTTATTGGGATTATGATTATTTTACAGGTGTTTTTATTACCTGAATTAAATGCAATTGGAGGAACTGTTTTAACAGGAGTTACGGCACCAGGGTTATTAGGCACAGGAGGAGTAGATTCGACAGGACAAACAACTGCATTCCCATCAACAGTAAACTTTAATCTTATTTTTACATTTTTATTATTGTTCCAAGGATTCTTTACAGGGTTAGTCATTGGAAAATTTGCAGAAGGTAATTTGAAATATGGATTGAAACACTCAGTAGTGTTAATGTTTATTGGGTATATGGCATTTACAATTGCGGTAGGATTTTAAAATGAAAAGAGGATTATTGCACATAGACTGGGTAATTAGTTTTGGGATATTTGTAATTTTTCTTTTATTATTATTTATTTGGTTTGGTCCTGCTTTAACTGAAGAGTATAATAATGAATATTTGAAGGATCTTGCTGAGAAAGGATTTAAAGAAGCAGCTTTTAGTGAAGTTACAGAATATCCTATTTTTGTTGAGCTTAGTTCTTCTTTCCCTAATGGAGTAGGTTTAGGTCTTGGAGTTAAATTGCCACATAATCTTACTGGTAGACCTATTGAAGAGTTTTCTGTTGTTAATATTACTAATAATTATATCATTCCTGGGAGGAAAATAAGTGGAGGGGAATTATATTTCGCAAGGGATGTTATTTCAGATCCAGGCAATGTGAGTATAAAACTTATTTATTCAGATGCTTTTAATATTCCTGCTATAAATGTAGCTAATCCTGTTGGGCATGAAGATAAGTATAATGCAACACTAGGAGTAAAAAATAAAATTATTGGATTTTCAGAAGAAAGGTTTAATTATTTGTCTAGTTTGAGTTATAATGATTTTAAGACAGCATTAAAATATCCAATTAGTAAAGATATTTCAGTATTTGTTTATGATGGTCCTACTCTTGGAAATTTATTATATAATTATAGCAAATTAGAACCTTCTAGTAAAGATAATGTTTATGTAGTTAAGTGGACTGATTATGTTGTTGATGAATATGGAGATTATGATTCGATTGTAATATTAATAAAAACATGGTAAATCTAAATAAAAAAGGGTATTTACAAACTTTAGAAGCAGTGATTGCCTTAATGATAATTTTTGGAGTGATTATTTTTTCTATTTCATTGAGAGAACCTCCCAAACAAGAAGTCCCAGAAGATATTAGATTAACACAAGAGGCAGTTATTGGAGGAGTACAATATGACCAAGTGATGAGGGATTATATTTTTGAGGGTACAGCTGGGAGTCTTTCTGCAATAGGTATGTATGCAGGTATTTTAACTTCAGTGCCAGGAGGAATTGGTGCTGGATTTGGAATAAATGATTTTATTTTCCCACATAATTTGCATGCAAATAAACCAAATGTTTATGCAGATAGTATAATTTTAGCAAATAGCAATGGATCAGTTAGAACTTTTTCTTTGTTTTTATGGTATCTTGATGAAGAATTAGCAAATCCATGTCCAGTAAGTGCTGTTGGAGGGATGGCCCCTTGTGTAAATGATATGAATTGTATACAAGAGCTAGAAATTATAATTGGAAATACTACAATTTTAGAGCAGGTTTTAGATTCTTCTCATTTCTTTTGTGATTCTGGAGTTTGTTCTATGAGATCTTATACTTGTTAGATATTTTATAGAAATATTTATAAGTTAAGATAAAGTTTATCTTTTTAGGAGATAAAAGGGGTGTACTAATGATTAAGAAATTAAGATCTTTTTTTAATAAGATTTTACCTGGATTGTTTAGCCGTAAGCAAGGTATTCGACTAGGTTTTTATGGGCCCCCAAATGCTGGAAAGACTACTTTAGCTAATAGGATTTGTATGGATTGGTTAGGGGAAGAGATGGGAAGTGTTTCTAAAATTCCTCATGAAACTAGAGAGATTAAAGTTAAAGAAAAAGTTGAAGTTGAATCTGATGGAAAAAAACTTTCTTTTAATTTAATAGATACTCCTGGGATTGCTACCCAAATTGATTATGAAGAATTTTTAAAACATAAAATTAGTAGAACTAAAGCTAAAAAAAGAGCAAAGGAAGCAACTCGGGGAGTTATTGAAGCTATTAAATGGTTAGATAATGTTGATTGTGTTGTAGTTGTTTTAGATGCTACAAAGAATCCTTATTCACAAGTAAATATTACTATTATTGGAAATTTAGCAGCAAGAGATATTCCTGTTTTAATTGTTGGTAATAAAATTGATTTAAAAACTGCGAATTTGAAGAAAATTGAATCTGCTTTCCCTCAATATGATGTTATAGGAATATCTGCAGAGAAAGGAAAAAATATTGAAAACTTTTATAAGGAGGTATTTAAATTAGTTAAGTAAGATGTTATCTTTTCAATACTTGCCTCATAGGGAATATGCTGGATTGGACGTTGAAGAAAAGCTTAAAATGATTTTTAAGATTGTTAAGAAAGATAAAATTGTTTTAATGCAGGGTAGATTAAAACCTCAAGAAGAAGCACAATTAATTGAGCAAACTATGGGACAAATAACTAAGAAGTTTTCAGGTATTTCATTTTGTACAATTTTGCCTGAAGTTCAAGAGGATAAAAAAAATAGTAAAGATGCTAAAATACCTATGGCAATGAAGAATATTTTTTACAATATGTTCATGAAAAACAGAGATACTTTAACTATTATTGGTCCTGCCAATTTGGTTAGAGAGATAAGAAAAAATCCTAATAGGATTGATTTAATGTTAGACTAAAAATGCCACACCAATGCGTAAGATGCGGAAGCTTTTTTGAGGACGGTGCTAAAGAATTATTAACTGGCTGTTCTTGCGGAAGTAAATTCTTTTTCTTTATGAGCCAAAAAGCTCTTGATAAAATAAAAAATATGACTTCTAATCTTACTAAAGAAGATAGGGCTCAAATTGAAGAAGATATTAAAGAAATTGTTGATGTTAAAGATGAAGATAATCCGGTATTCTTAGACATAGAATCTGTTAGAGTTTTGAGACCAGGCAAATATGAATTGAATTTAGTGGATTTATTCAAAGGTGCGCCTTTAGTCTATAAGTATGGGAATGGCAAATATGTCATTGATTTAGCATCTGCTTTTGGTGAAGAAAAGTCTTAAATATGGCCTTGTTTTGTACGTTTTATAGCTGAATTTGTAGTTACCAAAACCTTTATAAACCTTTTACAACTACTCGAGTGTAACATATTTATTAACTTATGGAGGGTTAAAAGATGAATAAATATTTGAAACTGTTAACAGTTGCAATGTTACTATTCGTAACAGCTTTCAATGTAAATGCTGAACTATTTGGTGATGATCCTTATGGTATCACAGCGGTACACATTGATGGTGTTGAATTCGACGCAACCGATATAAACAACGGTGAAATTTACGCTCCAGTTTACCTAGATTCTACTCTTGAAGTAGTTGTAGAATGGAAGGGTTCTGAGAACTTAAGTGAAACTGTTGAAGCTAAAATCGAAGTTGAATTTGACGGTGAAGACCAAGACACTCAATACTTTGATGTTAAGGCTAATCACATTGGATCTACTTCCGTTTTCGAAATAGAAGTATCTGACGATGAAGATTTAGTTGGTCTTCAAAACTTAAAAATAACTATGAAAGATAAGGAAGGAAACTTTGACGTTGAAGCTACTATCAAATTAGACATAGTTAAAGAAGACAATTTAGTTGAAATCTATGACGTAAACTTCCAAAATGGTCTACAATTAAATGCTGGTGAAATTTTCACTGCTAGTGTAGGTCTTTCAAATGAAGGTTACGAAAATGAAGAAGATGTTTATGTAAAAATGAGCATCCCTGCATTAGGTTTAGCAACTAGAACTGATAGATTTGACTTGTACACACAAAAGAACTCTGATGATGAAGAATACACTAAATTGCACAAACAAATGTTCATGCAATTACCTTTAAACGTACCTTCTGGAGTATATGATGTTTATTTCACTGTATACTTTAATGATGGTGACGATGTAAAGGAATCTGTATATTCTTTAATAGTTGGATCTGGACAAGCTTACGACTCTCAAATCACTATGGATTCAGACTACCAAGTAACAAGCGCTGGTAAAGCTATTGTTTACAAAATATTGTTTGACAACCCAAATGTTGATTATGATGTTGAAGTTACAGGATTAAACTTTGGAACTTACGAAGTAAGAACTGAAGATGATACTGCTTACGTATTTGTATCTGTTGATGAAGATGCAAATGATGGAGAATATAACTTCACTGTAGCTGTAAAAGCTGGATCAAACGTTTTAGAAGAGTTTGATGTTACTACTAAAGTTACTGAAGGTAATTCTGATGTAAGTTATAGTAGTGTGAAACAAGGTCTTGAAATTGGATTTGCAGTTTTATTGGTTATCTTAGTTATTTTAGGTATCATTTTGGTAGCTAAAAGATTAGGAAAAGGCGATGAAATTGAAGAACCAATGCTAGATGAAGATCAGACTTATTACTAAGTCTTTTTTTCTTTTTTCTTTTTTAAATTCTTTATAAATCATTTAAATAAAATATTTACTATATCACAATAATCTTATCACAATAGTGTTTTTAAACCAAACTTCAATTCTCTTATTAGTAATAAAAGGGGGTTTAAACAATGAGTGATAAAAAAATAGTATTTGTATTCTTAATGTTATTTATGATTCCATTTGCTTTTGCGGAAAGTTTTACATTTTATTCGGGGGCAGGAGTAGAGGATGTATGCCCAAGGTCAACAGGGTTATTTAGTGATGTAATCAAAAATACGGGAGAGGATATATTAAATTTTAATATCGCTTCTTCTGGTAGTGCAGGAATTTTTGCAACTACTGTTCCTACAGGATTTGTTTTATATCCAGGACAAATAAAAAATATTTATACTTATATAACACCAATGTCTGGTGTTAATATTGGAAATTATGCATTAAAAATTGATGCTAATGCTAATGGACTTTCTCAAAGTATTTCTCATAATGTTTTAGTAAGAGATTGTTATGATTATACTTTTGAAATGTTGAATGCAGAAAAAAGCATTTGTCCATGTGAAGAAGAAAAATTTGGATTTGAGTTAACTAACCTTGGAGAGTATGCAGAAACATATGCATTGTCTGTTGAAGGAAGATATGCTAGTTCAATTGTATTGAGTCAAAATAGTATGTCTTTAGCTCCAGGAGAATCTAAAATAATTTATGCTTATGTAAAATCAAATTGTGAAAGTGAACCAGGTAGTTATGAATTTAGTGTTAAAGTAGATCCAAGTACTGGAAGTGCAATAAGATCTAATGTAGCTAAATTAATAATAAACTCTTGTTATGCTTTTGATGTTGATACTACTAAAGATTTGATTAATATGTGTGAACATGAGAGTGAAAATATTCCTATTAATGTTGAAAACACAGGTTCAACAGCAAATACCTATACATTTGATTTAGATGGTCCAGTATGGGCTAATTTAGAACGGAATAAATTAGATGTTGCTGCTGGAAGTAATAAAGAAGTAATGATGGAATTAGTTCCGGATTATGGTGTTGAAGGAAGTTTCCAGATTACATTCAGTGCTACACCTGAGAAGGGAAATATAAAAGCAGTTAATGTGTTTAATGTTAATGTAAAGAAATGTTATGATATCTCCGCTAAAGTTGAAAAAAGTGAAGATAAAATTTGTAATGCTTTAGAAAACACATATAATGTATTGATAAGAAATCAAGGAGAATTTGCAAAAGAATTCTTTGTTGATGTAGATGGACCAAGTTGGGCTAGTTTAGATGAGACTTCTGTTGCTCTTGGAGCAGGAGAAGAAAAGCAACTTACATTAAGAGTAGCTCCGCAGTATGATACGGTTCCAGGAGAATATGATGTAACTGTAAATGTTGCTGCTAAAGATAGCGATAAAATTGCTAGCTCTGATAGCATACTTATTGAAACAGTAACAACTACTGAATGTTATAATGCATTATTAAGCATTGAAGGTAAATCAATTGAAGTTTACTTTGATTCAAGTGCAACTGTTCCAGTAGTAGTTGAAAATAAAGGGGCAGATAGAGCAGTTTATAGTTTGTCTGCAAGTGGTACTGCATCAAACTTTGTATATCTTAACCCATCAATTGTTGAAATAGAACCAGGTAATTCAGAAATAGTTTACTTGTACATTGCACCATCAAGTCAGATAAGCAATGGTGAGTACTCTACTACGGTTTCTGTAAGATTGGAAGATTCAACAATTTTAGCATCTGAAAATGTTGATATAAAGATTACAGATAGTCCTGAAAAAGGAATGGAGTATTCTCCAGAAGGAAATGAAGTTGAAGGGAAATCGTTCTTTTCAAGGTTAACTGGATTCTTTGTTAGTTTGTTTAGTTCGAAACCTGAAGAAATAACTGGGGAAGATCTTTCTGAAGAAAGTGAAGAAATAGTTGAAGAATCACCTGTTGAAGAAGAAACTCCTGAAGAAGTAGTTGAAGAAGTAGTTGAAGAAGAAACTCCAGCAGAAGAAGTAGTTGAATCTGTTGGAAATTTAATGGCACTTGGTGAAACTTCAGAATTTGCAGTTGGTGATGAACAACACACTTTGACAATCTCAGATAGGTCTGGGGAAGTTTTATTGATAGAGTTTAGTTCAGATCCAATATTTGTTCAAATGTTTCCAGGAGATGTTAAAGAAGTTGATCTAAACGGAGATGGAGTTAATGATGTAGAAGTAACTTTTGAGGGTTTTGTTGGAGATAAAGCAGATCTTAGTTACAAAGTTTTAGAGCAGCCAGAAGTAGTTGAAGAAGAAAATCCAGTAGAAGAAGTGGTTGAAGAAGAAACTACTGAAGAAGTAGTTATGAAAGATATAACTGGTGAAGTAACTGAAGATGTTGAGAGCAATGAAGGAAGTTTCCTTGGATCATTTTTCAGTAGCTTAAAAGGAATCTTTGTAGGCTTGGGAGGCTCAATAGTTGAATATTCAAAACAATTAGGATTATTAGTGATTTTAATAATTGTTTTGGTGGTTTTGACTAAGAAAAACTTCTGGGGTAAATTGTCAAAATTCTTTGAAGAAGAAATAGAAGAGGAACCAGTTGTTGGTGATTTTAAACCTAAGGTAACTCATGAAAAGGTAGAACATCCTAAAAAAGAAGTGAAACCTAAATCGGAACCTCATAAAAAAGAAGCAAAACCTAAGAAAGAAGAGAAACCTAAAAAGGAAGAAGCTCCTAAAAAAGAAGAACCTCAAATTGAAGAAGAAGATGAGTTCGTTATTGAATTTGATGACGAATAATTCTTAATTTTTTTCTTTTATTTTTTTAGTTAATTTTATATATTTTTTTAATATTACTTATATAAGGTTATAATGTCAGACAATATTTTTTGTTGGATTTTATTCTTTGTTGTAATCGCTGTTATTTACTATAGTTACATTAATTCTTTATAATCTTAGAGAAGTTACTTTTGAAACTCCTTCTTGCATCGATACACCATAAATTTGAGCAGCTTCTGAAATAATTGCATCATTATGAGAAATAACAATATATTGTGCTTTACTCGAGTATTGTGCAAATAATTTTCCAAGCATTTCTGAATTGTGTTTATCAAGTGCTGCGTCTACTTCGTCTAATATATAAAATGAAGCAGGATTATATTCTTGAATTGAGAATATAAATGCCAATGCAGCCATTGTTTTTTCACCACCAGATAAACTTCTGATATCTAAATATTTTCTAGAAGCTATTCTTACTGTGATGTCTAAACCTGCAGATAAAGGATCCTCTGGATTTTCTAACATTAAGGAGGCTTCTCCTTTTGTAGATAGGCTATTAAATATTTCTTTAAATCTATCGTTAATATGTTTGAATGTTTTCATGAAAACTCCAGTTTTATCTTTTTCAATTTCCATGATCATTTCAATTATATCATCTTTTTCTGATCTTAATGTATTTGTTTTACTAACTAATTTTTCATGTTCTTTTGCTAGTTGGTCATAAATCTCAAGAGCTTTCATGTTTACATTGCCCATCCTAATCATTAAAACTTCAAACTCTTTTATTTCACTTTTTAAAATGGAAATATCTATATTCTTTCTAAGTTTTCCTTCTTTAAATTCTTCTGCTTCTTTTCTTAAACCTTCAATTTCCGCCATACAACTAGCTTTTTCTATTGCAATAGTATTAATTTTTCCTTCAATAATACGTACTTTATCTTGTTGTGTAGAAATATTTTGATTAATTAATTCTATTTGTTCTGATAATTTATTTCTATTTGAAAATAATAATTTTTGATTTGCAAAGAAATCTTTCTCTCTCTTTTCACTATCCTTTAAATTTACAGATTTAAATTTCATTACTTGATCTAGTTCTTTTAATTCTTGTTTGAATTCTGTGGATTCTTTATCTAAATTACTCATTATCTTGTAAGTATTTTCGTTTTCATTACTTAGATATTCAATTTTGCTGGCAATTGTGTTTAAACTAGATTTTACTTCTATAGACTTAGCCATTATTTCTGTTTTTTGGCCATCGAGTAAACTAGGTTTTTGCATAGATTCAATTTCTCTTTCTAATTTTAGTATTTCATCTTCAATATTATCTTGTTTGAATCCCACTCTTGTGCCTTTTCTAGAACCGCCAATCATTGCACCACTTTTTTCTATTAAATCTCCTTCAGCGGTTACCATTCTTACTCTTCCAATTCCAATTCTTCTTGCAATTTTTATATCATCTACAATCAAAGTATTTCCAAAAATATGCTCAAATGCATTTCTATATTTTGCATTAAATTTGATTAAATTGATTGCTGTACCATGTACCCCTTCTTTTCTTGATAAATCTTTTAGTTCAGGGGGCAAAAGTTTTGATTGGATTCTATTTAATGGTAAAAAGGTTACAACCCCACTATTTGTTTCTTTTAATCTTTGGATACATTTTTCTGCAACCATATCATCTTGAGTTACTACGCTTTTCATTTTTCCGCCTGCAGTAACTTCTAAGGCCAAAGCATGTGCAGGAGATACTTTTCCCAATTCTGATATTGTTCCATGTACTCCTGGAATTTCTGAAATTGCTTTTATTGATGAATCTGAATATCCCTCTCCATCAGATTTTGCTTTTAATCTTGACAGTTCACTTATTTTTTGACTCATATTTTGGGGAGATGAAACTTTTTTAGAAATACTGGATTCTCTTTTTTCTAGCACGACCATTTCTTTTTCGAGTTTTATTTTTTCTTTTAAGAATGAATCAATTTTTTTATTATTTTCATCTATTGTTGATTTAAGTTGTAATTTTCTATCTTCTATTTTTCTTATTTCATTATTTAAAGTTTCAACTCTTGATTGAGATTTTACTACATCTGTTTTAATATTTGTTATGCTCTCTCTGATGTTTATTTGATCTCTTTCTCCTCTTTTTTCTAATTCATCATTAATGTCTCTAAGGCCTTCTTTTTTACTTTCTAATTCTTTTGTTAATTCACCAACTTTGTCTTTCAATTTTGTATATTCTACTTTATGTGCTTCAATTGTTGCTAAAATTTTATCTAATCTAACATTCTTTTCTTGGATCATTAAATTTAGGTATGTTGCTTTATTATCTTTAATTTTATTTTTTAATTCTAAATATTTTTGAGCTTGGTCACGATCTTTTCTTAGTTCTCTTAAATTTACTTCTCTCTCAGTTAGTAATATATTTGCTTCTGTAAGTTTTTCATCTACTTTACCTAATTCACTCATAGCTTTGATTTTCTTTTCTTCAAAAACTGAAATACCTGCAATTTCTTCTATTAATGCTCTACGATCTAAAGGTTTCATAGACATAAAATGGACTATATCTCCCTGAAGAATTATATTATGCCCATCTGGATCAATTTGGGCAGCTCTTAAAATATCAACAACTTGTTGACGAGTCATTGTTTTATCATTTAACTTATATACTGACTGGCCATTTTGTTTAACTATACGGGATACTTTTAGTTCTTTTTCTTCTATTGGAAACTCATTTTTAGAATTATCAAAATAAATTGAAACTTCAGCAGATTTCGAAGGATTTCCTTTTTTTCCCCCATTATAAATAAGATTTGATGACTTTTCTGCTCTCATAGATTTTGCGGAAGTTTTACCTAAAACGAAACATAAAGCATCCATTATATTGGATTTTCCAGATCCATTTGGGCCTAGAACACAATTAAAATTAGTGCCAAATTTAAGCTCTGTATTCTTTGCAAATGACTTAAATCCAGATAATTTAAGTCTAGTTACTGTCGTCATAAGATATCTACTCCCATTTTGATTTAAATAGTTTTTGTTAGCTTTTATTTATAATTCCTTCTGCAGCGAGAATTCCAGTTAGCCCAGCTCCGACAATTCCCCTGGATTTTCCAGCTCCGTCTCCCATAACATATAAGTTTTCTACTGTTGTTTCCATAGTTTTTCCTTTCGTTTTGTATACTGTATCACAAAACTTTGCTTCTGGAACATATAAAATTGTTGAAGGGTGGCCAAATCCCGGAATTAAATGATCTAATCTTTCTACCATCTCTACAACTCCAGAATAAAATCTTTCTGGGTAAGCTAGACTTAAATCTCCGGGAGTGAATCTTTTTTTGTTTAATGTTGGAGTTACTCTATTAAATCCTCTTTCATAGTTATCAAAAGTTTCAACTTTAGATCTTGATCCTCTTTTTAGATCTCCCCATCTTTGAGCAATTGGATTCCCCCCTCCATTTGCGTAAGTATTTACTATTATTCTTTTGATATACTCTTTAGGATCTGTTTCAGGTTCAGTTAAAGGCAGACTTACTAATATTGCTAAATTTGTATTTTCTGTCCCATTATCTGATTTGGAATGGCCATTTACTAATTGGTAGGTTTTTCCATCAATTTGAATACTATCTTGGGGGGATTCTAATGCGACTCTTCCACCAGGATTCACACAAAAAGTCCTTACTACATCATTATGGCTTAGACTTCTAAAATAGAATTTTGCGTCATATGAAATATTAGTAATTGGTTCTAATGTTCTTTTTGGAACTTCTACTCTAGCTCCAATTTGCACTGGACCATGCCTATACTCTGCTCCTAGTTTTTCTGCTTGTTCTCTCCACCATCCAGAATTACCTCTTCCAGGACCAACTAAAAGGTAAGTGGAACTTATTTTTGTTCCGTCCTCTAATATTGCCATAAAACTATTTCCTTCTTTTTCAACTTCAGCAACTGCAGTTTCCATTCTAAATTCTACGCCTTGATCTTCTAATCTTGACTTAAAATTTCCCATAATTTCTGGCGCTTTATCTGTACCAATATGCCTTGTTCTTGAAAGTATAAACTCTAAATTATATTTTGATGCTTGTTCTAATAGTATCCTACCCTCCGGGGTATTTGCTTCTGATAATCTTGTGGGATTTATCCCTAATGATAAAAAATAGTCCTCAATAAATCTATCTTTTTCTCTTGATTCTTCTACACTGAGTGTTAGTTCTTCTAATTCTTTACCAACCCTTGGGTGGAATATTACTTTTGCATCTGTTAATGCCCCGGCCCCCCCAGCAATTTTCTTTTTATCTATAACTAGTACTTTATATTTTTCTTGAGAAAGTCGTTCTGCTGCAAATAATCCAGAGGGCCCAGCACCGACTATAACTACATCATAATTATTCATAGAAATGACAACTAAATTTATTTAATAAGGATTGCTATATTGTTGTATATAAGTATTTTTAAAGAACTTTTGATTCTCTCCTTATATGAGACCAAAAGTTATTGTAGGTGCACAATGGGGAGATGAAGCGAAAGGAAAACACGCTGATATTTTGGCACAAAATTGGGCTGATTTGGTTGTCGCTCCAAATGGAGGAAATAATTCTGGAAGAACTGTCTGGATTGGCGAAGAAAAATATGTTTTTCACTCTTTAAGTCCTGCTGCATTGCATGGAAAAAGAGCTTTGCTTGGTGCAGGGACTGTTAATGATCTTAGTGTTTTATTAAATGACAAAAATGAACTAGAAGAAAGAAGAATTACTCCGGATATTGGGATAGATTCTAGATCTCATGTTATATTACCTTATCATATTCAATTAGATATTGTTAGAGAAGAGTTAAGACAAAAAGAAGGAACCAAAATTGGAACAACTTCTCGGGGGATAGGTCCTTGTTATGAAGATAGAAAAAATAGATCGGGGATTAGGTTTGGTGATTTTGTAAGACCAGAAGTATTTGAACCTAAATTTAGAAAATTATTTGAGGAAAAATCTAGATTACTAGAAATGCTTACTGGCAAAGGTTTAGAAGAACGTTTGGGGAAAGGAGTTGATGAAGTATTAGCTGAACAAATGAGGATTGCTGATGCTGTAAGAATGTATGAAGCAGATGTATCTGAAGAAACATTAGATGCAATCGAATGTGGAAAAAATGTTTTGTTTGAGATGAAACAAGGTGCAGGATTAGATAATGATTTTGGAACATATCATTATTGTACAAGTTCTAATACAATAGCTGCAGGTGTTTTTGCAGGGGTTGGGTTGCCTCCAATGGATATGGATGTTATTGGAATTGCTAAAGCTTATTGCACTAAAGTTGGTCCGGGACCATTTCCATCTGAGATTCAAGATCCTGAAGTAGCAAGAAAAGTTTTGGAAGCGGGTTTTGAATATGGATCTACGACTGGAAGACCAAGAAGAGTTGGATGGTTTGATATTCCACAAATGAAATTATCCCATAGATTAAATAATTTTAGTGAATTAATAATCGGAAAATTAGATGTTTTATCAGGATTGGATAAAATTTTAGTTGTTCATGATTATGAATTAGATGGGATTTCTTTAAACCAAAGAGTTCCAACTGAGTCTGGAGAATATTTAAGAGTTAAACCAGTGTATAGAGAATTTAGTCCTATCGGCCAAATAAAAGGAGTTACTAGTTATAATGAATTTTCTGCTGAAGCTAAAAGATTGATAACTTACATTGCTGATGAAGTTGATGTAAATATTGAAAAAATTTCTACTGGTAAAGAGAGAAATGAAAATGTTACTCGAGGTTGTGGTGCAGAGAGATACCAAAACTGCTTGTTCTAGAACAACAATCTTTTTAAATTAATTTGTCGTAATTTATTTTTTAGGGATGGCTTACCTATTAGATAAAACGGTTTTCTTGGAAGATTTTATTGAAGGAGATGATTCTGTCATGTTTCGTGCTCGAGCAAATGTTGATGAAGTAAATAATGTTTTGAGTAGAGTTTATGCATGTGAACCAGAATTATTAGAAAGAGAAATGAATTTCCATCATTATAACTTTGGGAATGTTGAAGTTAGATATTGGACAAATGGAACTCTTTCTGCAAGATTAAAATCTGAACCAGAATATTTAGAGAGAATCAAAAGTCATGTTGTGAAAATAAGGGGAATTTAATATTCTCCTAATTCCTTCTGTGACTTAGCTCTTGCTATTTTCTTATAAGTTTCCCAGGTTTTTCTAAATATTTCTGGATGTTTTTCCCAATTTTGTTTTAAGAAAGCTTGAGTTATTGGATTAGAGGGATAACCAGGACCTATTTCACCATATTTTTTTCTTATTTTTTCTATTTCAGCATCACGAGTTACTTTTGCTAAAATTGAGGCAGCTCCAACTTCTATATAATTAAGATCTGCTTTGTTTTCAGTTACAAATATAATATCTTTATTTTTCAAATAGAATTTTACTTGATCCTCATATGCTTTTGTATTAATACTAGGAGCATCTAAAATTGCTTTTTCAGGTTTTAATTCATTAATTATTAATGCAGATTTTAAAGCTTCTAATTTGTTTAAGTTTAAATCTGGGGATTCTAAAGCATCATCAATTTCTTTTGGAGGAATTATTATTATTTTGTAGGATGTAACTATTTTCTTTATCATTTCAAACATATCTTCTCTAATTCTTGGCGGAATTAATTTTGAATCTTTAACCCCAATATTTCTTAATTGTTCAGTTTGTTCTTCTGTTACTACAACCCCTGCCATTACCATTGGTCCTATTACTGGGCCTCTACCTGCTTCGTCTATTCCAAGAGTTAATGTCATAAATAATTGTAGAATTAGGGTGTTTATAAATTTTTAGTCCATATGTATTATTTTTTTGAAATCAAATTTTGGTTTTTTTCCATATACGATTATACCATAATTAACATATTTTTTTCCACCAACATCTTTGTCATGCCATCTATCTTTTAATTCTTTGTAAGAAAGATAAGTTCTTAAAATTGAAGAAGGATCTGCAAAATAAATTTTTGATTTATCATAACCTATTGCAACAACATAATGGCCATCTAACCAGTCTTTTTTCCAGTTAATTTTCTTTTTATCTGTCCATGCCTGTAATACTAAAATTACAGGGTTTCCTTTATCAATATATTTCTTTAAATCTTCTATTGTTAAATTTTTGACTTTTGTTTTTAAATCATATTTTTTTAAAGCATTCACAATTCCATTTATATACGTTCCAGATTTTTTAGTTTTTGCTAGTTTTATTATTACTTCTTCTCTTTCATCAATTCCATAATAAGCTAGCACAGTTTGGATTGCTTTTGCCCCGCAGTCATAATTATACGTTTGTCTTAGTTCTGGGAACTTTAGAATTTTCATAACTAAAATTTGTAATATCTGGATTTAAATCTTTTGTTTGAAAAAGGATAGCGGGAGAAGGATTTGAACCTCCGACCTCCGGGTTATGAGCCCGACGAGCACTCCTAACTGCTCTATCCCGCTGTAGGTATAGAGGAATTTGAGTTGTTTTTAAAGGTTTCTTTTTAGAATAAACTAAATAATTTGGCTATGAATAATATATATAATATTATTAACATCCACCCTTCCCATTTAGTAACTTCTTGATCTTGGGTTGTGAATAAGAAAACTAATGTAGCTAGAAACATTACAGGTAAACTGAAATGTAATACGTTTGTTGGAATTACTAGTTTTCCCATTAATGCAGGAATTCCCATAACTCCTAATGTGTTAAATATGTTTGAACCTAAAACGTTACCAAGGGCCATTGAAGCATTTCCTTTTTTTGCGGCATTTATGCTAACAAATAATTCAGGTAATGAAGTTCCTAATGCTACTGCACTTATGGCAATAATTTCTTTACCAATGTTTAGAATTTCTGATAATTTAATAACTGAATCTATTGTGTATTTCGCTCCAAGGAAAATAAATGCTGCGCTCAATATAAGTATTATTACTGTTTTTGTTTCTACTTTCTTTTTTATGTGTTGTTTTTTTATCTCTTTTTTTGTTTTAGCATCTGCTTTTTGTTTTGTTGTGGTGAATATTAAATACATTGCTAAAAAGATTAATGCTAAAATTCCATCCCCTACGGAGAAAAATCCATCCCAAGCAGCGATTACTAAATATACTGCGGAACCAAAGAAGATTGGAAGGTCTATATGTATTAAACCTCTATCAATTTTCATTTTTTTAGATAAAATTGCTGCTACCCCTAATACTAAACAAATATTTGCGATGTTAGAACCAACAACATTTCCAATTACAATTTCTGAAGAATTATTTATTACTGCAAAAATAGATGTTACTAGTTCAGGTAGAGAAGTTCCTATTGCTACTATTGTAACTCCTACTACAAATGCAGGAATCCCCAAAACAATTCCAATCTTTTCTGCTGAATCTGTAAAATAATCTGAGGATTTTATTAAAACAAACAATGCTACTAAAAATACTATAATCCAAATTAAGATATCTAACATTAATATAAGAATTAAAAAAAATAGTTTAAATAGTTTGTTATTTTAGAAATCACTCCCACCAAAACTTGGCCCCATCGTGATGCCTATAAATATATAATCACAACTTGGACATTTTGTATGTTCATAGTAAGGTTCACTTAACGTTGTGTTACAATGCCCACATGAAGCAAAGCCATATTGGCCTTGGTCACATACTGTTGCGATAATTTTAGCAACTCTCTCTTCTAAGGTTTTTTCTTTCATTTTTGTAACCTCTTTAAATATTCTATTAATATACCGTCTCTTAATCCTTTATTTCCAGTGTCATATTCAGATCTTATCTCATCATTATCTGGGAACCATTGTAATCTTATTTGATATTGATCTCTTTCAATCATTGGAGTTGGATCATGTCCTGCGCCAAATACATGAGACCTTATGAAGGAATCTAAAATTTCTACTTGTCCATCTAGTGTGATATCCCCTTTGATGTCAAATTTATCTTTTTCAACATCATAGTTAATTTCCATTGTTAGATATTTTCTTGCCATTAGGATTTTTAGAACTACAATTATTTAAAGATTTGAATTTATGGAAGAATGTTTTGGGATTTGAGGATTCTATCTTATATTCAGTAGATAGGAAAGTGCAAAAGTGGGAACTGAATGAAAAACAGTCTCATTAGAAGGCTTAAAGTCCTCGTTTTCAAGGTATTGTAGTGCGAGAGCCTTTTGTTTTGTTCTGTAATGTTGGATCATTCCATAGGTTTTCATTATATCTCTGTTCTTAGCCCTATAACTTCTATTTTTGAGTCTTTCTGATTCTGGATTACTTTGTCTTCTTAATCGGGCTTTAGCATTAAGAAGCTCTCTATTTTTTTTGGAATATTCCTGTTTTCTCTTTAAATCATATTCTCTATTTCTTAATCTCCATTCTCTGTTTAACTGCCTTATTTTCTCTTTGTTCTTCTCATAATACTCTTTTCTGTATTCTTTAGAAGTCTTGGAGAATCCATTAAATAAAAGCCTTAAACTCTTCTTAATCTCTTTAATTCTTGTTAAATGCCCTTTATACTCTTTTTCAAATCTTTCAGCATCCTCCATTCTTCTTCTTTTATTAAATTCCTGAAATTCTTTAACTTCTATTTCCTTTTTAGGATAAAGTTTTGAGCATAAAGCACATTTGTATTTGGGTCTAGAAGAAAGTAATACAAGTTTGTATGAACAGTTTGGACAGCGTGGCATTTTAACTCTCTGTAGCATTTTTAAAAGCTAAAAAAACTGTGAGCGGCACTCTTCCTATTGTTGATAACTTTTCTGCTAAGCCATAAGGAATAAGTAAAAGAGCATAATCACGCAAATAATAATCAATAGCCTTGCTGGTATCCCCATAACTTCCTAAATTCTTCTTGGCTCTTTTAATAGCTTTATCAATAGAGGATTTTGTGTTTTGATCAATATTTGATTTGTGTTCTTCAACATACTTATCAAAATCTTCTGATTTGAATATATCTTCTTCATTAATTTTAAATTTGATAAATCTCTGTAAGGTCATTCTTATAGAAAATAGCTCTTCCAACATAAAAGCAAAAAATCTTATTGGAGTATCTGATAAAATAACTTTGTTATGAATATTGATCTCTCCCTTTTGAGTTCTAAGAAACTCATCTTCATAAAATTTTGAAAACCATTTTGAATTAAGGATTAGATTAAATATTTTTTTATCATTCTCTGTTAATTCTTCTTTTTTTGTTGATGGGCTATCTTTTTTTCTATCGCTTACTGCCTTTTCAGTGTATTCAATTAGTGGTTTATAATCAGCTTTCCAATATCTTGTTCTAAGGTCTATGCTTTGTTCTCTTTTCTCTTCCCTGCTTAAGTGATGTTCTCTTATATATCCTGCTTTACTTAACTTATCTATGATTCTATTAATATGAGCCAATTGCACTTTTCCATTATAGATTATTCTAGATAATTCAGAAACAGTCAATGGACTTTTAAGTAATAAAAAATAAACTTTAGCAGTCAAACTGCCATTCTTCATTAAACCTTTTTCTGGATCATATAACATTTTTCTGGGTTTTTGTTACATATCTATAACATTTAGTTATATATATTATATTCAGTTACTTATTTATATATCTTTGCCTTTCCAGAATTGTCAATTGATGTAGAGGGAGAGCCTTATACGCCACTAAGGTTTCTTCCTTCTACTTTTCTCCCCTCAATTTACAAAACCCACATTCTTTACTTGCTTTCGGCTCATTTCCTTGTAAGATCTTAATAGATTGTTTAAACACTTTCTCTCCTCTTTTAGGATCTGTTTTTATCTTGATTAATTTTGTATCAAAAATAACTTCTCCAGTCTCTGCAACCCTATTCGGATAATAGAATAATAAATAAGTATAATCTTCTGTTTCATAACCATTTTTCCTTAATAAGAAATTGTAAAGATCCATTTGGTTTATGTAATGCTCATGTGTATCTTCTTTTACGGGGAATCCTCTTGTTTTGTAATCTAAAACAATTAACTTCTTACCTTTAATTAGAAGATTATCTATAGCTCCATGCAACAATATATTTGAGCTTTTGTCTATAATTTCTATGCCTTTGAAATTACTTCTCCAAATTTTTAGCTTTTCTTTGTCATTAAATAATTTGCATCCATCATTAGCACACTCTTGTTCTCTTAGTTCTGGAGGAAGTTCTCCTTTTTCCATAAATCTATCAAAATGTTCTTTTAAGACTTTGTCCATTCCAGATGGCAAACTTGGAAATGGAGTGTCTGGTCTTTTTTCTTTTTTGACTAATTGAAGCCAGAAACATCTAGGGCATTTTAACATTAAGTTTAACGAGCTGGGGGATAGTTTGTAGAGTGGTTTATTCATTTTTGATCTTCTCCACCACTGCTTAAATTTTTGGTTCTAAGAAACTCACTTTTCATTAAATCCAGTTCTTTATCAACTCGTGCTTTTTCATATTTAATTACATTTTCTAGATAAGTTATGTACCCTTTGGCAAATTCTACTATCTCAGAATTCATATCTAATAACCAAGGTTTAATATTTTCAACCTTATTTTGGTACGCATTTGCAATCCCGTATTCACCAGTAACAACTCCAGTTTGGGAAAGAAGTGAAAATAATCTGTTACGTATTTTATTTGTAGTTTTAAAGTTTTTAATAATCTCATATACTATATCTAATACATCGGTAGTTCCTTCATATTTATCCAAAATCCAGAATATATATTCTAATTTATTAGAATCTTTTTCCTTTATCAATGTAATAATGATTTCTTTGAATTCATCATCAATTATTGGGAAAATAATATTAAGCAAGTGTCCTGCTTCCCATTTATATTTCCAATCATCCTCTTTTAACCATTCTAGAATCTTTGGAACTATGATTTTCACCTTTTCACTTAGAGGTTCATTTATAAGTTGAAAATTATGAGGTACTGAATCAATCAGATTTGAGCCAGATTTTCTTAGCTTTACTCTCTGATAAAAAAAGTCTATAATCCGTTCAGGATATTTTTCTGCTAATTGCAAAAGAATTTTCTCAGCATCGTATCCTATATCGTTTTTATTAACAAGATTAGTTAAGATAATTTCATAGTCTTCTTTAGAAAAATCTTTTACTATATCGTCAATGATAAATGATACTCTTGATGGCCATTCAAAATATTGTTTTTCTGAAAATTTCTGAATAATTTTCATAAATTGATCTGTTGTCGATTTTTTAGTCTTATAATTTTTACATATAGTCAGAAGAAGCTCAACCAATTGATTAATATCTTCCCCTTTGAGACTATTCTTTACTAAATTTGAAAAAGTTTCTGGCTCATAGTCTGAGAAAACCCTAAATGTAACTGCAATATCAAGAAGCCTTTTAGACTTATTTATCCATTCCTTTATTTCATTATGATGTTTTTCCTTTTCAGCACTTTCTAATAGGCCGCAAAGTAATGCTACTTGAAAATTTTGAATTTCTGGTACTAATTTGAATTTTGCTCCTAATTCAGGTTTTTTCTTTCCAAGCTCATTTAAGAAATAATGCAAGTTTTGAAATAATCCATAGTCCTTTTTTTCATAATCCTTGAGTATAGATTTAACATAGTTTATCCAACCATCAATATCTTTTTCAGTCATTTCATCAATAAATTTATCAAGCAATGTTTTTCTATCAGCTTCTGCGGTTTTCCAATTTGGGCCATAATCTGTTTCATATCCAATAAATGCTCTATATTTTTGGTATTCCTGATCTTTGTTGATTAATTCAATTAGATTACTAACTTCTTCCACTCCATCAAAGACGGGCTTACTTGGATATTTTAATTCACCTTCAATTTCTCTTTTAACACATTCTTTTATAGATTCGTAGTCAGATATAATTCTTGATAAAATGAGTTTAGCATTTTCTCTCAAAAAGTTTAAGTCATCTGCCCTAATATTCTCATGATGTATTTTTATAGATGAAAATAAAACTTCTATTATAGATTTGTTGAGTTTATAATTATCTTTTTCATCAATTAAACTGAATAATAAATTAATAGCATCCTCTCTTATCTTTTTCAGGTCTTCATTAATATATATTGGACCTTGTGTAAAAGTAAATGTGCTAAATTCATTTTGTGAATTCCCTTGGAGGGATGTAGCTAATAAGTGTTTGCAGATTTCTATTAGAAACTCATTAAATTCTTTAGGTAATTTTTTCTCCATAATTTTCTCAAAAAGCACTTTCTGAGGATTATACCCAATTTGTTTAACTACATTAAGATTATACTTTGATAATTCCAAAAGAACATCTTTACAACTTTTTTGGTATTCACTTTTTTCAATTCTATCTATGCAAAATTGAATTATATTTTTATAATCCCAATAGGCGATATTTTTAATGAAGTTAAATGATGCTTCAATTATTTTTAATCCGCTCGCCGGATCATTTTCTAATACTTTTATTAATAGGCCGTCTAGTATTTCTAAAAAGTCAAACTCCCTTGGTAGTCTATAAAGCCCTGAAAAATTATTTAATTTCAAAATATAGTTAAGAATTTCATCATTTGAATTGGAAACAGCAAGAGACTTCATTGTATTTGTGTTGAGTATTTCCATCCCCTCTTTCAGTCTTTCATGTTGCTTAACAACAAACGAAAGATTATAGCTTGCTTTTAATAGATAATTCTGCATAATTTCTTTCAATTTCTCTTCTATAAATTTCATATCCTCTTTTGAAAATTCTTCAATGTCTCTTTCTTTTTTATAGATTATATCATGATTAATTTCTGACCATGCATGGAATAATACTGTTGTTAGTTGTATCTCACAAATAAGATTAGAAAATTGAGAATATTCTGCAAGATTGCTTCTTCTATCATCGAGTTTTATGATAATATGGGTTGCATTATAACCAGAAGGATCTGATTTTGTTCCTAGCTCAACTATTTTAAATTCCTTTTTTAGAATTTCAACGAATTCTAGGATTTGTTCTTCAAGATAAAATATAACTCTACATCCTGCTAAGTCGTATATCTCTCCTAATTTTTTATTAACTAAATCTGGACTTTTTTGATATTTCTCTTTCAGTTTATCTATGCCTTTTTCTCTGTAAGTGATTTGTTGAAATTTAATATTGGACGATTTTAATAATTGTTCTAATAATTGAGAAATAGATTTAGAGAACTGAGAATATTTATCTTTAGAGACTTTATAATTTTCAATATGTTTCTTAATTTTATCATCACTCATTCTTTATTAAACTCCTCAACAATCTTTATCTCTTCAGGCGTTAATTCATATAATTTGTAAACTAACTGGTCAATCTCTTTCTCCAATATTTTTACCTTTGATTGTTTGTCTGGATTGTTCAAATAATCATCATTTTTTGTGAGGGAGAGGATTTGGTCGACTAATTGTTTTATTTTTTCGGATAATTTTCCATTATTTTTAATGGGTATCTGACTTAAGTAAGGAATATCAAAACGTAGATATCCTCCTGCCATGTGAGTTGTCTCAAATTTTGAATAATACCAATACAATATAAGTTTTGAATTGATTATCCCTAAAAGATAATTTGGGGTTTCTTTTAAGTCAACAATAAGTGTGGACTTACCGACATAGAACTTTTTGATATCCAATGTCGCTTGAATTTTCTTAGTAACTCTTGCTATTACAATTTTCTCTTTGATGAAGTCATTTTTAATTTTTTGGGAATAAATATTTGTAGGGATATACTCTCCTTGCCAATCAATGTAAAATTTTTTAATATCTCTTGTTTGGATTAATGGTGTGTATTTATTCTTCTGAGCATCATTTAATTCTAGATAATCTTTAACTAAGATTTTCTTTTTACCATAACCTGAAGCAGAAGTGCCCCACTTTAAATCTCCAAATTTTGATAGGGGCGTTGCATCTTCCTGTATTTTTGTGATTAATTTATAATTTGGGTTAATTGTAATTCTCAAATCTTTTTCAGAACATATTTCTTTTTTTGATATTGAAAATATTCTCGCATCTAATTCATCTAATTTTTTGCACCTACCTATATCCACAGAATAATCTTCTGCAACTTTTTTTACAAAAGACCAAACGCAAGTATATGTAGCGGCTTCAGCAAAAACTTTTACATAAGAAACATCAACAATAAATTGAATAATGCCATTATTTAATAAAAAGTTTCTTAGTCCAAATCCTGCATCAATAGACAAAAACTGGTTTGGATTAATAAAACTAAGACATCCCCCTTCTTTCAGTATATTATGGCCTTTTTCAATAAAGAAGTAGTAGAGATTAGGTCTTTGTGATTTAAAATTTAATTTAAATTCCTTTGTCCCATTTCTAGTTTCAGTATCAATTTCTCTATAATCCACATAAGGAGGATTCCCAATCACAACATCAAACCCCGGATTATCTCGTTGGAAAACATCTGAAAAATATAATTTCCATAAGAAGAATGGCTTGGCTTTATTCTTTTTATATTGCTCAAGCTTTTGTATAGCACTTTCATTGCCTTGCTCTTTTAATGTTTCCTCAATTAGCTCCCACTCGATTCTATCAATATCTTCTTTTAGCTCCTTCTTTTTCTTTTTATTCTGCTCATTAAAGAATTCATTTTGTAATCTTTTATGTTCTGCTAATTTCTTTTGAGATTCTTTAATCCTGTTTTCTGTGGCTTCATCTAAGGTTTGATTTCTATCTTCTTTTATTTTTTGTCCGTGAGCAATTTCATTCCTTTGTCTTTGAAGCTTTTTTATTTCTCTGTTGACTTCCTTGCTTCTGCCATTCTGGTCTTTTTGTTTTCCTGTATGAATCTTGCCTAATTCCTGATATAATCTATTTATATCTTCTTCAATTCTCTTTATTTCAAAAGAATTATCTCTTTTTACTCCTCCTAATAACTTTTCATTAAACAGCTTAATTCCTTCAAACTCTTCTAACAAAGAATTTCCGCACATAATCTTATGGTCTAGGTTAGGCAATGGCTTAATATTTTTCATATCTAACTCATCAACAATTAAAGACAGCCAAAATCTTAATTTTGTGATTTCAACAGCAGAACTCTCAATATCCACCCCATAAAGACAGTTCTCAATTATTTCCCTCTTCAAATCATAATCTTTCCTATTTTCTTTAAAATAAATTGAAAGTATAGAACGGGCTTTTACAATTTCATTCATCATTCCAACAGGAAATGCTCCAGAACCTACAGCAGGGTCAACAACTTTGATTTCCTTTAATAAACTGTCAATCTCCTTATGATTCTCTCTTACTGATTTTGGTATTGTAAATTTATCTTCAATATAGCTTCTGCCGTATTTTTTTATCTGTTCCTGCTCTTTTATTATTACATCTAATGCAAAATCTCCTAATTGGATAAACTTTTCAAGATCTTCTCTAGAAATAGAAGTATTTGTTTCCAAATAATTAATCAAGCTTTGCTGACACATATAATGAACAATTTCTCTGGGAGTATAAAAAGCACCTTTTGATTTTCTATCTTTAACTTCCAGTAAATTCTCAAATACTTTTCCAAGCATTTCTGGGTCTACAGCAACTTCTTTTTCTAATGGCTCATCTTCTTTAACTGTAAAATTAAATTCATCAAATGTTTTGAAAATATCTTCAAATATTTTATTATCAAGCAGGATATCTGTCTCTCTCCAATTATAATCCTTTATTGGCTCAAATAGTCCTCCATTAAGGAATGGTATCTTACATTTGAAGTGAGTGTAATAATCATCATATCTTTCTGTAGCTAATGCTTCATAAAATAATGGCTCTAGGATATCATTATAGAAGTTTTTGTAAGGTCTAATCTCACCTTCAAACAATTTTTTCATAAAATTTTTAGGACCTGTTCCCCATGCTTTAAACCTGCCATCTTCTCCTTTTTCTACACCCAACCAGCCTTTTTTCTGTAAAAAGTATAGAAAAACAATCTGTCCAAGCAATTTTTTTGTAAAATCTATAGGATCAATGCCTTTTTTCTCAAATTCCTCTTTTACTGTTTTATCTCTTTTAATTATCTTATCTAAAGATTCCTTTAAATCCAAGAAAAGTCTCTTATATTTATCAAAGAATTCTTTTGTTACTTTTTCAATGCCGAATGCAAATTCAATTTCTTCAATAGATGGATCTTTTTCTTCCTGAACAATTAAATCAATAAATTGAGAAGCACAAGTATGGTTTGGTTCATTTTTGCCAACTAAAAAAGAATATCTTTTAGCTGGAGTTAGTTCTTTAGAAATCTTTGTTTTTCCTTTCTCATCCTTTACAAGATTATATTCCATCTTTACAAAAGAAAAACGCCAGTCTTGAGGATCATCTCCATAAAATGCAACTAAGGCAGCATCTTTTTCAGTCTTGCCAAGCCAATTAGAAATAAAATTTCTCTGCATGGTTCTTGCCCTATCCCTAGAAGATGTTTTATTCAGTTTTACAATCAAGACTTCAATTTCCTTGCCAGAATTATCTTTATAATCTCCAATTTTTTCAAAAGAATTAATGTATTCTAGATATTCCTTAGAAATATATTGCGTACAGTCTCTTTTGCTAATCAAAAATTTATTAAATAGCTCTTTGATGAATTTAAAGAAATTCTCATTATTAAAATCATTGTTAAATGTTTCATCAAGTAATTTGATTGCATTCTTTTTATCCATTACTTCTTTTCTCCCAAAATATAATAAACTCCCCTGTATGCTCCAACTTTTTTTAGATATCCAAACTCAACCATTTCATTTATTTCGCCAACAGCTGTAGCATGAGAAACTTTGTTTAATTCTGCATATGTTTTAGATTTTAGGGCTTTATTTCTTTTGAGATATTCTAAAGCTTTTTTTTGCTTTTCGTTTAAATCTTCTTTGCTTTTAATTGGTCTCTTACTTCCTTTTTTATTATATAGCGTAATCCTAAAAAAACTCTCTGTAAAATTAAAGTCTGGATCTCTCAATCCTGCTTTTCTCATGTAATTTTTCATTCTTGGTATTCCTGTTCCTAATCCCTCAACATAACCCAAATCTCTTAAAAATCTGTAGGTTATAGGATTTCTTTGAACAGAAATTGTTCCAAACAACTCTTTTGGCAAACCCTGAGGAAGTGAACCGGGATTTGTTATTTCCATTCTATCTTCAAATAAGTATATTTGAATAGAATCTTTACTAAAGTAATTTCTATGTGCTATAGCATTTACAATAGCTTCTCTGATTGCTTCTAAAGGATATTCATATTCTTCTTCCCTTTTCGGACTACCAACAATTTTTATTCTTTTCCCGATATTTTCTTTAACCAAATTAAATGATTCATCAATTGATGAGAATAAATCTTTTTGGATTAGTTTATGAAATATTATTTCTACTGGTTCTTTCCCTTTAAATTTAACAAATTTTATTTCTGATTGCGGATAAAAATTCTCAGGATTTTTAGCAAAGAGTATTACTCCCGAATTTTTGATTTTAAATTTCCCATTTTTCGAAGCTAGTTTTTTGCTTATTAAAAAATCTTCGATAGAATGACTTTCCAAGAAGTTATCTTGATTCCTAGATTTTAAATAATATTTTATTTTATCTAAGTCTAAATCTTCAACTTTTGCATCACTCTCATAATTTTCATCAAAAGATAAAATCTGCTTTGTTCTTAGAAATTCTAAATGGCTTTGACCATCTAATTTTTCAATAGAACTGCCAATTCTTACATATATAACTCCTTCATAAGTATAATATACCCCGTCTGTTGCTCTCTGAATTATAACAACTACCAGATTTTTGTTGTCTGTTTTGTGAGTTTCAATTGAAATTATAGGCTTTGGAGAAATATTTTGGTTTGCTGCGGAAATTTTTCTTTGTAATTCATCTAGATTGCTTTCCACACCTTTTATTCTGCCATTATCTGTAACTCCGAAAACTATAATCCCTCCATAACTATTCCCAAATGCACAAATTAACTTAGATGTTTTTTGTTGTCCAAATGACTCTTTGAATTCTACTTCCTGATTTTCTCCAGATTTTACTATTTCTTCTAATTGTTCTATATTCATAAGATTACTTACAACTATAAGTATTTAAATGTATCTTATAAGTAAAGTTCTACAATTATGGTTACTTTTATTAAAAGTAAATTGAAAGTATTTTATAAGTAAAATTACTTCCCTAAAAAGTATTCCGATAGTATCACTTCTTTAGGACCAGAAATGTCAGCTCCGCTAACAAAAGTTCCTTGGAATAATTCTTTTGGAATTCCAGATTTAATCTTGACTAAAATTTTCAGAGGATTTATTTCTTTTTCAACAGATTTTAATATTCTTTTAATACTTGATTTATCAATCCCGCCTTCTTTTAATAAATTCAAAACTTCTTGGAGATATTCTTCATCTTCTTCTGTAAACTCTTTTGATTTATGTATTGCTTTTATTAGTTTAATCAGCTTATTTTCACCAGTTCTGCCTCTGGGAGCACCTACATCTTCTGTTTCTTTGATAAACACTTCATCAAATTCTTTTTTATTAACCCCAAGGTATTTATAGAAATTCTCATCTAAACTCTCTTTTTTATCAGTTTTATTAGCCTCTAATAGTTTAGTAGCTTTTTCAAAATCAACTTCTTCAACACTTTTTTCATTTGCGATAAAAGTTTTTCTTAGTTTTCCCTTTCTAAAGAATGTTAAAACAGAGCTTAAATTATCTTTATGTTTCCTAGCAGTTCTGGCTTTTTTAGGCAACCTTTTAATCTTTTCAAATAAATCTTTATCATTATCCCTGATATTTCTTAAAAATGTTAAATATTTTAGTTCAGTATCTTCATCCTCGCCTTCTCCGCTTATTGTTTCTTTTGAATTTAATCTCTTAAATAGGAAAGAATGAGATTTTATTTCTTCATCTGTTAACAGTTTAGCATCATTTCCGAGCATTTCAATAAACGCTCTTATTTTTGCTTCTGCTGCTTCTTTTAAGCTAATTTTTTCATTAATTGGTCCAGCAGGAAAGAAATTATAAGTATAAATCTTATCAAATGGTGGATTCTTGCTTACCCTATTAATACGTCCAACTCTCTGCATCATTTTAATAGGATTCCAAGGAATATCATAATTAATGACAACATTAGACCTATTCAGATTAACTCCCTCAGACAAAATATCTGTAGAGATTAGTATTCTAATATCATCTTGTTTGTTTTTAACAGCAGGATCAAAATTATCAATAACTTTTCCTCTTATTGCTTCAGATGATTTACTTGAAAATGCTAAGACTTTCTGTTTATTTTTTAATTTCTCTTCTAAATAAGAAGCTGTTTCTTTAGATTCTGTAAACACGATTAATTTATATTTCTTCAATATATTGTCTTTTGATAATATCTCTAAAAACTTGTCTAGTTTAGGGTCTTTAGTAACTTTTTCCCATAAGCTCTGAATTTCCTTTAGAATTTTAAGGTCTTCTTTTAAATCCTTAATAAAACCAGAACTAAAGTCTTTAGAGGGATATTTTGTAACTCCGCCACTTTCTATTAATTTTTGTATTGATTCTTCATCATCTGATTCTGCCAGCTCAAAAACTCTATTTGTGTATTTTTTACTAACATAAACATAACCTTTATCATACTCTTCAATAAATCTTTCATAAGAATGTATGAACCTATCAATTGTTTTTTTAAATGCAAAAAAACTGCTTTCCAATCTTTTAAGAGAAAGAATTTTCATAAGCTGGCTCAAAATAACCTTAACAGAACCTGTTAATTCTGTTTTTCCAGTATAATAATTCAATGCCATATAACGAGAATATTTCAATCTTTTAATTATCAATTCTATTGTTTTATTGAATATTTTATCCAATTCTTCATCAAAATGATATAATATTGGATTTGGATCAATAACTTCTGGAAATTTTAATTTCTGGCTTTCAAGATCTTTTCCATAATATTTTTTGATGCTTCCTCTTGTCCTTCTAACCATTAGATACTGCAATACATTCTCACGAATATCTTGAGCATTTTCCTGTATAATTTTCAAATATTCTTCTTTGTCTTTTTGCCTATCTAAATCTTTTAATTTATTCTGTAATTTTTTGAAGTATTTTTCTAAATCTCTTACTTTTGGATTTGGCAATGTTGATTTGTGAGCATTTTGGAATAATTTAATCTGTCCGAGAATATCCATTGGGGTATTATTCAATGGAGTTGCAGAAACTAATATTACTCTTTTACCTCTGCAAATCCTAAACAGCTTTTCATACATCTGAGTTGATTCTGTTCTAAATCTATGGCTCTCATCAATTATAACATTCTTATATTTCTCAGTACCTCTCTTGATGATACTATCAAGTTTACCCAATGATTCAAATTCTCTTTGTCTTACTCCAAATTCATCAAAAACATTAGGCCATGAACCAGGATTATTTTTATCTAGCAAAGTTGGAGGAGCAATTACAAGAGTTCTTCCATTTAATTGTTGAGCCAATAATGCCGAAATAAAAGTTTTCCCTAAACCAACAACATCAGAGATAAAAACTCCGCCATACTCTTCAAGCTTCATTTTAGCATCTCTAACAGCATCTTTCTGATATTCTAAATCCATAAAATTCTCAGGCAAAAATGTTTTAGATAGTTCTTCTTGGTCAATATTTATTTTTTCTTTTAGATATTCATATAAGAATTTTAAATATAATTCATATGGTGTAATCTCATCATTTAGCCATGTTTTTTTATTTATTGTCTCAACATATTTTTCAGAAACTTCAACAGAGTCTTTCCATAAGTCGTTAAACTTGCTTAATGCAAACTCATAATCAGATCGATTTTTTAATTCAATATTAAATTCTAAGTTTTCATTTAACCCGGATTTTGTAAGATTACTAGAGCCAGTCACAACCCTTCCTTTATCAATAGAGCCTTCTTTAAACGTCATAATGTAAAGTTTAGCGTGAACTCTTTCGTCAGGGTAGACACGGATTTCTAATTTTCCAGATTTGATCCATTCAATGAACTTTCTTATTCCTTCCTCTGTTTGAATAGAATCTTCAGCATTTTCTGTTTCTTGGATAACTTTATTTTCATAAGAATCTTTAATTTCTCTAGTTGAAGCTAACCTTGATTGTTTAATTAAGTCATAAGTTTGAGTATTTGTGCTTATACCAATAAGTATCCTTATTTTTTCTACTCCTTCTAACGATTTGTAAATTTGATGGAAACCGCTTTTATAGAAGTAACCAACAAGACAATCAAATAGTCTTGTATTATTGATTAAGGTGTTGAATCTATCAGATAGTTTATTGCCCTTCTCATTTGTTATAAATGTTAAATCTTCACTCATGTTCTAATTCTCCTACTGCATTTTCTGGACTAATAAGTTTGTAAACCTTTTTCCTTTTGTCTTCTTCAGATCTTTTTATAACTATCCAGCCTTTCCTTTTAAGATTATAGAATAAGACGCTAACTTTGTGAGGATCGCTAATCTCTAGCTCTTTCTGGGCTTCTATATTGGTAAATTCTGCATCTTTGAACCTTTTCCATAAAATGGAATAGCATTTCATCTCCCAAGCAGGTAATGTCTTAGTCATGATAAATTACGTACTTTATCAATATATATAAATTTATCCATTACAGAATAGAAAGGTTTATATATTAGTATACATATACAATACATAAATAAATAGAGTATCAAGAGAGATTCTCCGCAAAGATCCTCTCTCCTGATAATAGAGTCCGTGATGAACCCTACAATAGAAGAAATAAAAAGAGAACTTAATAAAACTTTTGAGTCTGTTAGTGAGAAATGGGTTAAAACATCTTCTATACTTAAGAAATTAAACTTAGACTTAATAGAGCAAAGGCAATCAACATTCTCTCCTGAAAGTCTAATTAAACTCTATGTCTACAGAAGGATTAAAGGAGTCCATTATTATGAAAAGTTAATAGGGCATTTAGAACAGAATCCAGCTGATGCTTATGATCTTGGATTCTCAAATGGAAACAACAATAAGTTAGAATTTCCAACAAAGAGGGCATTTAACAAATTCTTTCAAAATAAGATTGATGATAATCTAAAATTACATTTGGATAATATTTCCAAAGAAATTCTAAGAATAGCAACTCAAAAAGGTATTGTCTTAGATATAGAATTGGTCAATAAAGCAATCAAAGACAAGAAAGATAAAAAGCGAGAGAAAAGAAAAGCATTTCACGAAGCTACAAAATTAGTAAAGAAGTTAGTTTACCCTCAGATAGATATTAAAATTAAGGAAAATGGAAAGTTCACAACCAAAGATTTACTGGATGTTTTAGTCCATATTGCTTATTCTCATGATTTTACCACAAATGGCTCTTCTACATTTCAAGAGTTATATCCAGATGCTAAAGCTCCTTCTGGGGATTTAATGCTTTATCACTTCTCTAAATTACAATCCGTAGATAAAATAAAAGAAATGTTTATCTCTATATTTGATGTAATCTTCAATTTTACTAAACAGAATTACAAATTATTAAACAAAAGAAAATTTGATATTGCTTTTGATGTCCATAAGATACCATATTACGGTAACAAGAACGATTCTTATGTAACAGAAGGAAAACATGAACGAGGAACAACACATTTCTATCAATTTTTAACATGCTCAATTGTCGTTGCTGGACATAGATTTAGTATTGATGCTATTCCTATTCATAAATTAGACAGTATTGAAAATTTAATTAATGAAAGTCTTGAAAGAGTTAAACAAAAAGTGCATATCGATAAAGCATATTTAGACAGGGGTTTTGACAAGCCAAAAGTTATCAATGTTATCAAATCTCATAAAGTAAAATTTATCATGCCTAAGATTAGAAGTGAAACTGTAAAGGCATGGATGAGAAAAAGTGAAGAATGTAAATCAAGATTTATTGAAAATTTTGAAATAGGGCAGCACGAAAATAAAGCCATTGTTAATCTAATACTTGTAGATGATGAGGAAGGAATTAAAAGAGCATTTATCACTAATTTTCACATTCCAGAACAATTAGCACATTATCTTTACACTTGGTATTCTAAAAGATGGGGAATTGAAACAGGGTATAGACAATTTGATCATGACTTTAAAGCCAAAACTACAACTAAAAATTATTGCATTAGATTATTTTATTTCTTATTTTCAGTATGTTTGTATAACCTTTGGGTTTTAGTGAATATTTGTGTTTCCTTATCTCTCTACGGAAGATTATCAGAAAAGCCAATAATTACATCTAAGTTATTTGCAGTTGTTCTTTACAAAGTAGCTTTTGAAGATCCTCCAACGTAATGGTTCTTTCTATTAAATTATAGAATGGTTCTAGTTGGAACTCTTTCGTTTTCTAGTTATTTTTACAAAATCGCAACCACATATCCAGTCTCCTTTAAAATTTTCTTGAAATCTAGTGATAACTAAAGATAAAATGCTATAAATAGAGCCACCATATCTATCAAATCAATTTACTTTCCTATCTACTGATATTTTAGAAACTTTTAAAAAGAAGTTCCTGATTTAATTTCTTTATATGCCGAGATCGCATAACCTGGTATTGCACCGGATTGCTAATCCGGGACCTTATGGTCATCTGGGTTCAAATCCCAGTCTCGGCGTATTTCTTTTATTTTGAGGAAATCTTTTTATATTAAAAGATATTAATTCATTTTATGAAGAAGGGTGTGATAGTATTAATATTGATTTTTCTTATAGCTTTTTCTGTATCTGGGTGGGGGTATCCACAACTTTCTAAAAAGGTTGATATTCCTATAACTTTCGAAATTAATTCTGAAAAAGAAACAAATTTACAAAATGAAAAACTTATTGAAGGAGAGTATGTTCCTGGGCAAATTGTTGTAAAGTTTAAAGAATCTAATTCTAAAGTAACCTATATTGATAGTCTTCAAATTAATGATCCAACCTTGGCTAAGATTAAAAGTTCAAAAAAAATATTTGCTGATTCAAATAAAAATCAAAAAAAATTTAGGGAAAAAGGTTTAGACCGTTGGGTATTAATTGAAGTAGATGAAAATATTGATCTTGAAAGTGAATTAAATAAATATAAAAATAATCCTTTGGTTGAATATGCAGAATTAAATCATGTTTTCAAGTTAGAACCTATTGAACATTCTAGTGAGGATGAACTTGAAATGTTAAAACAATTTTCTATGGATAATGATTTACCTTTAGAACTTAATATTGGAAAAAAACAATTTACAGCCATTGAAGAAATTACTTCTAATAGTACTTGTTCTGGTAGTTGTTTAGACGTTCCTTGTCATATTGCTGATTGTGAACCTCTTTTAATTGAGGGATATTGTGGGAGTATATATTCTTATTGTTGTGATTGTAGTATGCAAGGAGTACATCCTGAAAACAATCAATGTAATGATGGAATAGATAATGATGGAGATGGATGTATTGATTTTCCTAATGATAAGTATGATTGTACTTCTGAAGGGGATCTTACTGAAAATGGAACTGACTGTGGAGACTTTCCCTTAGATCCTTTTTTGGGGCAACAATGGTATTTAGAACATTTTGGGCAGTATATTGGAGTTGTTGACTCAGATATTGATGCAATAGATGCTTGGAATGTTGAAACTGGTTCAGAAGATGTAGTAATTGCTATTGTTGATACTGGGGTGGATTATAATCATGAAGATTTAAGAAATAAAATTTGGGTAAATACTGATGAAATTCCTGAAAATGGGATTGATGATGATGGAAATGGATATATTGATGATCATAATGGATATGATTTTTGTACTTATGGTAGTTGTGGTGGAACTACAGATAATGATCCAATGGATGAACATTCTTATGGTACCCATGTTGCAGGTATTGCTGCTGCGGAATCTAATAATATAATAAACCATACTGATTCTCAGGAAGGAGAAGTTTATGCAGGAGGGGGGGCAAGAGATAAAGATGTACAAGGAATTGCAAATGTGAATGGTCAATTTATGGTTACTGCCACTTATGATAATAATATTTATAGGAGAAATTATTATGGTGTGGGTGAAGAATTATTTACTGCTCCTACAAATGATCCAACTGGAATAACTTATACTGGCACTAGTTATTGGATTTCTGATCCAACATTGGATTTAATTTATGAGGTCCCTATTCTTTCGGGAAATTCTGTAAGTGGGACTAAATTAAAATTAGAAATTCAAAATCCACTGACTGATTATGGTGTTAGGATTTATGAATTGGGGATTTACAACTATAATGATCTTTCTACTAATCTAGCTTTAGGGGCAACTGTAAATGCTTCACCTTTAAATTATAATCCTGGTAATTATTCTAGCCCTGAATATATTAATGATGATAATATGACAACTAGGTGGGGGCCTTATGGTATGTTTGGTGAAAGCTTTCCAGCCACAATAGAGTTAGATTTTGGAGGATATGTGAACTTTAATCTTATTTCGATTCTTTCTATGACTCCTAGTTATGCATTAGCAAATTATACAATCTCTGTATGGGATGGTGATAGTTGGAACTTAATATTCAATATTACAAATAACCAAAATTATAACATAGCACATAGTATTGGTGAAATTCCCGGTTATTCAATGGGAAGATCATTCCCTAGTCCAGGTACAGATCCAAGGGGATTAGATTGGGATGGCCAATATTTTTGGAATGTTGATGGCGATACAAATAGAGTTTATCAAATTGATATAAATGGAAATGTTATTCAAAGTTTTAGTTTGGATGATCCCGAATCTTGGGGAGTTACTCTTGGAGGAAATTATGTATGGATTACTGGGGATAGTACAGATAAAACATATAAATATAATTTGGATGGAGATTTAATTAGTAGTTTTGATTGTGCTATGAGACAATATTGGGGGCCTTATGATCCTTCGCATGCAAGGGGATTGACTTGGATTCCTGAATCTGATACTTATATTGAAATGGATGATTATAGGGTAGGTGATAGCGCTTCTTTTTATGTTAACCCTTGGTATTTGGAAGAATATTCTTATAGCGGTATAGCAGGGGTTTGTTGGGGTTGTAAAATTATGCCCCTGAGATTTATTAATGCAGAAGGATATGGTACTGATACAGATGTTGCGCCAGCATTACGTTATGCCGCAGATAATGGTGCAGATATTATTAGTAATAGTTGGGGTGGATCTCAATCTTCTCCACTAATTGAGGATGCAATTGACTATGCAAAAGAAGTATCGATTATTGTTGCTTCTGCAGGAAATAGTGCGAGTTATTGGAAAACTAATTATCCCTCAGATTATGATGGAGTAATTTCTGTAGCATCCTCGGATTATTATAATAAAAGATCAAGTTTTTCTAATTTTGGAGATTACTCTGATAAAAGAGTAGATATTACTGCTCCGGGAAGTAGTGTTTATAGTACTCTTCCTGGGAATCAATATGATTATTTACAAGGAACTTCTATGGCTGCTCCTGTAGTTTCAGGAGTTTTAGGATTAATTAAATCTCAACATCCTGAATGGAGTAATGAAAGAATACAAGCTCAATTATTAAGTACTACTGACCCTGCTTATGCACCGGGATATCTAACTTATTATGGCATGATGGGAAGTGGCAAAGTTAATGCATATAATTCAGTTACTGAAACAATAGGACCTTCAATGTTTATTAGAAGATATAGTATATTAGATGGATCTGGTGATAATGATGGATTTGTTGATCCGGGTGAAACAGTTGATTTTGAAATTGTTTTAAGAAATAACGGAGATTATGCTGCAGATGTATATGTTGTGTTGAGTACCAATGATTCAGATGTTATAATTTTAAGAGATAATGTAATTTATGATGATATGTCTCCAATGGATTTAAGAATAGGGACTTTTTCATTTAGTTTAAATTCTAATGCATCCCATAGTCAGATTATTAATTTTAGTTTAGCTGTTTTTGCCCAAGGGGGATATGAAGAATTAATCCCTTTCGAAATAGAAGTGCCTATGCAGATTAAAGATGGATTTCCGATTGTAGATATTTACTATGGCCCTGCTGAAAGTTCAACTATTGCAGATATTGATGGTAATGGAGATTTGGAAGTTGTTTTAATTGGACCAAGTCCTTCTACCGCTTTGTATATGCCTGTTTCAGTATTTAATGATGATGGTACTGAATGGATTTTTAGAGGATGGCCTTATGAATTGGGACAGATGAATAATGTGTATGCAGAACCTTTGGTGATTGATATAGACCATGATGGTAAGTTAGAGGTTTTTATTGCTGTGCAGGATTCATTTAATTTTAATGGGGGGAATAGGATTGTTGGCCTTGATGATGATGGAACGGTTTTAGATGGGTGGCCTATTGTTGTAGCTCCTTCTGATGTTAATTATCTCTCTGAAGTTTCTGCGAGAGATTTAAATAATGATGGTGATTATGAAATAATTGTAAACTCAAGAGGATATAACGTTCCTCAACAATTGCATATCCTACATGGAGATGGAACTTATTACTCTGGGTACCCAATTTATTTTCCTCAAGAATCTCATAATCCCACTTTTTATGATATTAATAGGGATGGAGTTTTAGAAATGTTTTATGTTGATGGGAATAGATGGTTGAACGGGAAGTATTTAGATGGTACAGATATAACAGGTTACCCAATTCAAGATCAATGGGCTGGAACTCCGCAGGGAGGAACTGAAGTAGTAATTGCAGATATAGATAATGATGGGGATAATGAATTATTAGCAGGATTAGATAAGTTTTTTGTTGTAAATCCTTCTAATGGAGGGATTATATGGACTTTACCAGAAGGAGGATATGATACACAATTTAAAGATCTTAGTGTGGGGGATTTAGATGGAGATGGAGATTTAGAAGTTATTACAGTAAGGGGGATGTATCTAAGTGTTCACGATCATAATGGAAATCAAATTCCAGGAGATTGGCCTAAATATATTAATGAAATATCTCAAGATTATAAGTGGGATATGCCGATGATTGCAGATGTTGATGCTGATGGAATTAATGAGGTTGTAATTTATTCTGAGGGGGGGTTTATACAAGCATGGAATGTGGATGGTAGTGCTGTAAAAAATTTCCCAATATTAAGATATGGGGGTAGGCCAAACATTGTTGATTTAGATCAAGATGGAAATTTAGATATTGTTTCTGGTGGAGAAAGAACTTTTGCTTTTGATTTGGAGGTTGAAGATACTGGAGTTTATGAATGGCCTATGTACAGACATGATTTATTCCATACAAATAAAAATGGATTTGTAGTTCCAAATCATGTTATAACTTGTAGTGATGGAACTATTAATGGAAATTGTGTTGTAAATACAATTCCAAAATATTGTGATTCTGGGATTATCGTAGATAATTGTCAAGAATGCGGTTGTGGCCCTGGAACTTGTTGCAAAGAAGATGGGTATTGTGGAAAATGTAGCCCTATAAATCCAGATATACGTCCTATGCAAGCATTACCTGAAGGGGGAGAATTCTCTCCAAGTTATTCATTTAATGAAAAAATTAAGGGATATTTAGGTAGGTTATTTTATTATTGATTTTGCCTTTTCAACTAGTTCTGGATTAACGTAAAAATTCATAGTCATTGAAGGATTATTTTGCCATTGGTGTTCTTTTTTTACGTATTTTCTATGCCCTAACTTAGCTGCAATATTTGTAAATAATTCGTTTATTTCTTCTTTTGTTGCAGTTTTATTTTTATTTAAGAAATCTTGAGTTGTTTTTGTTGCATAATATGAACGTACAATATGAGGGTAAAATTCTTTTCCGCAATATTGTTGAAATGCTTTTTTTAGATTAGTATCATTGTATGGATGTTTAGTATTGGGGTTTGTAAATATAAATTCATCATTTTTTAAGGATTTTAGTGTTTCTTTTAATCTTTGAATATAAATTTTAGGGAATTTAGCTGATAATTCTAAAGGTACTCCATCTTTTGCTTTATATTTGAAAATAACTTCATCTTTATTTATTGTAATATCTTTTTTCTTTAAAGTTGTTAAACCTTGGTGTTTATGTGCTTTGTAATAAATTTCACTACCAACTCTCATATAGGTTTTTAGTAGAGTATACATTGGAAGTGCTAAATTATCATTTTTGTCTTCCAATGCTTTAGAAATATTTTTGTTTAGTTTTGGATAATATCTTTCAAATTCTTTTTCTACATCATATTTTTTTGATTTGGATTTTTGTTTTTTTTCTAAAGTATAAACGTAAGAATATGTACCAGAAGGATTTTTGTAAATAACATCCCAATGAATATGGGAAGATTCATCATGTATTGTTAAATCTTCAGCGAAAAGTGAAAAGGCTTTGTCTAATTTCTTTCCATTTGGCAAAATATTAATTCTAGCACCTTGTGGTTTTTCTAAGAATTGCCCTTTTAAGAACATTGGATCTTTTTTATCAATTAAAACTTTAAATTTGTTATGATCTTTAAATAATTGAATTACTTTTTGGGAATTAGGAAACGATACTTTGGATTTTTTCCAAGATGATTTTGTTTTTTCATAAACTTGTAAATCTTTCGTTTTAATCCTTAAAGTTCCTACACTTGTCTGTTTTAACATAATAACATTTTGTTGTTTCTTATTAAAAAGATTTTTATATTCAAGCTTCTAGTTTATATTATGATTTTGGTATATATCTTGACTTTTGTTGGTATTCTATTGGGGGTTTTATTAGCTTATTTGGCTAGAGATGAGTTAAAATCAGGTAAAAAATATTTTATTTTGTTCTATAAAACTTTGTTATTTATTTTGATAATTTATTTATTATATTTAAGTGAAATAAATTGGTGGTTATTAGGAATTATTTTGGGATTTTTGTTTAGTTTGGTTTTTTCAGAGTTATATTTCTTTTTAGGATTAGCGGTGTTTAGTTCTTTGAATATTTACGTTGCTTTTATTACGTTTTTAATTGGATTACCTTATGGAACTTTGTTATACACTAAGAAAAGGATAAAGTATTATTTAGTCTACAGTTTAGTGTTATTCTTTGTTCCTGCATTAATATTATTAGTTAATTTGCCTTTAACTTTTGTATACTCTTTTGTTGTTGGGGGGATATTTAGTTTATTTTTAAGGAAAATCCAGTAGATTTATAAATTAGACAAAATTTCTCCTTTTTATGGTACACAATCAAATTTTTGAGGATGGGAGAAAATCACAATTATTAGAAGAGAAAATAATAGATTTATGTGAAGTTATTGATCAGTTAGGGTTAGTATTTGGTGCAAAATTGAATGGAAGTCCTTATGATTTAGGTATAAACTTACAAGCTGTTTATACTGAATATACTTCTTTGATGAAACAATATGGAGAAGAAATTCCTGCAGACATTAAAGGGAAGTATGAAGAAGCACAGAGATCAATTCAGTAGTTTTATAAATAGTTTATTTTAGTTATTTTTATGGCACTTTTTATGATTGGAATAGGATTAAATGATGAAAAAGATATCACTATCAAAGGATTAGAACTAATTAGACAATCTGATATAGTTTATTTAGAAAATTATACTTCTACTTTAAACTGTGAAATTTCTGATTTAGAAGGTTTCTATGGAAAAGATATTATTTTGGCAGATAGGGAGATTGTCGAAAATCAAGTAGATAGAATTTTAGAAGAAGCTAAATCTCGAAATGTTGCTTTTTTGGTTGTTGGAGATGTTTTTTCTGCTACGACACATTTTGGAATGTTTATGGATGCTAAAGAAAATGGAATTGATGTTGAAATTGTACATAATACTTCAATATTGAATGTTGTTTCAGATACAGGCTTATTTTTATATCAATTTGGGAAGACTACTTCTATCCCGTTTAATTATGAAAATGTAAAAACTCCAATCAATGTTTTTAACGAGAATAATGAAAAAGGATACCACACTTTATTTTTGTTAGATTTGAATCCTAAAGAAAATAAATTTTTGGAAGTTTCAGAAGCTGCGCAATATTTGATTGCAAACGGAATAGATGAAAATACTATTTGTATCGGTTGCTCTAGGATGGGGGGAAAAGACCAAGAGATAAAGACTGCTATGTTAAAAGATATTGAATTAAATAAAACCCCTCAATGTTTAATTATTCCTGGGAAATTACATTTTTTAGAAGAAGAGGCTATTGAGAAATGGAAAGAATAAAAGTAATTGTTAAACCAAATTCTCCAGAAAATAAGATATATTATGATGATTCTCGTTTATGTTATAAAGTTGAATTAAAAGCTAAACCTAAAGAAGGAGAAGCAAATACGGAATTAGTGAAATTTTTATCTAAACATTTTAAGAAGAAAGTTAATATTGTTTCAGGGTTTAAATCAAGGATTAAAACTATTTCTTTTGAAAGTTAAGAGCAGATTCTATTTTTTCTTCTATTATTTCACCAGAAACTGCGTTTATTTTGACGTTTAATATGTCTAATTTTGAAGTTAAATATGTGATATTCCAAATTGGGGTATTAACTTGTTGTAGAATGAATATTTTTTTAGTTGCTTCATCTTTGTACTTTCCAGAAATTATTTCTTCTGCTTTTTTCTGATTAATTTGTATTTTGTTTATTTGTAATTCTTCTATTTCTTTTTTTTCTTGTCTAAATACTTCAGATTCTTGAGATAAGATTTCATCTTTTTGTTTTGTAAATGAAGTTATTTTATCAGAATTAGGATCGTAAAAGTCTACAGATAATTGATTATCAATTAAGCAAACGCTGGTGTTATATGCTAATTGGTTTTTTCCTTTAAATTTTTCATTATCTTTTAATTCTTCTAAGAATTCTTTTATCTTTTCAATCATTTTTTATCTTGTATTTCTTTTACTAAATCTTTTACAAAATTATCTACAGAAACTCCAAAAGAAACTTTACCTTCTCTTGTTCTTACTGCAAGTTTTTTAGATTCTACTTCTTTTTCACCAATTGTAAGCATATAGTTTGCTTGTTGATTTTGGGCATCTCTTACTTTTTTAGAAATTGATTCTTGTCTTATATCTAACTCTGCCAATATATTATTTTCTTCTAATTTTTTTGCAACTTCTTCTGCAAATGCAATACAACTATCATTAACTGTTATAATCTTAACTTGCAATGGAGATAACCATAATGGGAATCTCCCTGCATAGTGTTCTACTAATATTCCTAAAAATCTTTCTAAGCTTCCTAATATCGCTCTATGTACCATTACAGGGCGGTGTTTCATTCCGTCTTGGCCATCATATTCTAAATCAAACAATTCTGGCATTGAGAAGTCTACTTGGATTGTTCCACATTGCCAAGTTCTTCCTATTGAATCTTTTAGGTGGAAATCAATTTTTGGTCCGTAAAATGCTCCATCTCCAGGATTTAATTTATAATCTAATTTTAATCCTCCAAGAGCTTTTCCTAATGAAGCTTCTGCTGCTTCCCACATTTCATCAGTACCAGTTGATTTCTCAGGTCTTGTAGATAATTCTAAATCGTATGTTAATCCAAATGTATTGTAAATTTCATCTGCTAATTTTATTACTTTAATTATTTCATCTTCAAGTTGGTGTTCTGTACAATAAATATGTGCATCATCTTGAGTGAAATTCCTTACTCTAAATAATCCATTTAATACTCCAGATAATTCATGCCTATGAACTAAACCAAGTTCAGCTAGTTTTAATGGAAATTCTTTATAACTATGTAATCTATTTTTATAAATTAAAATTCCTCCAGGGCAATTCATTGGTTTAACAGCATAATCTTTATTATCTATTTTTGTAAAGTACATATTTTCTTTATAGTGATCCCAATGACCAGATTTTAACCACAAAGTCTTGTTCAAGATTATCGGAGTTTTAATTTCTTGATAATTATGTTTTTTATGTATATCTTTCCAGAAGTTTACTAAATTATTGTATATTATCATGCCTTTTGGATGGAAGAATGGAAATCCAGGACCTTCTTCATGGAATGAAAACAAATCTAATTTTTCTCCTAACTTTTTATGGTCTCTTTTTTTTGCTTCTTCTAACATGTTTAAATATTCTTTCAATTCTTTTTTATCATAAAATGCAGTACCATAAATTCTTTGGAGCATTATTCTTTTTGAATCTCCTCTCCAATATGCTCCTGCTGTAGATAATAATTTAATTGCTATAACATCTTTTGTTGAGCTTAAATGTGGCCCTGCGCATAAATCTATGAAATCTCCTTGTTGGTAAAATGTTGGAGCTTCTTCTAATTCATTTAATAATTCTAATTTGTAAGGTTGATCTTTTAATATTTTTTTTGCTTCTGCCTTTGTTTTTTCTGATTTTTCAATTTTTAAATCTCTTCTTATAATCTCATTCATTCTTTTTTCTATTTGTAATAAATCTTCTGGAGAAAAACCATCTTTTTTGTCAAAATCATAATAGAACCCATTTTCTATTGCTGGGCCTATCCCTAATTTAACATCTGGGAATAATTCTAATACAGCTTGAGCTAGGATATGGGATGCAGAATGTCTTAATGCGTCTAAGCTCTTTTCCATAGATTTTTGATTTAGAAACAGATATTTAAAGTTATCTGTAAAGATTAAAATAAAAAGAAATAATTAGGCTTTATTCTTGAGATAAAGCACTTATTTTTGAAGTTGTATTATCCCCTAATCTTTCGATTTCAACAACAAAGTTTTGTGTGTTGTTTGTTTCATTAGATTCTTGGATCATATACACGGGATCAAGGTTTACCATTCCATTGTAATTTCCAGCACTTGTATAAGTGTGTGTTAATGTTATTATTTTAGTTTGCCTTGCTCTTATTGTATCTTCAAAGTAAAGAAATTCTCCAGTGCTATCGCCATAATTTATGTAATACCAAAAACCTTCTACGTTTTCAGTGCCATAATTTTTTACTTGTATTTTGATAGTAGCTTCTGAATTTCTTTCTCTAATTTGAATATGTTTTATCCCTAAATCTGCTAATGGTTCTTCGATTTCAACAACAAAGTTTTCTGTGTTGTTTGTTTCATCAGATTCTTGGATCATATATACAGGGTCAAGGTTTACCATTCCATTGTAATTTCCAGCACTTGTATAAGCGTGTGTTAATGTTATTATTTTAGTTTGCCTTGCTCTTATTGTATCTTCAAAGTAAAGGAATTCTCCAGTGCTATCGCCATAATTTATGTAATACCAAAAACCTTCTACATTTGTTCTACCCTGGTTTTTTACTTGTATTTTGATAGTTGCGTCTAATCCATTATCTTGGATTTGTACATTTCTTATACTTAAATCTGGAAGTCCTGTTTGAGTTCTTTGTAACATTTGAGGTGTCATCTCTGCAGCACTCACAATAGATAAATTAAGTAAAAGTACAATTGTTATTAATGATAATATTTTTTTCATTTTGTGTCTCCTTATTTTAATTGAGCTTCAAGTGTGTTTTGCTTAGCAACATATTGTTCAACAGGCAATCCATCTATTGAGATATATGCTCTTTGTCCATTAACCATAAAGTAACCTTCGTTTAGTGATTCGTCGCCAATAGTGTTTGCACTTACATATTCTGTGTTTGGACTAACATTTTCTATTTGTTTTTGTATCTCTTTTGATCTATCTAAGTTTTCACAAGAAGCAATTGTTCCTAAAAGTACCATTGCGTATAATCCCGGTCTAGGGTTTCTGAAATTTGTTGTCATTTTGTATTTTTCCTCCTTTTTGGATATTATTTACTTATATCCTGAGTTTATAAACCTTTCTATTTGTTACTACTCTATAATGATTATACTTTTATCGAATGGATTCTCATTTAAATTTGATTATTTTATGAAAACATTTATATATTAGAATTCAGATTCTAATCATTATGAAAAAGAGTGTGTTCCTTTTAGTATTGATATTGTTCGTTTTACCATTTGTTAGTTCTGCTGAAAATGATATTTCTATTAATAAAGATCATTTACAACTTGAAGATGTTTTTACTATTAGTGCAGATAGTTTGAAGATTGAAGGTGTTAAATTTACAGGCAATATTATGATTAATTTTTATGGCCCTGAAGAAGATTATATATTATTAACTCAAGCTGTTGATGGAAGTTTTACTTATGATGCTTCTTTTTGTAAATCAGGATGTTTACTACCAGCAGTTGCGGGAAATTATAGTGTTGGGGTTTCATTATTGGATTCTAGGTTAACTGAGTTAACGGAGTTTTTAATTGATACTCCTTTGGTTGTGGATAATACTTTGAATGTTATAGTTGCATTAAATAAAATTCAAATAAGCCCTGAAGAAGAATTGAAGTTGGAAGGTAGTGTTCAAAGAAATTCTGATTCGAGATTATTGGATAATGGAGAAGTAACTATCACTTTTGAAGGAGTTGAATATAAAACTGTTATTAATAGTCAAAAATTTGTTTATACTTTTAGCACAAATAGGGATATTTCTTCGGATTATCATGATATTGATATTTCTATAACAGATGAACAAGGAAATTATGGGGAATCAACGATACAATTTTTTGTTGTGGGGGTTCCTGAGGCATTATCTGTTATAGCTGATAAGGATAATTATCTCCCCGGGGAGAATGTACAAATTATTGCTGGGTTGTCTGATCAAGCAGGAAAGGAAATTGTGCAGGAAGTAGAGTTAAAGATTTATGATGCGAAAGGAAAAAGAGCATTAAAAGAATTAATATTATCTAATGAAGAATTTGATTTTGAATTACAAGATTATGCAATCCCTGGTGAATGGAAGATATCTGTTAAAGCTACTGGATTAAAAGTTGATAGTTATTTTGACGTAGATGAAGTAGAGAAGTTAGAAGTTATTTTATTGGGGCAAAATTTAGAAATTACAAATAGGGGGAATATTCCATACACTAAACCTTTAGTTTTGATATTTGATAATGATGGAGATAAAATTGAAAAAAGAACAAATTTAGCTCCTGGAGAAAATATAACATTGCCTTTGTATATTCTCGCAAATGAGGGAGAACATAAAATTTATGTTGAAAACACAGATCAAACAATTTCTTTAGAGATTGTAGATAATAGAGGGATTGGAACTAAAATGGGAGACTTTTTTGGAAGAATAACAGGCCAAGCAATTAGGAAATCTGGAACTGGAACTTCAGATGCTCCATTTATGGTTTTAGTTATTTTCTTGACTGTTGCTTTACTCTTTACTAGTTTTACTTTAAGAAGAAAAGTAAAAGGAAAAACAAAAGGATCGAAAGGCTCCAAAAAAATGAAAGTTAAACAAGATGATGAAGTAGATGATATTAAGAGTAGAATTTTAGAAGATATCAAACAATCCAGTATTCGTCAAGAAACAAAAAGAGCATTTGTAGTTGATCCAATCTTAAAATCTGAAGAACCGAAAAGAGTACCTTCTCGTGTTCAATTTGATGAACCAATGAGAAAAGAAGATGCTACTCCTGCTCCAAAAAAAGAAAGTTCTAGTTTTTTCAAACTATTTGATTAACCTTTTTTGTCATTTAATTTAATTATATGCCAACCAAATTGAGTCTTTATTGGTTTAGAAATTTCACCTTTCTTAAGATCAAAAGTTGCTTTTTCAAACTCTTTAACCATTTGGCCATGAGAGAACCAACCAAGATTTCCCCCTTTCTTTTTTGAAGGGCATAATGAATATTGTTTGGCTAAATCTTCAAAATTTTTTCCTAGATTTAGTTTTTCTTTTATTTGTTTTGCTTCTTCTTCTGTTTTAACTAAAATATGAGATGCATTTGCTTTAACCATTTTTTATCTCCTTAATAAATATTAAATCTATTGGATGATCTATTTGTTTGAAATCTTTTAAAGATTCTTTTATTTCATTAAAATCTTTAGCTTTTTTTAATAATGTGATTATTATTCTTTTCTTAGCAACCCTTTTCATTTCTTTTATTGCTTTTTTATAGTCTTTAAAATTATGAATTGCTGAGATTGATATTACAATATCAAATGATTTATCTTTAAATGGAAGATCTTCGGCTTCTCCCTTTGTCACATCTGCGTTGGCTTGATCTAGCATACCTCTGCTAGGATCTATTCCCTTATAATTTCTAAATAAATAAGCGTATAACGCGGTACCGCATCCTACATCTAAAACTGTTTCATCTGTTATTTGAAGATGTCTTAATATTGTTTTTATTTTGTCTAATTGTTCCTTAGAATGTAATTCATTATATCCTTCTGAAATTGTATCGTAATAACTCATGATAATATATTAATGGAAAAGGTTTAAAAAGGTTAGTTTATCTGTTTTTTCTAATGCGTGAGTAGTATAGTGGTTAGTATACGACGTTGCCAACGTTGTGACCCGGGTTCGAGCCCCGGCTCGCGCACTTTTTTGCTTGCCAACCACCAAGAAATTGTTTATAAATATTTAATACAATAATTTGGATATGATTGACTTAATAGAATGCACAAATTTTATGGATCCAATTGGATCTTGGGACAATATTTGGATATTTGAAATTAATCATGGTGACCCATATTGGTTTTGTCTTAATTTAGAGTTTGGATATTAAATCTAATGTTTTTGGGAACTCCATCTTTCTAATATGCCGCATTAGTCTTCCATCCATTTCTGTATCAATAGTAATTGCGCCACATTCTTTGCACCAGTAAACTACATTATCTTCTCCTGGGCAGGGTTGACTGATTCTATAAATTTCAATTAGATAATCTCCCTTGTGAACTTTTCCTTCTATACATTGTGGGTAATCCATCTTATTGGAGATCTAAATATATTATTAAATGTTTGGAAATATATTTAAAGGGAAAACTTCTTTTTTATTATATGAAAAAGGGGTTTTCACCATTAGTTTTAACTGTCATATTAATTGTTGTTATGTTAATATTAACAGGATTAATATTATTTTTACCTCAAAATCATTTTTATGAAGAGTTTAGAAACGAAATGACTTTAGAAGAAGCATGTTCTGAAAGTAATTTAGTTTTAGAATTTAGTGTTCCTTGTGATAATGGTATTAATTTAGGGTTTGGAGTTTCTAATTTAGGAAATGTTAATCTTGCAAAAATAGATTTTGAAGTTAAAGAAAATACAGGATACTCATTTAGTACTGCTGCTAATGGATTAAACCAAAATAATGCTGAAACTTTTTTCTTAAATGTTGATAAGATTAATAATGTAAATCAAATTATTATAAAACCTAGTGTTGAAATTAATAATGAAATTAATCCTTGCCCCCCTAGAATTTATGAAGTTGCTTCTGTATATTCTAGTTGTCAATTTGATAATATTGGGGGAGTTCCAACTGCACCTGGAGGAGAATCTGGGGGTGGCGGAGGAGGATCTAGTGGGGGAAGTAGTGGTGGAGGAGAAGATCTTCCTGTAGTTTTATGTCCGAGTGGATTTGATAGAGATTTAGATGGATATGGTATTAATTGTAGTTTAGGAAATGATTGTAATGATTATCAATATGATTACGATTCTAATTGTTATTTTGTTTTGAACCCTTATGATGATTGATGGGCTGCAGATTTTACTTTAGTTAGAGATTCAAATGATGTTATACATAATTATTATATTAGAGGTGCTTTGTGGACTACAAATGAGACCCATGGTATAAGTTTTGGTCATGAAACTTCTTCAGATATGATCAATTGGAATTGGGAAGGAATTGCGTTGAATGCTACTGGAACTGGAAGTTGGGATGATGATAATGTTTGGGCACCAGATATTGAATATGTAAATGGAACTTATTATATGTTTTATACTGGAGTGAACAGAGTAGATGAAGATGGACTGGCAAATCATCGAGAAAGAAATGGTTTAGCGACTTCTACAGATTTATATAACTGGACAAGATATCCAGTTAATAATTGTTTTAATACAACTGGAGATGGTTGTTTATATGATTGTGATTTAGATTGGAATGGGTGGGGAACAAGATCCAATGCATGGGCACATCAATGTAGAGATCCAGAAATTTATTATGATGATGCAACTGGAAATTGGTATATGTTTTTGACAACGTCTATTTTTGTTAATGATACCTTAAGGTCTGTTTTAGATTTATCTAAATCTAATGATTTAATTAATTGGGTAGATGTAGGACCTTTGAATTTTACACTTGGCCCTAAAGTTGAGTCTCCAGTAATATGGAAAGAAGGAGAGTATTATTATTTATTTGTAACTACGCATGATTCTGGAAGATTGCATTATTCTTATACAAAATCAATAGAAGGTAATTGGTCTACTCCTAAAGTTTTGCCTGAAAGTTGTGTTTCAAGTATTGGGGGAGATTGTGATGGAGATAGATACATGATTGCTAATGAGTTTATTGTTACTCCAGAATATCAATTATTTGCTTATGTTGCAGGGAATACAAGAAATATTAATTTTGAGGAATTTGAAATTGTACAAGAAGATAATTTACATGATGTAATGTTTAAACCAAGTACTAGTTTGGGTAGTTGTACTAATTATTTTGATCCTGCTAGTGTAAACCCAGGCGTTCAAGAAGTATGTGAAGATGGAATAGACAACAATTGCGATGGATTTGATTCATTGTGTGATGCTTTGTATTGTGATTCGGATTTAGATTGTATAGACCGGTGGGGAGATGGGATTTATCAGACAAATGGAATTTGCAATTTAGTTACAAACCAATGTGAATATACTGAATACACTTGTACAGATTTAGATGATGATGGATATTATGTTCAATCTAGTAATTGTGATGGATTACCTGGATTTTTAGGATATAATGATTGTGATGATAGTGATAATGAGATATTTTATTTACAAGATTTTTATTTAAATGAAGATCATGATAGTTATGGGACTGGAGAAATTATTAGTACTCAGTGTTGGGGTATTGGAGGAAATTGGCAATATCCCTTAGACGAAAGATCATTTAATAATCTAGATTGTGATGATTTAGATCCGTTAGTTTGGAGATGGGTTACTTTATATTCAGATTCAGATGGAGATGGATATGGGTGGGTGAATGATACGGATGGATTAGATTTTTGTCTTGGTGATAATTTATTAGAGGGTGGATCTGTAGTCAATAATGATTGTAAGGACAGAGAAGAAGACTGTGCAGATGTTTTTGGATCTGCTTATTTGTATTGTATCTTTAATTTAAATTTAATTAATCCAGGCACTACTGAAATATGCGGGAATGATATAGATGATGATTGCGATGGATTAATTGATGCAGCAGATTTGGGGCCAGTTTGTTATCCTACTTGTTCTGAGGGAGACATGAATTTGGCAAATTACCCTTGTAAATGTGAAACTGGTGGAGTTGTTAGAACATTTTTTTCACCTCCAGGCTCAACTTGTGATTATTGTTGTGGGGGTTTATGTTGGGATGTTAGTTGTGATACATACCCACAAACTTAGTTAACCTTTTAAACTTCTAATTTTTTTTACTTTTATGGAATTCCCAGAATTTAAACCAAAATTTGTTGAAAGATATTCTGAATTAACAGATATTGAAAAGTTTAGAAAGTGTTCTATGGAATCACAAACAAAATCTTTGAGAGTTAATACTTTGAAAGTTTCTATTGAAGAATTAAAAAAAAGATTAAATTTAAAATTAAAACAAGTCCCTTGGTGTAAAGAAGGATTTTTTATTGAAGAGGAAGTTTTTGGATTAGGAAATTATCCAGAACATGGATTGGGATATTTTTATGTTCAAGAAGCATCATCTATGGTTCCTGTTGAAGTTTTAAAACCTAAATATGGGGAGTTTGTTTTAGATATGGCTGCTGCGCCAGGAAGTAAAACTACTCAAATGGCTTCTAAAATGAAAAATCAAGGATTAATTATTGCTAATGATGCAGACTATTCTAGAATGAGTTCATTAAACATGAACATACAAAGGTGTGGAATAACTAATTGTGTGACAACTTTATCACAAGGAAGATTTTTCAAAGGATTTGAATTTGATAGAATTTTATTGGATGCTCCTTGTTCTGGTACTGGAACTATTAGTAAATCCCCAAGAACAATTATTGAATGGAATCCACACTCTATTCGTAGGTTAGCAGGAATTCAAAAACAATTAATTAAAACTGCTTTTGAAAATCTTAAAAGGGGAGGAGTAATGACTTATTCTACTTGTACTTTAGAACCGGAAGAAGATGAAGGGGTTGTTTCTTCTTTATTGGAAGAATTTGATAATGCGAAACTTGAGAAAATAGAATTAGAGGGATTAAAATCTTCTAAAGCTGTAACTTCTTTTGGAAAAAATGAATATGATTCATCTGTAAGTAAATGTTTACGTATTTGGCCACAAGATAATAATACCGATGGATTTTTTGTTGCTAAAATTAAGAAAGTTTAAATACCTAATCTTTTTCTATTTTTTATGACTAATACGACTTATGGTAAAAGATATAGACCTACTTTAGAGATTATTGCTCAAGATTTTAAAAGAATTCTTGAGGATGGAACTGCGTCTTTAGAAAACGTTCAAGCAAGAACCGGATATAAAACCCAAGAAGTTGAGAGGGCTAGAGATTATTTAATTGCAAGAAATGAAATAAGAGAAGTAGAAGACAATTATGAATTGATGTAGTTTTATATTAAGAAAGTTATTTAAGCTTTTTTTGATTCTCTTTTATACAGTGAATGAAGAAAGAAAACTTAGGCTTATGGAAATTATCGAAAATAAGTACCCACTTGTCCCAGAAGGATGTGATAAAGTTATGGAAATTATGAATCGGTGGGGGTTTATGAGTGTTCCAAGATTGGAATTACATACGGGATTTGATTCTGAACGTGCAAAGTATTCTTTAATTTATTTAGTATTGCTTGGTGAACTACGTAAAGGGAAGGATAGTGTTACTTATATGTTAAATAGAGATTAAGATTTTTTTCATTTCTATTGAATCTTTTATGGTATTTGGGGCTTCACAAATTAAGGTGCAGTTTACTTTTTGTTTTTTTAATTCTTTAATTAATTCTCTAGTTTCGTCTTTTTCTATTGGGATGTGATTTCTTTCTCCTTTAGGGCCATAATTTATTCCAGAATAATGACAATGAACATGAGAGAAATGTTTTATTTTAGAAATATGTTCTTTGAAATTTGTTTCTCCTTGATTACGTGCTTTTAAATGCGCAAAATCAATACAAAAATGACAACCAGTATCTTTTACTAATTGTAGTGTTTCATCTAAATCTCCAAATACACTATTTTTTCCAGTAGTTTCTGGGGCTAATTTTACTTTCCATTTATTTTTCTTTAGTGTTTTTTGTAGATCTGAAATTTCTTCTTTTATTTTTTCATAAGTTTCTTCTTTTGATTTTTTCCCGTAATAACCTGCATGAAATACAACATATTTTGCTTCTAAATATTCTGCTATTTTGCAGGCCCCAAGAATTCTTTCTTTACTTTTTTCTATTTTTGATTTATCTTCTGAATTTAAATTAATATAATAAGAACCATGTATTGATAATGTTATTCCCAATTTTTTTGCGATTTTTCCTATTTTTATAGCATCTTCTTTGGTTAAATAATTACTATATGTAAAGGTAACTTCTGCAGCTTCTAATTTATTTGTATGAAATTCTTCTAAATACTGTTCTGCTTCTTTTGCTCCTCCAATACCTGCTGGGCCTATTTTAATCATTTTCATTTTTTATGGAATTCTTTTTATTAAAAGTTTTCCGATAATTTTAAATACTAAAGTTGATATAAAATTTCTATGAGAAGAGGTTTAATTATATTGGTTTTGCTTTTTGCTTTACCTTTGGTAAGTGCAGTTCCAACCTTTAATTTATTTAATGGTGATGTTTTATGTGGAACTTCAGTTCAGACTGGATATACTATTTATGCTAATGTTCATAATGGGACAAATAGTTTTAATGAAACTGGATCAGTGTCTAGTTCTGGTGAATATGCTTTAGTTGTTGGGGCAAGTAATGGATATGATATTTCTTTTTATGTTAATAATGCTTTTGTTGTAACTCTCCCATATAATGAATCTTTATGGATTAGAAATCAAGATATTTCTTTAGCATCGAGTCATGCTTTATGTTATTCTCCTCCTGGGGATACAGGTGGCGGAGATACAGGCGGCGGGGGAGATACTGGTGGAGGAGGTAATCCTCCTAGTGGTGGTTCAGGTGGCTCTTATTGTGGAGATAGTAGTTGTGATTTAGATGAATCTTGTACAAGTTGTGCAGTAGACTGTGGGGTATGCCCTCCTCCTGCAAATGGATGGGAATTAAGTGGAGTTACAGTTGATATTTCACAAGGTGTAGCTGCTGATGTTGTGAGTATTGGTGGAGATTATGATTTAATAATTGAAGGAGCAACTATGCCCTTTAGTATTTGGGATGTTAATAGTGAAAGTGTAAAAATAGATATTGATGGAAGTACTTATGAAATTCCGTTTGAGGGTAGCATTGAAATTGATGCTGGAAGTTATAGTGTTTTAGCTACTTATTTGGCTACTCAAGATGGAAAAGCTAAAGTCGTATTTAAGAGTGCAGGAATTAGGGCAGTATCTGTTTTCCAAGGAATGACAGTTATATATTATGTTTTAGGAATTATTGTAGTGGGAGTAGGAGCATTCTTCTTTATTAGATGGTTTAAGAATAGAAAACCAAAAGTTGGAGGAGGTTCTAAACCATTAGTTGAAAAATCTTTTCCTAAACCTTCTATCAATAATACTAAAGCAGTGAATAAAAAAGAAAAAAATTTACTCTCTGGTCCAGAAGAGTAAGGAATTTATTATGAAAAGAGGTAACGTACTTGTCACGTTTTTGTTAGTTTTTGTAATCGTTTTAAGTAGTTCGCAAGTTGTTTATGCTGCAGAAAATCAAAATGGAATTGTAGGATTTTTTGAGGATTTATTTGATTATTTGTTTTCTACTGATAATCTTCAATTAGCTCCAGGCCCAACAAGTTGTGATGCTGCTAGTGGATTTTGTGTTGCTGGAAGTTGTCCTGTTGGGTACTATCATAATTCTGCATTAGATGCAACTTGTCCAGTTTTCCCAAGAGATGGAGTTCCATCTGGAGCAGTTATTGCTGATATAACTGGAAAAGCAATTGGAGATATTTGTTGTGTCCCTATGGCTGCTGTTTGTGGGGATGGAAGTTGTAATGGGGATGAAACTTGTTCTTCTTGTTCTCAAGATTGTGGAGATTGTCCAAGCGTTTCGGATTTAGTTTTATATCTTCCTTTTGATGGAGATATATTAGACTATTCTGGAAATGGTTTTGATGGGAGTTGTATTAATTGTCCTGATCAAGGTTTAGGATATGATGGTGTTGGGTTGGCTTATGAGTTTAATGGTGTTAATGATTTAGTTACAGTAGGGGATAATGACAATTTAGATTTAACGTCTGATTATTCTATTCTTTATTGGGCAAAAATTAATAATTTGCCGCCTACTTGGAATATTTTATCAAAAGAACATTATACTTCTGATATTAATAACGCAGGGTATGTTTTTGATGGATATAATAATAATTTATACTTTTATCCTAATAGTGATTCTGATGCGGGATTAAACAATGTGAATGCAGTAATTAATATAGGCGGGTGGAATCATATAGCAGTTACTTACAATTCTGCTACATCTGAGCTAATTCTTTACATTAATGGCAGTCTTGTAGCTTCTAATCCTTTAGTAGTTAGTGCAAAAGAACATACAAATAGTTTATATATTGGTTCAAGTGCTACTCCAGATAGATTTTTTAATGGTTCGATTGATGAATTAAGGATTTATAATCGTGTATTGTCTGAGTCAGAAATTCAAAGTTTCAGTACAATTCTTGTTTCAGGTTGTACCATTGATGATGATTGTAATTATTTAGATAATGATTATTGTAGTGGCACTGAATTGATACATGATGAAGGAGTTTGTAATGCTTCTTCAGAATGTGAGATTTCTACATCATTAACAGAAAACTGTTACTATAGAACATTTGCTAATTTAACTCAACATTGTAGTTTAACTTCGGGAAATATAGAAACATATGGAGATTTATGGGGCTGTAGTGCTGGAAGTTGTGTAGATACTGGATATACAAATATAACAACTTATTCAGTATGTCAAGATTCTTGTAATATGGCTCAATTTGGAGGAACATGGATTCTTGGAGATACAGATTTATGTTATGATGAATCTCAAACTTATTGTCCGCAAGATACATTTGATAGATTTATGTGTATTGGTGATTTATTTGTAAATAATAGTTGTTCAGGAGTAGATAGTATTAATGTAACTACTAATTGTAATTCTTTAGATGGATGGCAACCAGTTATTGGGCCTACTCAATGGGTTGCTAATGGAGAATGTACTGAGAAAGAACAATCACAAGAGGCTTATTATGATTATTTCTGTTATTTGAATGGTATTAGTTCTGGTTGTGATTATGGTGCTGGTGCAAACGAAACTGTGTGGGTAGATAGTGGCCTAATCAGAAATGTTTCAGATGATACTCCTTGTAGTACTGGAATTTGTCAATCAGGAGTTTGTGTTGCTGAATGTGTTGATGGAGATGTAGATGGATATAATATTACGGGAGGAAATTGTGGTCCAATAGATTGTAATGATGAGAATAATACAATTAATCCGAGCATTATAGAGAGTTGTAGTAATGGGATTGATGATGATTGTGATGGATTTAGTGATTGTTTAGACAGTGATTGTGCATTAAATAATGCGTGTTTAAGTTGTAGTGAAGTACCTATCTTGTCTTGTATAGGACAAATAGGCAGATGTGAATTATGCAGTGCATGTAATGGATTCCAATCAAATGGTTTCCCGAATTATGCATGTGTAGATTATGGAACATGTGGTTATTCTTGTATCGCTGGGAGTTGTGGAGCTACATGTAATCAAGGAGATAGTATTGAAGCTAGAAATTGTTTAGATAGTAATACTTATGAAATAAATAATTCTGTTTGTGATTCATCTAGTTGTGTATATAATGTAACTACTATAATTGATTTTTGTAATTATGGGGAATCATGTGTTTCTGGATATTGTATTTCAAATAATATGACAGTGATGGTTTGGGATTTAAAACAAGGGTTTAATTTTGTGTCTCTTCCTTTGGGAGATTTTAATTTAGTAGGATATGATTTAAATTATACCTCAAATATTTCTGGGGACATAACTGATGCAATGTTTGCATATGATGCTGATAATTCAAGGTGGTTAGTTGGATATGGTCCTATCAATACTCTTGGAGATTTTATGCCATTAAGGGGATATATTTATTATACAAATATTGATATGAATTGGATTTTTGAAGGGGAGTTAAATAATACTCTTATTGCTCCTTTGGTTGCAGATCAATGGAATTTAATTGGAGTCCCAAGAAATGATACAATTAATGGAATATATGGTGCTGGAATTTATACTGTTTATGAATGGGATGGATTTAGTTATACGGATGTTAGTGGATCGATATTAAAAAATACTGAATCTTATTGGGTGTACCCTGGTGTTCCAACCTTAGCACCACCAAGTTTTTCTTTTTGGAATTGGTTAACTGGATTATTTTCATAGGAACTTTTATAAATTTCAATGATTTTTATCTTTTAGTATGAAAAAGAGGTATATTAGTACTGTTGCTTTGGTGATATTGATTGTGTTTTTCTTAGCATTTATTGGAGTTAATTATACTAAACATTATTATTTAACAAAAGATATTACGGGTAGGGTTACTATTGTTGCAGGTGATTGTCCTTGTGCAGATGGTACTGCACCAGGTCAATGCTCAATTAACGCTCCTGGAAGGATGTGTATAGAAACTGATAATAATGTTTGTGCTTTACTATATGCTTGTGAGGTTTGTAATGAGTGTCCTTCAGATGCACCTTATTGTACACCAGGGATTGGTGCTTCAGGGTTAGGTGTTTGTAGTTCTAATGCACCTCGTACATGTGGGGATGGAATTTGTTCAAGTAATGAATCATGTTCTGGTTGCCCACAAGACTGTCAAGATAAAAGGGCAAATTGTGGAGATAATTTTATATGTGATGGGGGGGAATGCGTTATTGGTAGTTCTTGTGGGAATTCTATATGTGAGTTAAGTTTAGGGGAGACATGTAGTAATTGTTATCAAGATTGTCAAGGATTAAAAGCAAATTGTGGAACTGAAGAAATTTGTTTATATAGTGATGCTAATGGTTTTAAATCTGAATGTGTACCTTCATGTGGAAAAAATATTGCCTGTGGTTGCTTTTTCCAAGAATGCCCAAGATCTGGAGAAACTTATGCATTTGAAGAAATACTTTTTAATTATTATGAAATTACTGGGCATAATCCAGAAGGATATATTTATGATATAAACTGGAATTGTTTAGAACTTAATGATCCTCCTGTTCAAGATGCACATCAAACTGCTTGGATGGAATGCCAATATTATTCTGTAACAAAAGGTTTTATGGAAATTGTTGAAAGTGATACTCCTAATTATTGTAATGATGGAACCCCCGAAAGACAATGCTCTTTAACTCAACCTCTACGTTGTGTAAATGATAAATTAACTAATGATTGTAGTATTTGTGGATGTAGTAACGGTTATTATTGTGGACCTAAAGGTGAAGTTTGTTTGATTAATCAATCTTATGTTGAATTAGTAGAAAAATCTCCTTCTATTGATGGGGATGAAGAGGATGAAACTAAATTCGCTTTATGGAGACAGTTACAAAATACTTATGGAATTAATGATGGGGGGCCTGCTGTTTCTGGAACTATATTGAGAAAATTTGCAGAAGGAGAAGATAAAGGAATATTAAAATCTCCAGGTACCTTAATTACTGAAGTAGTTAAAGCTAAAGATGTTGGTAGTATTTTGAAATTGTCTGATGAGGTTATTGAAACAACAGATGACAAAATTAAGGAGAGTTCAGCAATTCTTGAAAGTGGAAATTCAGAAGAAATTGAACAACTTTTATTTAATGGAGAAGATTCTTTAATTGGGGGTGGATTAGTTGGAGGTGTTATTGCGAATGCTGCTGTAATTGCAAATCAAACAAATGAAACTCCAGAATTAAGTCCATATCCTGGAGATATACAAATTATTGATATTCCATGTGTAAATGAATCTAGTTCTAGTACGGATGTTAGAGGAAATTGTTTAGGGCAAGTTGAATGTTGCGAGGGATTAGTTTGTAGTGGAGGAATTTGTATTTCTAATAAAGATGTTGAACCAGTACCTATAAATGTAACTTTGATAGATGGAGAACAAGAAATTGAAGACGATTATGGATTTTCAAATTTAGTTAATGTAAGGGGTGATACTGGTGGTGTTTCTGTTGTAGAATATGAGACCCATCCAACGGAAATAAAAAATTTAGAGATCCCAAATGCAGTAACTTTTGGTTTTTATGATATTAAAGCAGAAAATGAAGTTGGTGCTTCTTTATCTTTTGAAGTGTTAAATGATTTATTAGTTACAAACCAAATAATGGCTGTTGGTTTATATAGACTAACTGATGATGGTTGGCAAAGTTTAGATTTAGAAGAAATTACATTTAATGTAGATAGAACTAGATTTACATTTAATACTCAAGGATTTTCATACTTTACTCTGATGGGTGTTAAAGAAGGGATTAATTTTGCATCAGTTACCCAACAAGATGCTTCTTTGTGGAGTGTTTATCGTAGATCTTTTACTCCTGGATTTTCCTTGATAGAATTCTTTATTGGACAACAGGATACTATAATTTTTGGAATATTTAATGGGGCTCCCTTAATTGATTTAGGATTATCGGGTTTTAGTTAAGTTTTTAATAAAAAAAGAAAAAAATTAGAAGTCTTTTTGTAAGGCTCTTTGTTTTTCTAATCTTTCAATTAAATCATGAATTTCTCGATTTAATTGTTGATCTAATCGCTCTATTCTAACTTCAGCTGAATCCGCTTGAACTACAAACTCTTTCCCCATAATTCCTTTAAGAATTGCACGACCTAATACATCTTGGTGTATTTGTATTTCTCCTAGAAATTCTTCGTCTGTAAAAGTTGATCTAGCATCTCCAAGTATTCTTTGCATTAATTGTTCATTCCTTTGATAGAAATCTATAAATTGAGTTGTTAGAGTGACTTTCATTCCTTGTTGATATTCATTTATTGCTGCAATTAGTTCAGGGTCATTAAATGTTGCTTGTACATCTGCAACTATTCTATCTACAAATACTTGATTATCTTGATAAAACTCTGTTACATTTTCTTTTGCTAAGTTTACAGCGCCCTGTATTACAGGAATGTATTTTTCAATGTTAGCCTCTAATCCATCAGTATTTCCATTTAATGCTGCTTCAACATCAGTAACTAATCCTTGAATTGTTGGAGCATTTTGTATAACAAAACCCATTGCTTCTTGTTGTACTTCTGCTACAAAAGATTCTATATTCTCTATGTTTTCTTCACCCAAATAACTTATAACTTTAGTTTTTGCTGAATCTGTTAATGCTACTCCTTCAGATTGCATAGCTAATTGATATTTTTGTTGTATATTCATTAATTCTTGGAATGCTATTTCTCCATATCTATCTCTAAACTCTCTGGGTCCTTCATAATCGTATGTGTCTACTTGTGCTGTAAATTCAGTTTGGGTAGGATTTGGAATATTTCGGCCGTATACAGGTGTTGCTATTACTATTCCTCCTGCTAATGTTAATGCTGCTAAACTTGTTGCAACTTTTGTTTTTGTACTTTTGTATAAATTTGATAAAACCATTTTTACCTCCAAAATTTAAGAAAAATTAATAGGTTTTTATTTAAATAGATTTAGTTAATTTTTTATAGATGTATTTCTCTTTTTAGATATGGGTATTTTAAAAATTTTTAAGAGCAAACCTAAAAAACATCAATCTTCTAAAATGGTAAAAATTCGCGATTTTAAAGAGTTATTAGAGGAAAAAATTTCAAGATGGGAAGAAATTAATAAATCTCAACCAGATTTAAAAAAAGCTCAAAAAAGTTCAGCCAATATTTATAAAAAAATACATTCTGAAAATAAAAAATTTTGTGATTCTATGTGTGTTAGTTTATTAAGAATTAGTAAAAAAGATGTTAAAAAATTCCCTAACTTTAATGAAGAAATAAAATATAGAATGAAACAGGTTATCCTTGATTTAAAAATTGCTTTTTTAGAAGTAAATGAAAAGAAAAATTATAAAAAAGCTGTTCGTAAATTAAAACTAGCTATGGGGCATTTGGGTAGATATGAAAAACTCATTAAATTATTGGAAGAAAAAAGTGAAATTAGATAAATTGTTTTTAATTAATTAAAAGAAAAATTATTTTTATTCTAAACTACATCTTATACGATTTTCTTCGAATTCTCTACCTTTTTCTGTTAATTGTGTTATACAATCTTCTTTTGTATTACAATCGTAAGTTAATTCATTCCATTCCCAATCAGAATAGTAGTCTTTTGCATCAGGATCATATATTTTAACTATTTGTTCTTGTTCACAAATTCCATTATATTCTACTTTTTCTTCTACAATTACTTCTTCAGTTTGAGTTTCTTCTTCTTGAGCTATTGTATGTCCAGAAAGATTTATTGGAACAAAATTTGTTGCAATTAGTAATGAAATAGATAGTATTGCTACAAGTGCAATTAAAACTATTGTTAGTGGTTTTGGTTTATCATGTTTATGGGTATTGCTATATATTAAATCTATTATAGCTCCGATTACCAACCCAACTCCTAAGGCTATTAGTATGTGTAAATAACTTGTTATAACATCTAAAAAGTATAATATTGTGAATATTGCTGCAAAATTCACTGCGTTTAATACTGGTGCTTTTGTTCTCATAATCTTTTGTTACGTTATTTATTTAAATAATTTTCTTTTTTCTAGAAGGTATTTAAGGAGAGAAAGGTTAATAAATAGGTAATTTCAATTTTTGATTTATGAAAGATATAATCTGGAAAGAATTGTCTTTGTTTCATAAAGTTATATTTTGTTTAGGTTGGTTAGGTGTTGGTAATGTAATATTTTGGGTTGCTTTCTTAATTGTATACTTTTCAACTAATGAAGAAAAGAAGTATAAGAAGTTCTTTAATCCTAATACATTTAAGGTAGTTTATGTGTTTGGATGGGTAAATATCTTTGGGATTATACTTGGTTTATTATATAATATCCTTACAAGTAGCGTTTAAACAAACCCTTTAGAAAAACGTTTGAACGCAAATATTGAAATTTAACAAGGTTTTTAAATAGATTTATTTTTGGGTTTTTATGACAAAAAGTGTAGCATTATTTGATATGGATGGAACTTTATGTGATTACGTTAATGCTATGCTTAGAGATTTAGAAAAGTTAAGAGCCCCCGGAGAAGAATTTGTTGATCCTTTTATTTTTAGAGAAGATCCTACGTATCAATATTTGTGGAATAGAATGGATTTAATTAAATCTAGTGTAGAATGGTGGGCTAATTTACCTAGGTTTGAATTGGGGTTTGATATTTTAAATATGGCTCAAGATTTAGATTATGAATGTGAGATATTGACACAAATTCCTAAAGTAAACTCAACTGTTAGAGGCGCTGCTTTAGATGGTAAACAGAGATGGATCGCTCAACATTTAGGAGAGAATATTGATTATACTATGACTAGAGATAAAAGTAAACATTATGGTCGTGTTTTAGTTGATGATTTTCCTGGGTATATTATTCCATGGTTAAAACATCGTAAACATGGATTAGTTATTATGCCTGCAAATGATTATAATTCTAGTTATTCAGATTCAAGAGTTATTAGGTATGATGGAAGTAATAAAGAAGAAGTTTATTCTGGGTTTGTTAGATCTCTTAAAGCGTAAGAGTTATAAAGTTTTGATTTAAGTTATTATTATGATACCTTGGTTTGGTTATTTAGGGATTTTAACTTTAATTTGTTTATTGTTTACTGCTTCTATCCCAACTTATTTTGTTAAGAAAGGAAAAATAAGTATGAAGGTACATTTTGTTATGGCTAAAATTACTGTTGTACTAGCTTTAATACATGGGACTATTGCGGTTTTGAAATATACATAAGTTTTTTATATTCTTATTTTTAGAGTTGTATTATGAAATTTTTATCATTTAGTTGGATAAAAATATTATGGATTATTTTGGCGTGGATTGGTGCTGTTATTTTGCATAATGCTTTTTATGGGGTTTTTGGTGTTGAAGAAGCAGTGTTTTTTATCTTAGCTACTATTGTTATTCCACTGTATTTTTTAGTATTTGTTGTTTATAACTTAGTGAAAAAGCTTAGGAAGTAATATTTAGATTAGTTAATTATTACTATACTTAAATTTAAAATTGCAGCAAATGTTACCCATAAAATATAAGGGATTAATAAATAACTAGCTTTTTTGTTTACTTTATAGAAATATTTAATTGTTAATAGAATTGATATCCATAGTAAAATTATTTCTATAAATGCTGCTAATGGAGAGTGTAATCCGAAAAATAAAATACTCCATAAAGTGTTTAAAACTAATTGGGTGAAAAATAAGTAAAGTCCAATTTTTCTATTTTTAGATTTTTTAGTTGTTAGTATTAAATATAATGATATTCCCATTAGTAAATATAACAAAGTCCAAACTGGTCCGAAAATCCAATTTGGAGGATTAAATGAAGGTTTAATTATTGTTGTGTACCAACTGTTAGTAGATGTTATTGTGAATAAACTACCTATTATCCCTGCTAATTGAGAGATTAGTATTGCGAAAATTAATTTTACCCATTTCATTTATTCATATATCTTAAATTTAGAGTTTTTAAGGTTTTTCCCATAGTATTTATAGTAATTAGGTTTTTGTTTTATTTTACTTTTTAATCTTTGTTTGATTATTTTGAAATCTTTTTGTTTTGGAGTGTAATCATGTTTTAATTCTTTTTTGAATTGTGATAAGTTAATTGTTATTTTAGGTTTGAAATTTCTATTTTTCATTTCTTTTTTTATTAGTTCATGACGCTTTTTTAAATAAAGTAATTTATCTTTGAAAAAATTTATATGTCCTTTTCCTAAACAATATTCTTTAGGTTGATTGTTTATTTTTGGAAACTTTTTTACATGTCCTAAAAGCATTAGAATTTCATTATATTCTGCAATTAAGTGTTGATCTGTAAGTTGTTTTGGAGGGATTAAGTTTATTCTTACCATTAAGTTTTTATAATACTATTTCTTTTTTAATGTATGGTTTTAAATATAGTTCCTTCAAAGGATGAACGTAAGAAGTTAGACAAGACTGTAAAAGAATTTTTATCTAAGTTTAAAGATGAGAAGGATTTTAAGTTTTTTTTAGGGGGTTCGTATGCTAAAGATACTTATTTGCCTGGGAATAAAGATGTAGATGTTTTTGTTAAGTTTAATTATAAAGATTATTTAGATCAAGATATTTCTGCTGTATTATATGTTATGTTACGTAAAAAGTTTGAAGAAGTGTTAATTGTTCATGGTTCTAGAGATTATTTTCATGTTAATTTTAATGATATATTATTTGAAGTTGTTCCAGTTTTAGATATTCGTAAAGCTTCTGAAGCTTTGAATATTATGGATGTTTCTCCTTTACATGTTGCTTATGTTAAGAAAAAAGTTAAGCGTAAGAATGATGTTCGTAAATTGAAGGCTTTGTTGAAAGCTAATCATTTGTATGGTGCTGAATCTTATTTACAGGGATTTTCAGGTTATGTTTGTGAGTTGTTGGTTTCTTATTATGGTTCGTTTGATAAAGTTATTAGTTCTATTGCGAAGGTTAAAGATTCTTTGTTTATTGATGTTGGTAGACATTATAGTTCTAAACCTTTGGCTTTGAGATCTTTGAATAAATCGAAGTTGGGTGCGTTTGTTTTGATTGATCCTGTTGATAAAGATAGAAATGCTGCTGCTTCTGTTTCTTCTTTGAAGCTTAAAGAGTTTGTGAAGGTTTGTAAGAATTTTAGTCCTGATTCTTTTATTTTGAAAGAAGTTGATGTTAAATCTCTAAAGGGATATATTGTTTTAGATGTTGTTCCATTAGAAGGGAAGAAAGATATTTCACTTTCTAAGATGAGAGCTTTGTATGATAGAATCTTACGTGAGTTTTCTTATAATGGTTTTTCTGTAGTTGATTCTGGTTGGGATTCTAGTCATTATTGGTTTAAGGTTGCTTCACTTCCTAAGACTTTTAGACATTATGGCCCCGATTTGAAATTTCCTGAACATGTTAAGGCTTTTAGGTCTAAATATGGTCGTAAGGTTAAAATTGAGAAAGATAAGGTTTATGTTGAGTTGGATCGGGAGTTTTATGATCCTAGGGAATTTCTTAAGAAGTTGATTAAAGAGAAGTTTGTTAAGGAAAAGGTTAAAAAGATTAATCTTTAAATTAGTGTATGGGAGTTTTTTTAGAGGTTAAGGATTTAACTGCTTTAATTAAAAATAAAAAATTATTGATTCTCGTAAAAAATTAATCTTCCTTCGTGGTTATTTGGGCAGGTCACTATACAATATTCTTTATTTCCTTCTTTTTTAGAAATGACTAATTTACATTCTTCTCTAGAATAAAATTTATTACATATTGGGCATCTTATTGGTTGAGTCATTATCCTATATATTTAGTTTTTAAGTCATCTTTTTTACCATCATTAAATCCGGGAATAGCTTCAAAATTAACATCATCTATTTCTCCTTCATCAAATTCTGAGGCTTTCATACTTTTTGTTTTATCTTTATGAGAAGCTATCAAATGAGGGCCTAGTTTTCTAGCTTTTCTTATTGAAATTCCATTATGATCTACTATCAAAGCTACTGCTATTGGTTCTCCGAAAGAGTTTCTTAAGTCAGTTAGTTGTTTTGTTATATTTTGTTTCATATTTTAGTTTCCTCCAAAAATAAAAATCAGGGATTATTTCCCTGGGTTTTGGTTAAAAGCAACTTCTTTTGCAATAGGACTTGCTTTTGTTGGTAATGACTTTTCTGTTGGTACTTCAAAATAATACCAAAAAGTGTCATGACACCAAGTTGTAGGTTCTCTCATATGTGTTGCTAAAATTGAGATATCTGATAAATTTATTACTCCATCTTGGTTTAAATCCATCCTAATATCTTTGTTTTGGAACCAACTAACTATTGTTGCGAAATATCCAACATCTGTTAAATTTGAAACTCCATCATTGTTTATATCACAAATATTCAATCCTGCTGCATTTACTGAAGTTATTGATATGAGTAAGATTGCTAATATTCCATATATCTTTTTCATTATTTTTTCCTCCTCTGTAATAATTGTGTATTTTGTTGTGTGTACTTATATTTAAATATTTCTACTAAATGGTATACAAGTATTATATTTAATGGAAAAGTATATAAATCATGTATATTTGATTATTTCTTATGGAAACTTATATAAATCTAGATAATGTTGAAGAAGATATGGGTGCAAAGGTGTTAATCGGGACTTTGTATAATGCTGATCCTATTTTATTGGCTGCTAATCGTTTAGGTCCAGATAGATTATATTTATTAGTAAATAAGGAATTACATCCTGAACAAAAGAAATCTTTGAAAATTATTAATGATTCTTTAGGTAGAGTAATTGATGTTAAAGAAGTTAGAATAGATCTTTATGATATTGCTGAGATTGCTAGAGAAGTTGTTAAATTAATAGATATGCAACCTCGTGAGGATAAAATTTATATTAATCTTACTTCTGGTCGTAAAACTCAAGCTTTTGGTTTATTATTTGCTGCTTATGCTAGGCCTGCACGTGTTAAGAAGATTGCTTATAATCCAGAGGAAGATAGGGGGGCTGTTGTTTATTTGCCTAAATTATCTTTTAATTTAACTTCTAGCGAATCAGAAGTGTTAGAAAGTATTGCTAAACATCCTTCATTAAGTATTTCTGAATTGGCTGAAAAAGTTGGAATTTCTCGTGCTATGTTATATCGTAATATTATAGAATTGAAAAATATGGGGTTGATTGTTGATTCAGATGGTTTGTTGAAGTTGTCTGATGCTGGAGAGATTGCGAGGTTGTAGAAAGTTTTATAAATAATATATTACTAATATAAGTAAAATGTTACTAAATAGTCAAACAAAAATTTTTGAAGAGTTTTTAATAGATTTTGAAAATGGGTTAACTGGGAGTTATATAGCTAAGAAGAAAAAATTAAATCAAAAAACTGTTGCAAACTATCTCAATTCTCTTGAAAAAGAGGGAATATTAAAAAGTAAAATACAAGGAAAGAATAAATTATATTATTTAAATTTAGAAAATAAAGAAATTTTAGTAAATTTTATGGTTGCAATTGAACATTTTAGAACTATTAATTTTTATGAAGATAATTTAGTTGTTAAAGAAATATTTGAGAAAATTGATTCTTTTATTGAAGGTGTTGTTATTTTATTTGGAAGTTATGCTAAAGGATTACAGAAGAAGAGTTCGGATTTAGATATTTTGGTTATTGGGGGGTGTAATGAGAAAAAAATTTATGAAATTTCTAAAATTTATAAAATTGATATAAATTTGAAGATTTATCCCAAAATTGAAAAAGATATTTTATTTGAAGAAGTTTTGAAAAATCATATAGTGTTGAAAAATGCTGAGGGATTTATTAAAGGAGTTTTTTATGGATAATCTTGAGTGGTGTCGAAAAGTTAAAAATGGAATTGAATTAGTAGAACCTAGTAATAATCTTTCTAAAGCATATATAAAAAAAGCTGAGGATTCACTAAGAGCTGCTTCTGTTTTAAAAGATAATAAGGATTGGGAGATTTCTTCATCTTACTATACAATGTATTTTTCTCTTTATGCTATATTAATGAAAATTGGTGTGAAATGTGAGATTCATTCCTGTACTCTTAAATTTATGAAAATATTTTTGAACAATTATTTTAATGATTCTGATATGTATTTAATTGAAATGGCACAAAAAGCAAGGATTGATACACAATATTATTCTAATAGGAATATTTCTGATGAATTATATAATGAGATTGTTAATGGGGTTTCTTCTTTTTTTACTAAGTGTAAAAATATCATTATTAAATTGAGCGAAAGTGAGATTAAGGGAATTCGGAGTGAATTAAAGTGAAAACATTAACTAAATCAAAATATTTACTTGGAGTACAATGTTTAAGACAAGTATGGGTGCATTTTCATGAGCCTGAAAAAGTTCCAGAAGTTGATGCTGCTGCACAAAAAAGATTTGATGAAGGTAATGAAGTTGGGGAGTTAGCTAAGAAATTATTTCCTTCTGGAATTGATTTACCAACTGATGATTTTTTAGATAATATCCAATTAACTAAAGGGGTTTTAAATGAAGATAAGGTTTTATTTGAACCGGGATTTTTAACTTCTGATGGTTTGTATTCTCGTGGTGATATCCTAGTTCCTAATGAGGATGGAAGTTGGGATATAATTGAAGTTAAATCTGGGTGTTCAGTTAAAGACATTAATGTTGAAGATTTAGCTTTTCAAAAACATGTTTATATTAGTTGTGGGTTGAAGATTAATAAATGTTATTTAATGCATTTAAATAATGAATATTTTCTTAGTGGTGATTTGGATGTTGATAAATTATTTGTTAAAGAAGATATAACTTCTAGAGTTGATTTAATATTAGATGAGGTTCCTTCTAAGGTTTCAATGATTAAAGAGAGTGTTGATGATCCAATTATTCCTTCTAATAGGATTGGGCCTCATTGTTCAAATCCTTATAATTGTCCATTTCAGGAAGAATGTTGGAGTTTTTTGCCAGAGAATCATGTTGCTCAGTTATATTATGGGAAATCTAAAGCTTTTGAATTAATTGAGGGAGGAATTTATGCTTTGAAAGATATTCCTTCAGAATTTAAGTTGAATGATAAGCAAGGAATTCAAAGAGATTGTGATATTCAAGAGAAGGTTTATGTTGATAAAGAAAGATTAAAGCATTTTCTTAATTCTTTAAAGTATCCTTTGTATTATTTGGATTTTGAAACTTTTCAGACTGCTGTTCCTAAATTTTCTGGGTTGAAGCCTTATTCTCAAGTTCCATTTCAATATTCGTTGCATGTAGTTCGTTCTCCAGGTAGTAAGCCGGAACATTATTCTTTTTTGTATAAAGGTTCTGGAGATCCACGTTCTGAGTTTATTTCTTCTTTACGTTCGGTTTTAGGGGATTCTGGTTCTATTGTTGTTTATAATCAAAGCTTTGAGATTAATAGATTACGTGAGACTGCTAATTTTTTGCCTGCTTATTCTGATTGGGTTGAAAGTGTTGTTGGTCGTGTTGTTGATTTAATAGTTCCTTTTAGAAATTTTTCTTATTATAATCCTAAGCAGAAAGGTTCTTGTTCTTTGAAGTATGTTTTACCTGCTTTAGTTGGTAAAGATTATTCTTCTTTGGGGATTCAAAATGGTTCTGATGCTTCTTTGGAGTTTTATCGTGTTGCTTATCTTAATGGTTCTGGTAGGGAGAAGGTTTTTAAGGATTTAGAGGAATATTGTTGTTTGGATACTTTGGGGATGGTTTGGATTGTTGATGGGTTGGGAGGACTGATAGGGTAATTTATATATCATCTTGAAACAGCGTAAAGATGTTTTTGGAACCCAATAAAAGTTTCTTTAATCTTTACTACTCCTCCAAGAGTTTTTGTAGCATCTGCAACTTCATTATATTTAAGTTTTAATAAAGTAGGTAATTTTTCTTGGTCTAGTTCTTCTACTCCTGATTCAATATATTTGGATAATACAAATTCTAAAAATTCTTTTTGTCTATCATCTAAATCATCAAGAATCTGTTCTTGAGCTTTTGCAACTCTTTCTTCTCTACTTATTGGTTTTATTGCGAAGGATATATATTCTAAAACATCGAATAAATCACTATTTTCAGCACCCACTAATTTTTGTAAATTTTTTAGTTCATCAAGACCATATCCTGCATTTGCAAGTCTTAATAAAAATTCTTTTCTTGTTAAAGGACTCTCCCAAATTCTTCTTAACTGTTCTTCATTTTTAAAAAAATTAGGTAAGTCTCCGAACATTTTTTTTAGGAACTCTTCTGAAGATATGGGTTTTCCATCAGATGACCAAAAAGAAGTGGTAGCCATATGTTGAATTTCTCTTGCTTTTCCATCTGATAGCTTAATTTTAAGTTTCTTTTTCTTTTCTTTAACATATTCTTCTTCTGATTCTTTTAATATCATTTTGATTTCTTTTTTATCTAAAATAACTGGTTCTAAAGGTTCTCCATCCCATTCTTCATCATTAAATTTTTTATAAGCTTCCACAAAATCATAAATTGTAAAGAAATACTTTTCATCAAAAGTTCTTGTTCCTCTTCCGATTATTTGTTTAAACTCAATCATAGAATTAATTGGTCTCATTAAAACGATATTTCGAATATTCTTAGCATCTATTCCAGTAGATAACTTTTGAGAGGTTGTAAGAATAGTAGGAATTATTTTTTCATTGTCTTGAAATTGTTCAAGATATTCTTCTCCTTGTGCTCCGTCATTTGCAGTAACCCTTACACAATAATTAGGTTCTTTACTTTTTTTATGTTGATTTACCAAATCTCTTACTGCTGCGGCATGATCTTGGGTGGCACAGAAAACAATTGTTTTTTCATTTTGGTCTATTTCTGACATAAAGACTCTGACTCGTTTATCTTCTCTTTCTTTTATTTCAATTATTCTATTAAAATCTGCTTCTTCGTAAATCTTTCCTTCCTCAACTTCTCCTTCTACAATCTCATCGTCGCTTGTATAAACATAATCATCCATAGTTGTTTTTATTCTTCTAACTTTGAAAGGCGTTAAGTATCCATCATCAATTCCTTCTTTTAATGAGTAAACATAAAGAGGTTTGCCAAAGTACTTATAGGTGTCTGCATTTTCTTTTCTTTTTGGTGTTGCTGTTAAACCTAATTGAAATGCTGGAGAAAAGTATTCCATAATTGCTCGCCAATTTCCTTCGTCATTTGCTCCGCCCCTATGACATTCATCTATTATAATTAAATCAAAATAATCTTTTGGATATTGCCCAAAATAAGGAGTGCTATCTTTTCCGCTCATAAATGTTTGAAAAATTGTAAAAAATATGCTTCCATTTTTAGGAACTTTACCATTCTTTTTTATTTCACTAGGTTTTATTCTAACTAAAGCATCTTCTGGAAAAGAAGAAAAAGCATTGAACGCTTGATTTGCTAAAACATTTCTATCTGTTAAGAAAAGTATTCTTGGTTGCCTTTTTCCGTCTTTCATTAAATTCCATCTTGAATAAAATAATTTCCAAACAACTTCAAAAACAATAACTGTTTTACCTGTACCAGTTGCAAGAGTTAAAAGCATTCTATTTTTCTCTTCAGCAATAGCATCAAGAACACTATTTATTGCAATTTCTTGGTAGAATCGTGGTTCATATTTTCCGCCACTTTGAACTGAATTAAATTTTTCTTTCCATTCATCATGCTTTGAAAATGTCTTTTTGTATAAATCTTCTGGAGTTGGGAAAAAATCAACAAGTTTTTCTTTTCCAGTCTTTAAATCTATTTGATATATTTCTTTTCCGTTTGTTGAGTAAGCTGTTTGCACATTTAATTTTAAAGCATATTCTTTTGCTTGCATAACTCCTTCAGAAACACTTAAATCTTCACTCTTCGCTTCAATTACTGCTAGTTTTCTTCCTTTGTATTCTAAAACATAATCCGCAGATTTAGGATTTCTTTTTCTTCCATGACCCTCAATTTTCCCGGGTGCAATTGGATATTCACAAATAACTTTTATATCTTGATTAGAAGTATCCCATCCAGCATCAGCTAATTTTGGATCTATTAAATCCTTTCTAGTTTGTGCTTCTTTTATGTTTACCATTTTATTTTGAATAATATTTTTGATTTGGACTTTTCGGTTTATTTGGGTCTGTCATGAAGAGCAATTTTTGTTTAATTAATGGATTAAGTATTTCTTTTCTAAAATATTCTCTGTCTTTTATATCTATATAATTTTGTATTTCTTCTCGTGTTTTAGGATTTTTGCAAAATTCCATTATTTTTTTTATCCGTTCATCTTGCGGGGTAGCTTGCGGGGTAGCTTGCGGGGTAGATATTTGATTTAGTTTTATAATCATCTTGAAAATACCTTGCTCAATAAATTCAGGTATAGATTTAGAATAAACACTTGCGTATTTTGTTATGTTTCTTACTCCAGAACCAAGTTCATCAGCATTCCCGATTTCTTTGAAAAATTTTGCTATTACTGGATTTTTTGGATAAGGGGAGAAGTCTTTTGGATTTATTGCTCCGTGCCCGTTTGGTTTGTTTGCATTTTCTGTGATTAATTTTTCTTGTTCTATAATCATCTTTGCCGGGAAAGGGCTTAAAAATTCTCTATGGATTAAGATGTTTGAAGCTATTTCTCTTAAAATTTTATCTCTTGCACTTATTCTTTGATTTCCTTCAGTATAGAAAGGATCAGAAAGATGTTTTTGCCCGAAAGCAATAATTCTATCAAAACTTTCTATTAAATTTGTCCTTACATCATCCCTATCATCATACCTATCAAGATTTATTTTTCTTAGAATTAAATCTGTTTTGTAGTGGGGTAAAACAGAGAGTATTGTTTCATCTTTTCCAAAGAGCAATATTCCTGCAAGAGTTATTCCTTCTTCATTTGTTTGATAATCTTTTGTATAAAGTTTTGCACTTTTTAGAAGCCCTATGTTTGAAAGGTTCTTCCAAGGATGATTTGAATTTTGATTAAGAGCCATCTGTCTTGCTTTGTCTATTAAATCCTTTCTTAAATCTGTAATTTTGCAAAATGGATAAACCTTATTTTCAGAATAAGCAGTTTGTTTATTTAGGTAAAGAGTACTAACTAAGTTGTGATTGCTTGTAATATCCATATCTCCATCTTCATTTCTATCAAAAACTTTGTTTGCACATCTATGAACTTGTGAACTTCTTGGAACATAAATATACAAAATCTTTTCTTTATTAATTTCAACTTCTTCAATAGAAAGATAAACCGAAGGAGATATTTTTTCAGGATTATTTATTGCATTTACAAAATCTTTTTTTATTTGTTCAATCTTTTCTTTATTAATTCCTTGAATCTTACCCGAATCATTTACTCCTAAGAGTAATTCTCCACCATTTCTATTCAAAAAAGCACAAATTGTATAATAAACCTCTCTGGTTAGTTCTTCTCTACATTCTTTAAACTCAATAGAAACTCCTTCTCCTTTTTTGATAAGTTCTCTTACTTTTCTTTTAACTATTTTTTCTTCCATTTTATGTTAATTCGCCACTAAAAGCTTTTTTTAATATTGATTTTTTAAGTTCTTCAAGGTCTTTAAGTTTTTGGTTGTAAATAATTTCTAGTTCTTTTATTTCTTTGGATAAATTGTCTAGTTTTTGGACTATTTCTTTTTGTTCTTGGAGAGAGGGAAGTTTCATTTTGATATCCTTTAAAATTTTAACCGAAGCTACATTTTGAATCGCAGCTCCTAAGGAATATTCTCTTATTTTTCTTTGAAAATCTGAACTTTCCATCCATAACTTCAAAAATATATTAGATAATCTCTTAGAAGGAGACAATTTCAATAATGCCTGATTAATTACTCCTCTTTTAATGTTTTTTGGAGCAATAGCAATTTTTCCCATTGTCCCTGAACAACTCATAATCAAATTATCTGGGAATAGTTCAAATCTTTTCATTTCATTAAATTTTTTCTCATCTATAAAATATCTTATATTATCAAATTGATTATAAATTGCGTGTCTTTGTTCATATACTGCATATCCATCTTTTTTAAAGAAAGATTTTTTTAGACTGCCTCCAAAAGGTCCCCTAATAAATTCACAAACCTCCCCAAACTTCTTCTCTTCCCAATCTTCTTTAGGATTTGAGAAAATTTCTTCTAAATATGACTCAAATAATTCTTTTGCGTTTTTGAGATTTTTTTCTGCGTTTTCTTTTGATTTTGAGATTGATTCGAATACTTCGTCTAGAATTTTTACTATTTGTTTTTGTTCTTCAATAGAATTAGGATAAGAAATTTCTAATTTTCTAAAAGTATTCATATCTAAATTTCTTTGTGCTGAGCCCCTTCCTAAAGAATAAATTTTATCATTAAGAAAAATCATTTGTAAATCTAAAAATCTTTGATTAATTTTAATATTATCTTTTGGTTTTATTGTTAATCCACTGTCATTTAAGAAAAATTTTCCTCTAACAAACCGTGTGCATTGTTCAGACATAGCAAACCTTGCGATTACTAATTGGTTTTCTCTATTGGGTTCATCCATAAAAAAGGTCGCTCCGCCACCCCCATAAACCGGATATTTTGTTCCGCCATCTCTTTTTCTAACAACACGAGTGCCATATTCAACTTCGCAGATTTTATCTAATTCTGAAACATTCCACTTATTTTTCATTTTAAAACCACCTATCCAAAGTTGTATCCTGAGAAGGCATTTTTAATTCTAAATCCATCAAAGAATAAAATTCATCATTTCTTTCGTAAGTTGCATTATTTTCTAAATCAATTACAGACTTTATTTGATTTTTTGGGAAGAAGCTAACCCTGAGATATTTTAACCCCCAATATTCTTGTTTTAATTTATTTAGTTCTGGACGAATAATTCTTGAAATTTCATTTTTTAACTCGTCTTGGGAAACACAAAAAATATTTTGCCTTATAGCCCCCAAAATTAGATCAATCAACTGGATAAGATTTGATTCACTTGGGTAATCTTTTTCGATTTTATGATCTGAATCTATAAAGGTAATTTTTCCTAATAGTTCTATATTATCTTTTGTTTCATATACTAGCTTTTCAAAATTGAAATTATTAAAAAAGGAGTGTCTTTCAAGCTCTCCTTTTCTATCATAAAAAATATTCTGAATTTTAATAAAATCATATGAACCAAAAAAACATTTTAATCCATAATTGATTATAGTTCTAAAAAATTTGTTGTAAATATTTGCTTTTACCTTTGAATTTCCAAAAAAAGATAGGTCTAACTTATTAAAATCTATATACAGATTTACAGCATAAATATTATTTGAATTTATAAATAAATTTAACCAATTTTTAGCTGTTTCTCTTTTATCATAACTTGTCCTTTTTCTTATCTCTGTAAAATGAATCTCAGAATTGTTTTCTTTTACTCTAAGAGTTAATAGATTATTTAATAATTTATCTTTATTTTTAGTTTCAATAAATAAAGCCCCAATTATCAGATAATTACAATTTTTCTCTGGTTCAATTTCATCAAAATATATTTCTATTTCTGCTTTATTTGTTTCTCCGAGTGTTTTGGTTTGCCAATTAGTTTTCATTTGTTTCTCCTTCTTTTGGGAAACAAAAGATACCAGATTTCCTTAAATAATTGTCCAGATAATCCCGCAATAGCAAGTCCAATAACTGCTAAAGCAATCGGCTTACTCCAGTGTGATTTTTCTAAATTCAATAAGAATAGAAACAAGGTTACCAAAACATTTAATGCGGTTGCAACCGCGATAATAATCGTAGCCCTTAATAATTTAAGATTAATCTGTTTTTGATTTTTTTCTTCTTCTTTTTTGTCAAGAAAATCAAGCCCGTTATCCGTTATTTCCCATTCAAAAATTTTATCTTCTTTATAATTAACTCCAACAGACTTTTTGATTAATCTCATCTGAAATAAAAACTCTAAATTATTTTTCAATTCTTCAATTGACAAATTAAATTTTTTTGCTAGAAATTGCGTATCAATATTGTTATCTTTAAATTTATTTGGGGCAATTTTAAATATTTCCCTTAAAATATTTGTTTTTAATGTTAGTGGGTTTCTAACCATCTTAAATCAATCCCCCAATAATTATAGAAGAAAAAATCAATAGAGAAACGAATAAAAAGCCGATACTCATTCTAATTATTTTTGTTAACGAAGTTATCTTCTTAAGATTGTTTTGTTTATCTTCGGTTAGGGGAATTGTAGAAAAATAAAATCCAAAGAGGGAAATTGAAAAAGAAAAGATAACTCCCAAATAAGGAATTAGATAATTCAATTTAATATTTGGAATAAGAAAACCAATAAAAAGTATTGTAAACCCCAAAAATAGATTATTTTGGTTTTTTAAATTATCAAAAAACCTAATTTGTTTGTTAATACTCTCCTTAGAGGTCATTTGCCATCCTACCTAAAAATTTAATTAATGCGATTATACCAATTGGCAAACCAATTCCAAAAACCAATATCAATATTGCTTGAATTGTTTGATTTACAATCTCATTTTGGCCAGTGGCTTCTCCAAGTGAAGATAATATAAAGATAAAGATAATCGCCATAAATCCCAAACTTATTGCTCCAATAACCTCTTTATTAACATCATCAATAATTTGTCTTACCATCTTCTAAACCAACCCCTTAATTTTCTTCAAGATTTCAGCTGATTTCTTATCCAATTCTCCTATTTCTTCTATTATCTCTTTTGGTTCTCTTAAAACAGAATCGTCTTTTTTATTTGGATTTTTTACAGATAAGTCATAGGTTTCAGAATCTAAATCATTTACATTAATAGTCCAAGAATTTTCACTTTCCCCTTTATTCTTCTGCAACTCTACAAATTCTTCTAAATCTTTCTCGCTTAAAGGATTTGTCTTTCCCAAATTTCTATTTAGGTTTAACTGATAATACCAAATATCTCTTGTGGATTTTCCTTTTTCAAAAAATAAAACTATTGTCTTAACTCCTGCACCTGAAAACACTCCTGAGGGTAGATCTAAAATTGTGTGTAAATTACAACTTTCTAATAAGTGTTTTCTAAGTGAAATAGAGGCATTATCTGTATTTGATAAGAAAGTGTTTTTAATAACAATCCCTGCTCTCCCCAAAGCTTTTAAAGTTTTAATAAAGTGTTGTAAAAATAAAAATGCAGTTTCTCCTGTTTTAATTGGAAAGTTTTGTTGAACTTCTACTCTTTCTTTTCCTCCAAAAGGAGGATTTGTTAAAACTACATTAAATCTATCTTTTTCTTGTATATCTCTAATGTTTTCCGAAAGAGTATTGGTGTGTTCAATATTCGGAGATTCTATTCCATGCAAAATCATATTCATAGTACCGATTATATAAGCAATTCCCTTTTTCTCTTTGCCATAAAAAGTTTTTTTCTGCAATATTTCATCTGCTTTAGTAGACCTCTCTTCTTTTTTCATATGTTCAAATGCCTCAACTAAAAAACCTGCAGAACCAACAGCACCATCATAAACTTTTTCTCCAAGTGTAGGATTAACAATTTTAACTATTGTTTTAATTAAAGGTCTTGGTGTGTAATATTCTCCCCCATTTCTCCCAGCATTACCCATATTCTGTATTTTACTTTCATATAGGTGAGACATTTCGTGTTTTTCTTCACTTGTTTGAAATCTTAATTCATCAATTAAATTGACTACTTCTCTTAAATTATATCCACTCTCAATAGTATTTCTTAATTCTCCAAAAATCTCCCCAATTTTATATTCAATAGTATCAGCACTTTCTGCACTTGATTTAAATTTTTTAAGATAAGGAAATAATTTATTATTCACAAAATTTCTTAAGTCATCTCCAGTCAAAGCTTTATGGTGATCTAAATTTCCATTTTCATCTTTTGGGCAAGCCCAAGTTTTCCAACTAAATTCTTCAGAAATAATTCTTTTGTACGGCTTTCCAGACAATTCTGCTGAAACCTCTTTATCTTTTTCTAAATCATCTAAGTATTTTAAAAATAAAATCCAAGATGTTTGCTGAACATAATCTAATTCACTACCACAACCAGCATCTTTCCATAAGACATCATCAATTCTTTTAAATATCTGTTCAAACATTTTTTTCCTCCCCGCCCTTCATCAATTCTTCAACAGCCTTTTCAAAAACAAGACTTGGAGAAATATCATTTTCTTTCATCCACTTAGAAATTTTAGGAGAGGTTCTTATCTGCATCCTAACAGTTTTCATTTCTTCAGGGTCTTTCTTTTTGACCTTCTTTATGTCAATTCCGGTTATTTCCATGTGTGTACATACGTACACCTATTTATAAACATTTATATTTTGAACAATCACTCCACACTATTAATTAGCTCCTGTTAAGAGAAGATAGTTACAAACTCAAATTAATCCTCTTCAGATTCATTAAAACAATTTCTTCTATTAAATATTTAAATGATTTATCATCTCTTTCAGTAGACCTTTTGGTCAAATCTAAATATAAATCAAAATAACCAATAGGCAGATCTAACAAAGGAATCTCATAACTACGTAATATATGCAACATTAATAATCTTGAGATTCTACTATTTCCATCTATAAATGGATGAATTCTTTGAAATTCATTATGAAAGTAAGAAGCAAATTCTATAATTTCAGAAATATCTTTCTTCTTTTTGTTGTAAAATTCATCATATTCTTTAAATAAATCATCAAGTTTTTTAGGAAGTAATTGCCAATCAGGAGTTTTAAAATTGGGATTTAACCTAATTTTAACATTCTGTTTTCTTACAACACCAGCTCCATTAATAGTTTGCATTGAAATCTTATGATACTCTAAAACTAAATTTAAATCTAATTTTACTTTTTTCTTAGCATTAGTCACCATAAGATCTATTGCTTTTTTATAGTTGGTAACTTCCTCAATATCTGTTATTTTTTGTTTCTCAGGAATAATCTCTTTTAATATCAATTTTTGAGTTTCTGGGAGGGTTAATGGATTGCCTTCTAAATTTAAACTAGAATAAATGAAATTTGCTTCTTCTTTATCTTCTAAGTTTTGAACTACAGTATAATGGATTTTTAAATTACTCTTATATTTTTTTAATTCTTTTTCAATTTCTTTTGTAAAGTTAGTTTGTTTTGGGGCATAAAACTTTAATTTTCCACCAAAAAATTCTACCAAATCAACTAAAAAGTGATGTCTTAATAGTTTACATTTTAATGGTTTTTTAGAGACAATTAATAGAAATCCATACTTATTTAGGGCAGTTATATAATTATTGAAAGTTTGTGGATGAACTTTTACTGTTTTTATTGTGAAAAATTCTTTTTTTGAAGCTTCGATTAGAAAGTCTATCATGTTTTTCTTAAACATAATATTGTAATTTATTCCATTTCTAATGCAGAAAGCTATTAAATTGAATAGTTTTTGTGATTTTGTATTATGAATAACTTTTATTGTTTTTCCCCTTTGAATATATCCTTCTTTTTCTAATTCTAATACTTTATTAAATATATTTTGATAATCCTCTTTTGGTTTATTTAGAGCTTCAACTATCTCAGATGTTCTAATCTCTCCTTTTGTTCCAATTACATAAAATACATCATATACAGATACCATACACTATAATAGCTATACCTTATATATAAATGTTTCTATTATTCATAAAAAGTTTAATAATACTAAATAATAAGTGAATAATAGCTATAAACTAAGCACAAGGTTCTCCTCAGATAAACTCTTAATCAATTATCATAAATGGTTCATATTCATATTAATTTTCTTCCTTAAAACTATAATATTTTTCTTTTCCAATTATTACATGATCAAGAACTTTTATTCCTAATAATTCTCCAATTTTAAAAAAATCAGAAGTTATTTTTTCATCCTCAGAAGAAGGTGTAACATCACCAGAAGGATGATTATGAACTAAAATAATAGAATTAGCACTTTCTTTGATAGCAGCTTTAAAAACTTCACGTGGATGAACTAAAGATGAATTTAAAGTTCCAACTGAAATAACTTCATCTTTTATAATACAATTTTTTGTATCTAAATATAAACAAAGAAAATACTCTTTTTTCAAATTACCATAACTATCTACAAAATAGGAATAAACCTCTTTAGCACTTGAAATCTTACGTTTAAAACCATTATTTTTTAATCTATTATATCTTTTAGATAACTCAATTAAAGCTTGTATTCTAAAAACTTTACCAACATCATCATTACATTCTTTTAGTAATTCAGTAAAACCTAGATCTTCAAATTTATGTAAATTATATTTTTTTAACAATCTATTACTTATTTCTAAAGCACTTTCTTTTTTATCTCCCTTACCAAATATTATAGCTAATAATTCAGCACTATCTAGATAAGAAGCACCTTGTTTTAGTAATTTAGAAGAAGGTTTGTTGAATGAAGGTAAATCTTTTATTTTCATAAAAAAATTAATAAAAATTTGTTTAAATTAATTTAGCTTGTCAGGTTGTCAAATACAAGGGGGAAGCTTATAAAAGATAAAAGTATAATATTGTCTATGCTTAAGAAAATTGAAGCGAAAGTAAAAAGTTATAGTAGTGACAAGGTAAAATTTGTTAAAACTAATTATGAAGAAAGAATATTAAATAAAAGAAATTTTGATGAAAAGAAGCTTATACAGGATTTATTAGCATTTAAAGATGTAAAATATGTTGAAAAACAAGTAAGAATATATCAAAACAAACCTGAAAAGAGATATAAAATTTATATGGTTTATTCTAAAAATATAGGAAGAGTCTATTGTGTTAGATTTAATGATATTTTAAAGATTATTACTGTACATAAACTTGGAAGGAAAACTTTAAATAAGTGGAGAAAGAAATTAGAGGAGGAGAGAAAATGAATAATTTGGCTGTTTTTGAAGTTGTGTATAATGAAAGGGAAGATTTACTATTTATACACTCTGAAAAATCTAAAACTAAGGAAAGTATAGAAGTTATAGATGGGGTTGTGATAGATATTGATAGAGATAATAATTTAGCAGGGTTAGAGATTTTTGATGCTTCTGAGTTTTTTGCTAAAATGGACTCTAAAATTAATCTGAATGTTCTTAAAAATTTAAATGAAATAAAGATAGGGTTACAAAAATATAGAAATTATGCCTTTATTACTCTTGGTTTTAAAGTAGATGGAATGATAGTTAGTGAAAAGATGCCTCCTTTTTCATTAAAAGAGTACGAAAGTCCGCTAGTAGCCTCTGTTTCAACTTAAATTTGGTTATTTAAATAATTAATTTCTGTTCAAACAAAAGCGTTTTGAAAGGAGACTCAGATAAATATTTTTGATTAAAAATGAAATTAATTTAGCTTGTCAGGTTGTCAAATGCTAGAAAGTAGTTTATAAATGCTTAATTTTAATAATTATTAAAGGAGGTAACTCAAAAAACGAAATCTTTATATAGTAAGATTAGTCTTACATATAAAATGGTAGAAATAGATATCACCAGAATGTCTTCAAAAGGTCAAATTGTAATTCCTGCAGATATGAGGGTAGGAATAGAAGTTGGAGAAAAATTAGTTCTTATTAAAGACGAGAATACTATAATTATGAAAAAAGCTTCTAAAATGGACAAGCAGCTAGAAGAAGATTTGGAATTTGCTAGGAGAACTGAAGAGGCTATGAAAAAAATTGAAAATGGTGAAGGCATTGAGATGGATTTCAATAATTTTATTAAAGAAATGAAAAAGTGGTAAAAGTTATTTTTATTGATTTATTTAGAAAAAAGTTTACTAAGATTAAAGATAATTCCATTAAAAATAAAATTATTAAACAGATTGAAAAAATAGAAGAAAATCCTGAATTGGGCAAGCCAATGAAATATTCAAGAAAAGGATCAAGGGAGTTATATGTTTCTCCATATAGACTGTCATATAGGGTGGAAGGAGATAAAGTATATATTTTGGATATATATCATAAAGATTTACAATAACTCAAAGGAGATTTTGAAATGAATAGACAGGCTATGTTAATTTAGCTTTTTTATAACTAATATAAATATTTTTTCAAATCTGAAATAAACTTTTTCTCATTTCTTTTGCCATAAATTCCACTTCTAAATTTCATTGCTTCATGAATTATATGTTTTTTATCTTTAACAGAATTAACAATTCCTTCAAATGAATGTTTAACTTTTACTCCCTTTTCTATTTGTTGCCAATAAGTTAACCAAAATACTTCTTTTAATAAAGGATCAAAAGGAATTTTTCCTTTTTCATATGATTTTATGTATCCTTCTTTTATTTTATTTATTTCATCTTTAATAATATCTTTAATATTTCTTATTGGATATTTTTTTGGATTTAAGGGTTTACCATAAATTAATTTACAATCTTTAAGTTTTAATAGAAATAGATCTGGTTCTGCTCTTAAATCTGGGGTAAAATCTGTTTCAGTGTGAAGTTTATTATCTTTAAATTCCTCTATTGAAAGAGGAACTACAAAAACTGGATTAATTTTTGAACTATTAACTGAAAATGCTTTTCCTTGATATTCATCTTCTAACACAATAGGAACCATATCTACATCACTTCTTTTTTTCATTTCTCTTCTGGCGAAACTTCCTTTTATGTAGATTGCAACTAATTTGTTTTTTGGGATAGCATTTATTGTTAGTTCTCTTGCCTTTTTAACTGAGATAATTGCTTTTTTCTCTATTTCAGTTTTATTTTTCCAATTTTTCCAGAAATCATAATTTATCATTTACTTTAATTTAGCTTTTTTTATTATAAATTTGCCGGTATACTCATTCTCCAATAAATCCTTTAGAAAAAGCATTTGAAAATTAAATAGAAAAGTTTATATATTACTTTGTATTACTTTGTATTACAATGGAAACAATTAGTTTTAAGGTGGAAAATGAAATGCTTTTAGAAATTGATAGTGCAATAAGAAGGTATAATTTTGGAACAAGAACAGAGTTTGTAAGATCCGCCATTAGAAGTTCATTAGAAAAGTATTCAAAAGAGGATTTAATTAGAGATTTTTTAAAATACAAAGGGAAATCAAAAATTAAAACAACTAAAGAGCAAAATAAAGAAACTAGAGAAAAGATGAGTAAAGAGCTTTTGAAAGAGTTGGAAAAAGAGTTTAAATAAGTTCTTGAGGTCTTTTAAATTTAATAATATCTGAGAGTTTTGCAAAATGTTTGTCTTGAGAAACTAAAATTGCATTATGATTTCTTGCCTGTATTGCATTTAAGACATCTATAAATGGGAGTTTTCTTTCTGCAGAGATTTTTTTAGCTTCTTTATATTCTTCTTCTTTAATTTCAATTCTTTCTAGAACATTTGCATATATCAATAGGTTCAACATATTATTAATATCGTTTGAATTGTAATCTATGGATAATTCTTTAATTATAGATTTTGAAAATATTATTTTACTTTTTTCTTTTATTATTTTTTTAAATAGTTTAGAAGCAAATTCTCCTAAATGTGCCCCCCTTTTGCTAAATCTGTTTTCATAGAAATCTCTCCAAATACACGTATCTAAAAAATATTTCATGTTCTCTTTGGATTGTTTTTGTTTATAATCTATTTTAGTGTGTGTGACAAGCTGGCAAACTTTCAAAACAAGTGGTTATGTTAATTTTTCTAGATTAGTTTGGCTTTTTTTATTAAATACTTTCCAACAAACTCAGAACTCATTTTTTTCTCAGCTTTTATAATTTCAATTTTCTTCTTAAACAAAGGACAGTTAACGACTAAAGACTCTGCTTCTCCACCTTCAAAAGCTACGTTAAGTCCAATTTTATTATTTAATTTATCTAAGTCATCTAACATTTTAGAATCTAACTTTCTGCCTAGCCAATATTCATCCAAACCATCTGCAGCTATTGAAGAAATTATTATTTCATATTTATTTGCAAGTAACTCTTTCATGTAAGAACTTTGATCTTTATGCCATAAAGGATTAAAACACTCTAAACTTAAGGAAGTACAAATCTTTCCAATTCTAGAAGCTTGATATTCAGAAAATAAAGCACCAGTTACAACACTAGAAATTTTAAACTTTTTCTTAGCTTTTACTAAAGCTCGTTTAAGATCTTTTAACTCATCTTCTTTCTGACCAGAAGTATTAACAGTTATTAAAGGTAAACCTAATGATTTAGATTGTAATTTAACTAGATTAACATTGGGGGTGTGATACATGTATGAGTCTAAATTTTTAGATTTAATAGTAACTAAACAATTTACATTATAACCAAGATCTTTAATTAATTGTAGTGAATATGTAGAATCTTTTCCAGATGAATAAAGTGAACAAACATTGAAGAAAGAACGTAAATATTTTTCTTTTGGATTTTTCCCTGCTAGTTTAGAAATTACCTTATCAAACCCGGAACCATATTGAGCAGCTTTTTTCAAACGCATAGCAAACTCAGATTTAATCCCATTAGAAGTTAATAATTCTCGTAATATTAATTTATTTACACCTTTAGAATTAATTTTTTTAGAAGAAGGTATTGTTAAAGCATAAGAAACTAAATCTTTGTCTAAGAAAGGAGTAAATATTTCTTTACCTAATGATTTGGCAATTGTAACATCTCTAACTAAATCTCCATTATAAGCTCTGTCTAATCCTAAACGTAAATCTTCATTTAAATCTTTAGAATCTTTATGTCTGGAATATCCTCCAAATATTTCATCTGATCCCAAACCAGAAATAACAATTTTTTCTTTTGCAAATTTAGAAGCTAAGTATGTAGTTAATCCAACTGAAACATCTACAGGAGAAGTAGTTCTTAAAATAGGAACAACTTTTTTTAATGTTTTCTCAATTTCCTTAACACTAAAAACTTTTACTTTATGTTTTAATTGTAATTCAGAAGCAAGTTTTTTTGCTACTTCTATATCTTTTGAATCTTCAACACCAACAGTATAACAAGTAAAATTATAATTTAATTTTTTTAAGTAGAAAGCTAGAGCTAGTGAATCTATGCCTCCAGAGAATAATAATCCTACTTTTTTATTCTTAGGAATGCGTAAAATTGCTTTTTCTAGTAAATTTTCAACTGTTTTCATAGTAATTTCAAGTAAATAATTAGTTTATAAACGTAATGTTTGATAGCTTGCCAAGTTTGGTGAAGTGATTTATAAGTATATAAAATTTTTTAAGTTATTATGAGACTTTATGTAGATACAAATATATTTTTAGATTATTTGTTAGGAAGAAAAGATAAATTTAGAGATTTGGGTTTAGTGGCATTTGAGTTTTTTAGAAGAATAATTGGGGAGGAATATGAAGTTATTATTTCTAATTTATTAATGAAAGAATTGGAATTTAATATGGAGAAAAGTGAAATAAATAAAGTGTTGAATTGGTTAAATAAAGGTAATAAAATAATAAAAGTTAAAATTGAAGAAAAGGATAGAAAACGAGCAAATTCAATTTCAAAAAAGCACAAACTTCATTATTCAGATTGTCTTCATTCAGTATTAGCAAAAAAAGCAAAAGCAGATTTTATAATAACAAGAAATGTAAAGGATTTTCCTTATTTAGTTGAGGTTGTTCTACCAGAATCATTATAGAGATCTAGCAATTCTTTCTTTATCTTCTCTGGTCATATTTTTTATTTGTTTAGCGGATCCTTTTAGTTTCCAAAGTTCATTAATAATTTTTTTCTTCTTATCTTTATCAATTTTTTCTCTCAAGGCTTCTCTAAAATATTCCTGTTCACTTGTATATCCTAAGTTGTTTGATAATTCTTTAGCTTCTTCTAAAATATTTCCAGGAATTCTAACATGTATTTGAGTGTTCATGATATAATATTGATACTATAGTGATATATAAGTATTTCGCTTCTTAGAAGTAAAATTTTTTAGGTGTTTGTTTGCCAGCTTGCTAAGTCTAGTCGAAAGTGTTATATTTATTATTCTTTAAAGCATGCTGATTAAAAAATATAATTATTTTGAATTTTTATGAGTTTTCAAATAAAAGTAGGGTTTTTAAGTGTTACTAACTTCTCTATTATTAATAAAATGACAGAAACACATACTTTAGCGGAGGATTTAAGAAATAGCGGATATCAAGGTAAAATGTATGTAAGATATTTCTTAAGTATTAGTTGTATGGATTTAGGAAGAGAAGGACCTTATTTTTATGAAATACAAAATCTTTCTTTAGATAGAGGAACTGGGGTAACAGCAGAAGTAAAAGTCTTTTCTAATGATGGAAAGAAATATTTAGAATTAGGATGGAGTTTAGAGAAATTGTTACAAGATGAAAGAACATCTCAAAGTATGAGAGAAAGAATACTTGGTGTAAAATCTAAAGAAGTTCGTCCTTTTGAACCAATGATACCTATAGATTATAGTTATTAATAAGTTTTTTAAATGTCATTTATATCTTAATTTTGATTAAAATGGCAGAAACTATAAAAACTTTAAAACAAGACTTAGAAGAGAACACATATAGTGGCAACTTTTACAAAGACAGGTTTTTGAAGAAATCAAATATGCCTTTGTATTACACAATAGAAACTATTTCTGCGTGGCGAGTTTGGTAGATATATAAAAAGAAGAGTTTATACAGATCCTTTAGGATACCTATTCACAAATGTTGAAAGTTTGTATGAACATTTAGATGACGAGAGAGTTTGTTTGGGAATAGAAGGATTTCTACAAAGTTTAGATGAGGAAAAAATGCATCCAGAGAGGTTTAGGCAAGGGAGTAGATTAAGAAGTTTCTAAAAAATTATTTTTTTTCTTTTTTTAGTTATTTTTATATAGTTTATAATTATTTTATTATTATGAAAAGATTGGTGGTATTAGTAATTTTGTTAATTATATTTATACCAATCAGTTTTGCTAAGGAAGTTTCAATTCCAGAATTATTTACTGTTACTAAAGAAAGTACATCTGTTGGAGTTCCGGGAAAAGAAGTTTATTTTTATGTTGGAAGTAATTTAATTGCATCTTTGGATAATGAATTAAAATACCAATATCAAAATAGATTAAACTCAGATGGAGAATCTAAATCTTTACCTTTTGGCCAACCAATTTTAACTAACAATAGATTTTCATTTACTGGAAAAGAATTAGATCAAGATTTATATTATTTTTATGCAAGATATTATGATCCAGAATTAGGGAGATTTACATCTGTAGACCCCGTTGAAGAAAATCATCCATATAGTTATGTTGAAAATAATCCTATGAATTTAATAGATCCAACTGGAATGGATGAAGAAAGAAGAAAGGTTACTTCTGGTTATTTTATGCCTTATGATACTAATGCTGCTTATCCAGATCAAATTAATGCAGAAGTATCGAGTGATATAAATAATCTTAATTTAGTTGAGAAGGTAGATTTAATGGGTGGAGTGTATGTGGGCAAGAGCATTTGATGATGAATTTGTAAAGTATGGTGTTGATGTTGTTTTTACAGGACATATCCATGCTTATGAAAGATTTTATATAAATGGAATACATTACGTTAATAGTGGTGGAGGGGGAGGAGTCCCTCATACATTAGATGCATATCATGATTACCCTTATGCTACAAGAGAATATCATGAAGAAACTTATAATTATGTTACAATTAATGGAGATAATGAGTCAATTATTATCGAAGCTTACTACATTAATGGAACTATTTTTGATAGTTTTGTAATAAAACCAGGTGTTGATTATATCTCTCATCCTGATGAAGGAGGAAATAATTTTACTAGTACATCTGGTGCTGAAAAAATTAATTCAATTAGGTTGCTTTTAAAACCTAAGATTGTAGATCCTAATTCTGCAACTCTTGCCCCTTTAGTGGGTTCATTTGTTGGATTGTTTAGATATTGTAGATAAGCAAAATTTATTTAAATGATAAATTCTTGGAATAATTATAATGGTTCGAGCAAAATTAAATTTGGGTTTGTCAATTTTATTATTGACATTAGTTTTGTCTTTATCTGGATGTGCTGCTCAAGTTGAGAAAGCACCAGTTAAAACTGTAGACGCGTTTGTTGTTGTTGATGATATTGCTGCCGCACGTGCAGATATTGAAAGTGCTGGTGGTAGAATTGTTCATATTTTTCCAGAAGATAAAATTATGATTGGAAAAATTCCTTATAGATTTAAATCACCTCATGTTGATGCTGTTTATTATGAAGGTAGTAAAATTAAACCTACAAAAGGTTTAGTATTTTATAATGCTTGGATCAAAAGTTTACAATATAATAAACTGAGTGTTGCTGAGAAGATGTCTATGATTCCTGAGGGGATTCCTTCTAATCCTGGTGATGATGTTGTTTTTGATGAAGAACCGGTTAAGTTAGAAAATTTAAAATCATTTAATACAAAAGCACTTCCAACTGGAGCTTCATTAACAGATACTAGTTTGTATATGATTGGGGATGTTAGTGTTGGGGTTATAACTCCTGAAAGTATTTCTGGTTCTGAAACTTGGACTTCTGAAGAATTAAGTAATGTTTATTCTGAAATTTATATTGGATTAAATTGGTGGTCTACCTTAAATCCAAATGCGCGTTTAACTTTTGTTTATGACTATCTTGAACAAATTCCAACTATCCATGAACCTATTGAAGAACTTTCTACTCAAAGACATTACTGGGGTTCAGAGGTATTACTTCATGCAGGGTATGGGGATGGTATCGCTCCCGTAACTGATGATGCTTATGATTATATTAATGCAATGAGGATTAATTATGATACTGACTGGGGATTTATAATCTTTGTAGTGGATTCAAGTGAAGATATTGATGGTGCTTTTTTATCTAATGACTATGCATTTACTGTTATGTATTCTTCTGGTGGCGGGCCATATACCGTAATGACATATGATAATAAGAATTATGGGATTGAAAATATGGATTCTGTAATTGCTCATGAATCTGGACATATTTTTGGGGCCATCGATCAATATGGGGTGTGTTCTTGTGTTGATGATGTTGGATATTTAAATTATCAAAATCAAAATTGTGTTAATGCTTGTTTGATTAATGAGAATTCTATTATGAAAAATGTGGGTACTTCTTTTGCTGAGGGGATTGTAGATGAGTATGCACGTGGACAAATTGGATGGGTAGACACCGATGCGGATGGAATATTAGATATTGTAGATTTAGTGGATAATACTCTTATAACACATCTACCTGATCCAGAAATTGATGGAAACATTTTTAATTATGATGGAAATGGAAACACATACTTTTTACCTTCTCCTAATCCTTATTATGGGGATGTTTCAATAAATAAGATTAGTAATGTTCAATGGTCCGCAAATCTTCTAAACTCCTCTGAAATAAAATTATCTTGGATTGACGCAGAAGGTATATTTAATTTACCTAATGTGAACTATTTATTCAATGTGGATACTACAAATATGCTATGGGGGGATTGGATTTTTGAAACTAAAGCAATTTCTAGATTTGGCGATGAAGTTTATGATAGTGATGATTTAGCTATTTATGGATGTATTGGTGGGAATTTAGATCCTAAACAGAAAGGAAATGTGTCTAACTTTGATGGTACTTACAACTATGAGGAAGATACTTGTACTGGAACAGGGTCTAATCAGTATGTTATTCAATATACTTGTGATGGATATGATATAGTATCAACTCAAACAAGGTGTTTGTATGGATGCAGTGATGGAAGATGTTTGAATAAAGTTCTTCCAACAACTAGATATTATCCAGCGATAGCTTTACCTTGTGACCGTGATGGAAATTGTGATAGCATATTATGAAGGGAGTATATAAAAGACAAGCAAAACTTTTATAAACTTCTTTTCTCTTTTATTTTAAAGAGGTGATCGATATAAAAAGTAAAACAATATTATTATCATTAGTTATTATTAGTTTATTCTTTATTACTCCTTATGTAGAATCTTTCTCCATTGGTGATTTGGGGGATATGGTTGGTTATGCCTTGTTTAATAGTTTTAAGATAATTAGTGGAAACGTTGTTAATGTTGAAATTGCTTGTGATTATAGTGATGATGTTGGAGGGTGTGCTGGCGGAGGAGGATCTCCTGCTCCTATATCTTATTGTGGAGACGGTACTTGTGATGGAGATGAAAGTTATGCCGTTTGTTCTGCAGATTGTGAATTAGACTGTTCTATTTTAACTTGTCAGGATAATTGGGGTATATGCGGAGGGCAGGAAACAATAGATTGCGAGGGGAATCAAATTTGTGGTGTTGATCTTTATGGTGAATGCGATGCTGCATTAATTTCTGATTGTGGAGATGGTATTGTAAATAATGATGAAGAGTGTGATGAAAACTTATTAGATGGTTCAACTTGTATTTCGTTGGGATTTGATTTTGGTACTTTATCTTGTAATAGTGATTGTACTTTTGATGAAGATCAATGTTATAATGATGATAATTCAGATACTGGAGTTACTCCTCCAGATGATAAACAAGATGTTGGAACTGCTTTAACTTGTGCTGCTATAAATGGAATATGTACTAATGGGTGTGGTGTTAATTATGAACATTATGATGGTAATACTAATCTAGATAGGGCGTGTGTTAGAGATTATGGAAATGATTTAGTATGTTGTGTACCTTCATATATTATTAATACAGGTTATTCTGGTGGAGATAGTGATCAATACGCTACTAATGAAGATGGTACTTTTACTGGTAAAGTAAAAAGTGTTGAAGATTATATGATTCAAAAGGAACAAGAAGCTGCAAAAAGTGCACCTTCATATAGTTTAGAAGGAGGATTACAACAAATATTAACTTCTCCTGCATACGCAATGGGGGGAGTTTGGATTATATTTGTTTTAACTGCTGTTGTTATTGGATTAACATATTATTTACATAGTAGTGTAGCTCCAAAAATAAGAAAAAGAAGGAAAATGAAAAGGTAAACAAAATGTTTAATCGAGATAATTTTATGTTGGGAACTATTATTTTTTTAGTTATTGCTTTATTTTTCACTTCTATTGATTATTTGACTGTTCAAAATTCTCCACCTGCTACTGGTATGGCTGGGGGGGGAGTATGTGAAGACAAACCGTGGGAATATTGTTCTGAACCTTTGCAACTTTGTGATAATAGTGGGGGCATACTTTATACTGTAGGGGGGGCATGTTCAGACCAAGAGGTTTGTTGTAGAATTAATGCTTATTGTGGGGATAGAATTGTTGATTCTCCAGAACAGTGTGATATTAATGTAGGAATCCCGACATGTGTTTCTTTAGGATATTATTCTGGAACTGTAACATGCACTAGTGCCTGTACTGAAAATGTTACTGGATGTACTAATTGTGGAAATGGAGTTTGCAATGTTGGAGAAACTTGTTCAAGTTGTGTAGAAGATTGTAATGGTACTCAAGCAGATTGTTCTGCTGGACAAGTTTGTGAATTGGGAGAGTGTATTGCTGAAGCTCCAAGTATTTGTAATGATACCACATCAATTGATTCATGTTCTAGTGTTACAGGTGCACCATGGTTGTGTAATGCAGATGCTACTTTAGTTCAAAATTGTACAGCTTGTGGATGTCCAGCAGGAAGTAATTGTGATGCTGGAGGCTCTTGTATTAGTCCTACCCCTTCATTAAGTTATTCAGGAAGAACTTATAGTGTTGCACAAGCAACTCCAATAACTAGTGGATCTGGAGGAACATTAATAAGAACTTTAGATGCAACTGTTTCAGGAGTTCAATTATCTTGGGGTGGAATAAGAACAAGGGATAAGATTAATTTTGAAATTACTAAAACAGAAGACTCTTCAAATGGACAAACAGAAACGCATTCTATTGAAGTGAATAGAATTTCGAGAGCAAGGAAGTTTGTTGAAATAACTATTAGTTCTGATCCTATTGAAGTTGTATTATATGAAGGAGAACCACAAAGAGTGGATGTTGATGGAGATGGAATTGAAGATGTTGTAATTTTAGCTACAAATATTGAATTGGGTGATTTTGATATTGATATTCAAGAAATTGATAAAGATAAGTTAGCACAAGAAGATATTGAAGATGATATAATTACAAAGATAAGAGAAAGAAAAGTATTTTTCCCAGAACCATTATTAAGTCCAGTATTTGAAGAATCTCCAGAAGCTAATTTATATGAATTTATCATTGTAAATGCTATAATAATACTTACTATGATTTTCTTTTTCTTTAAATTTACTAAAGAAATTAGAAAATTATAAACACCAAAAGATTTATAAATAAGAGATTGACTCATAAGTATTGAACTCATTCTCGAGAGGTTATTTAAATGGAAGACGATATAAAAAATTCAGTTAAGAAGGGAACTACTACAGTAGGTATTGTTTGTAAAGACGGAATTGTTTTGGCTGCAGATAAAAGAGCAAGTGCTGGAAGTTTTGTAGCTAACAGAGATGTTGATAAAGTACATAAAGTAAATGATGATATGGCTATAACAATGGCTGGGCTAGTTTCTGATGCACAATTAATACTAAAATTATCAAAAGCTGAATTAAAATTAAATCAGATGAGAAATGCTAAAAAACCTAGTATGAAAGAAGCTGCAAATTTAATTGCGAATATTTTTTATCAAAATATAAGAAGACCTAGTATGGTGCCTGGAATTGTTGCATTTTTATTAGGTGGAAGAGATAATAATGGGTTTTATTTATACGATATTGGAATTGATGGGGCTTTAATGCCAATTAAAGATTTTACCTCTACAGGTTCTGGATCTATGATGGCTTTTGGAGTGATGGAAACTTTATACAAAGATGGAATGAGTATTGATGAAGGAATTTCATTAGCTAAAAAAGCTATAAATTCTGCTATACAAAGAGATGTGAATACAGGTGATGGTATTGATATATTCACTATTACGGGCAAAGGTGTTAATAAAATAGAAACGCAACACCTTAAAAAAGAAGTCCAGTAATTCTAGAAAATAATGGCTATAAAAATAATTGAAGAAATAAAGAGTTTGCTTCCTAAGGATTCAGATGTAACTGATATAGAGTTTGAAGGAGCAAATATTGTACTTTATACTAAGAATAAAGAGTTTTTCTTAGATAATAAAGGAGTGATTAGGGGAATTGTTGGAACAATAAAGAAAAGAGTTGAATTAAGAGCAGATCCCTCTTTGCCTATGACTTTAGAAAAGGCAGAAAAAGAGATAAGAAAAATTGTTCCTGCAGATGCTGGAGAATTAAATATTATTTTTGATCCCCAAATTTCTCAAGTTATAATTGAAGCAGAAAAACCAGGGATTGCAATTGGTAAAGCTGGAGAGACTTTAAAAGAAATAAAAGCTAAAACTTTTTGGACCCCATTAGTTAAAAGAACTCCTTCTATAAGATCTAGGTTAATTGAAAATATTAGAAATGTTCTTTATGAAAATGATGATTATAGAAAAAAATTCTTAAATAAAGTTGGTGAAAGAATTTATGGTACTAAAAGAAAAGATAAACCTACTAGTTATGTTAGAGTTACTTTTTTAGGAGCTTCAAGACAAGTGGGGAGATCTGCATTTTTGTTGCAAACTGATGAATCTAAGGTTTTGTTGGATTGTGGGATAAATGTTGCTGCAAAAGGGGAAGATCAATATCCGCATATGGATACTTCTGAATTAAATATTCAAGAGTTAGATGCAGTTGTATTAAGTCATGCGCACCTAGATCATTGTGGATTAATTCCATTATTGTTTAAGTATGGATATAGAGGACCAGTTTATTGTACTGCACCAACAAGAGACGTTGCTGCTTTATTATGTTTAGATTTAATTTCTATAGGACAAAAAGAAGCTAAAAATGCTTTGTATAGTTCTTCAGATGTTAAAGAGATGGTAAAACATACTATTATTTTAGATTATGAAGAAGTTTCAGATATTACACTAGATATAAGATTAACATTTTATAATGCTGGGCACACTCTAGGGAGTTCATTATGTCATTTCCATATTGGGGAAGGATTACATAATTTCTTGTATACTGGAGATATGAATTATGAAACTTCTAATTTATTAGCTCCTGCCATTACTAAATTCCCGAGATTAGAAACAATGATGATTGAAGGAACATATGGTGGAAAAGAAGATACTATGGCTACAAGGCAAGAGTCTGAGGAGTATTTGATAAATATTATTAAAAGTACAATTGAAAGAAGAGGAAAAGTTTTAATGCCTGTTTTAGGAGTCGGAAGATCTCAAGAGATAATGGTTATTGTCGAAAGAGCAATGAGAGAAGGTAAAATACCTAATATTCCTGTTTTTGTACAGGGGATGGTTTGGGATGTTACTGCAATTCATACGGCATACCCAGATTTCTTTAACAATAAAGTTAAACAATCTATATTCCATAAAAATGAAAATCCATTTTTGTCACCAATTTTCAAACATGTTGGTTCTCAAAAAGAAATGAAAGAAGTTATGGAAGAAACAGGATCTTGTTTAATTATTGCTACTTCTGGAATGATGACTGGAGGAGCATCTGTTGAATACTTTAAAAATTTAGTAGAGAGTGATAGAAATAGTTTAGTATTATCTTCTTATCAAGGTGAAGGTTCATTAGGTAGAAGATTACAACAAGGTGAAAAAGAAATTATGTTTATGGAAGGGAGCAAACAAACTCCAATGAAAGTTAAAATGGATATTTATTCTATTCATGGATTTACTGGACATTCAGATAGAACTCAGTTAATGAATTTTATTAAACATGTAACACCAAGGCCTAGAAAATTAATTGTAATACACGGAGAAGTTTCAAAAGTTTTAGATTTAGCTAGTTCTGTACATAAAGCTTATAGAATGGAAACTGTTGCTCCAAAGAATTTAGAAACTATTAGATTGGTGTAAAACAAACTGCAAACAGTTTGATCATTTAATATTATTAATTTTTGAGAATATAATTTAATTTATAAATATATTTATAAATAATTTAATGTTTCTGTTTTTATGAAATTAGGTAAATTGCCTTGGATGAGGGCTGCATTAATATTAGGTATTGGATTTTGGGCTTATCATGAATTTACTAAGGAACCTACTGTTTATCAGCCTATGAGTGTTATTCAAGCTTATGCAAGTGCAGATACATTAGAAGGTCACCATTTAAGAATTACTGGAATTCCTTCACCAGCAAGTTATGCTAGGGTTTCTAATGATAAGGCAGCATTGTCTTTTGTTTTAAGTGATGATAACGGAGATCATATTACTTGTTATGCTCAAGGAAAAGTTGATAGTAGAAATATGTATTTACAAACTAAAGCATCGTTAGATCATATTTCTGATAATTCTGATACTACAAAAGTTTCATTAGATGGCAAAATGAAAGATGATTATTTTGAATTTATATTACCTAAAAATTTAGATGATATTTTAACTAAGTAATTTTAATAATCCTTCTCTATGTTTTTTACCCCACCCTTCTTCTTGTAATTGAAAACAATGAAAAGTTTCACATGAAGTTGGTCTTTGTGAATCTTTGTAAATAGTACAATTTGCTTGTTTAGTTGTTATATCATACGTTAAATATTGACATGGAGTATCTTTTTCTTTGAATACTTTTCCTTCATCATCAAATATTTTAAAATATGTACAACATGCTCCACATCTTTGACATTCCTCATTTCCGTGAATTCCTTTATTAGTCAATTTCTATACCTGCTGTGTAAAGGAAATTTGTAAAACCTTCTCGGTAATCTGATAACTTAGATCCGCCTTTTTTCAATAGAGCCATTAAAAAAAGTGAAGTTGCATTTTGCATAAATTTTTGATAAGGGGTTAATTGTCTTGAATATCTTATTTCGTCTTTTATTTCATCTCTTAAATTGCAATCTAATAAATCCGTAATATTAGTGGCCCAAGCTTGTCTTGATAATCTCAATAAATCTGCAGATCTTTGTAATTCAGGAACTCCAGATTGTTTTGGAATTAAATAACCAAGTACTTCTGCTTCTATTTCTTTTCCATGGCCTAAATTATGAGCAAATTCATGCGCAGTTGTTGTTGGGGTGTATAAATCTCCTTCTTTTGTCATTACGTGTGCTTTTTTTCCAGCACAAAAACCTCTACAATAAGGAAATAATATTTGTATATCTAATGGAGGTGGAGAAAGTTGTAAAGGTGAAAATGTTTGATCAGGCGCGTTTTCAGCAATAAATTTTGCAAATGCATTATTTACTAATAATGCTGTTTCTTGATGCGTTAAATTATAAGGAATATATCCATCATTCATTTTATCAACCAATCTTAAAATTTCTCCAAGTCTAACTTCTAAAGGCATTTCTGTTAAAGTATCTCTATCAGAACTTATTCCGAATACTTTTTCAAAGTCTATTATTCCTTTCATTTTCTTAAAATTTTTTTATTTAATCCAGATTTTTTACTTAGTTTGGATAAAGTATCTCCTGCTAAAGAACCAATAATTGCTGCGGGAATATCTTTTGGATCATTTACTCCTGTCATTATTTGAGGTAAAATTGATTCTCCTAATGTAAAGTAAGTTACAGTTGCTCCGAGTAACATTTCTGGTAAATACTTACCTACTCGTTCCAAAAAATTATTATCTCTTTGTTGTCCATAATTATAGACTAAATCTCCTGTGATACTTGAAAGAGTATTTATTAAAAAAGGATCTGGAAAATTACCTACATATGGTGTAATATTTTCATTATGAATAAAAGCGTCTCTCCCCCCCATTAATCTTTCTGCAGGGGTACTAGGAGCCGATTCTGTTTGAAAAAAAGGAAATACAGTTATAGGAGTAGCTATAGAAATTCCTGCTAAAATCCTCTCTATATTTGATAATTTCATATATTTTTTTTGAAATTTGTACTATATAAACTTTATTATTTGTAACTATTATTAAGTTGTGACAAAACAAAAGGTTTATAAATCAAAAAGTTTCAGTGAATTTCATGAAAACAACAATTATCTTAGGACTAATACTAATCACTTTAGGTTGGTTAGCTAATGATGTTGTTAGTTCAAATTATGAAATTCCTGCTGTTTTTGTTTCTAGAGAGTTAATTTCACCAGCAGATAGGATAAAAGAAAGCCAACTTTTGATTTATGAAGATAAAATTGTTATACAAATTGATCATGCCACATGGGCTAAATATACTAATACAAATTCAATGGATGGATTTTTAGATGAAGGGACAATAGGTATTGAAATTGAACCTAAAGATGAATTTGATATTGAAATTGGAGATGTTATTTCTTACAAAGCAGATTGGAATGAAGAAGGATTAGTTGCCCATAGAGTTATTGATGTAGGTTATGATAGTGATGGTTGGTATTGTATTACTAAAGGAGATAATGTTAGTTTTGCAGATCCTGGAAAAACTAGATTTGAGCAAGTAAGGTATATTCTTGTGGGGGTGTTATATTAAAATGACAAAAAGATTAGAAGCAATTGGATTTGATAGACCATTTATTGGAGAAAACCAAGAAAGAGTTGAGGATAGATTGGCCGCAATTGATCCAACTAGAAAAGCAATAAGATATGTTGGTGAATGTGTTAAATTTGGGTTACGTAGCGATCCAGATGCAATTGGAGAAGTTATTTCAGCTAATACTAGTGAAGTATTATTGATGCCTTATGTTAGTGTATTACCAATTCCAGGGCAAGCTCCGGCTATAGCATTAGTTATAGAAGGTAAACCTTTAAGTGTTAGTCCTAGCGCAATAGAAAGGATTGAACCAGTGCCTAAAGATTATTTGGAAGCTTATGTTTTAGGACTTAAATCAGAATATAATATTCAAGGAGAAAATAAAAATGGAAGTTAAATGTGAAAAATGTGGAGCTGTTTATTTAGTTAATAATTCAGTACCAAAAAATATGAGATGTGTTTGTAGATCAAAAGATTTCAAGAAATGTAAATAAGGAGAGAAATAAAATGACAGATTTAAGAGAAATATGTAGTGGATGTCAAAATTTATATGAACGAAATGGTGTTAGGTATACTGGTAGAGAATCAGCACAAGTAAAAGTGGAAGAATTAAAGTCAGGATTTGAAGATGAGGCTTATACCCCGCTACTTGAAACACTTGGAGATGTTTGTATGAGATGTGACCATAATCCAGAAAATACTATTATTGGTAAACTTAATGTAATAAATGCTATTATTAATAATCAATAAGGATTAATTATGATTTCTAATCTTTTTCTTTTTTATATTAATAAACTAATAAAGAAACCAACAAAACATCCTGCACCTATAAATGGCATAGCAGGATAAAATTTATCTTTTTTACTTAACAATAATAATACCAATAATCCAAGAGCTGCAAATATTGAAGTTAATATTGCTGGAGTCCATCCATATGTTAGTAATACAACACTAGAGAATAACATTGGGAAACCTAAATCTCCTCCACCAAGAATTGCTGCTTTTTTACCTTTATCATAAGGAATCATTAATCCTGCAAATACTTTTGTATTAGCTTGGAATTTAGCTAATTTAATCATGTGTTTTGTTTTCCATACTGCAATCATATCATATATTGCTATGAAAACTAACACAACACTAACAGAAACTATATCCAAAATTGGAGCAAATATTACTGGGATTCCAGAATAAACAAATAATTCTACAAAATTATGAGATATTACACTCAGTCTAAATGTTCTTAATAACACAAAAAATACTGCGAATAAGAAAGCTAATTTTTCTTCAAAGAAAGCTCCAAATGCTAGTGTGAGTAGATATAAAGTTGCTATGAAAAACCATGCTTTCCAAACTTTTATTGCACCTAATTTTATTAATATCAAAGCAATTATTGTTGCAAATATTATTGCTATTAATAATGGAGCATAACTAAATTGTTCTTGTACTTCAGGACGTTCAATTCCTAAGGGTAATGGATTATCACCATATTGATTTACTACATTTAATCCAATTATTTGTATTATGAAAAATAATGCAACGAGAATTAAACTTATTAGTACTGTATGCTTCATAGTTTTAATTTTATTTATTACGTTTAAATAGTTTGCTATGGATAAGTTTTATAAACTAAATATATTCCTAAAGATTATGATTGATAAGAGTAAATTTGAAAAATTAGAAAAGTTGTACGAGCAAGGTATTAATCCTTTCCCAAATAGATATGATAAAAAGAACTTTGCTAAAGAAGTTGTTGATAAATATTCTAAATTAAAAGATGGTGAACATACTAAAAATACTGTAAGCGTAGCTGGAAGAATTATGACTGCAAGAGTGATGGGGAAAGCATCCTTTTTTACCTTACAAGATCAATCTGGGAGAGTTCAGTTATTTGGAAGCAAAGACAATCTAAAAAATTATGATTTATTAAAGAAGTTAGATCGTGGGGATATAATTGGTGTAAAAGGAGTTGTGTTTAAAACTAAAAGAGGTGAAGTTTCTATTGATGTAAAATCTTTTGATTTATTAACAAAAAGTTTAGCTAACCTTCCTGAGAAATGGAAAGGTTTAGTTGATCAAGAGTTAAGATATAGAAAAAGGTTTACAGATTTGGTAAGTAATCGTGAGGTTTTTGAATTCTTTTTGAAAAGGACTGAGTTTGTTAAAAATATTAGAAAGTTCATGGATAAAAATGGATTTATGGAAGTTGAAACTCCAGTTTTAGAAAATACTACTGGTGGGGCTGAAGCAAGACCTTTTATTACTCATCATAATACATTAGATTTTGATTTGTATATGAGAATTTCATTAGAATTACATTTGAAAAGATTAATGGTTGGTGGATTTGAGAGAGTTTATGAAATTGGAAAAGTTTTCAGAAATGAAGGGATGTCTAGTGAACATTTACAAGAGTTTACATTATTAGAATTTTATTATGGATATATTGATTATGAAGAATTAATGAAGTTTGTTCAAGAAATGTATCAGACTACTATACAGGAAACATTTGGAACTTTAAAAGTAAAATATGGAGATGAAGTTTTGAATTTTGGTGGAAATTGGAAGAAAATTGATTATGTTGATATTGTTAAAAAAGAAACAGGAATTGATATTTTAAAAGAAGATACTAAAGAAAAATTATTGAAAGCAATTAAATCTAAAAGCCTATCTATTGATATTGAAAAGTTTGCGGGTAGAGGAAGAGTTATTGATCAATTGTATAAAAAATATGTTAGACCGAAGTTAATACAACCTTGTTTTTTAATTAATCATCCGGTTGTAATTTCTCCATTAGCTAAGAAGCAAGAGAAAAATCCAGAATTAACAGAAAGATTCCAAATCTTGATTGCAGGATCTGAAGTTGGAAATGGATTTTCAGAATTAAATGATCCAATTGATCAAAGAAAAAGATTTGAGGAACAGGCTGCTTTACGTGAAGGTGGAGATGATGAAGCACAAATGTTGGATGAGAATTTTATTGAAGCTTTAGAAATTGGAATGCCTCCTACTTCAGGATTTGGTGTTGGAATTGATAGATTATTAATGATTTTGACTAATCAACCTACTATAAGAGATGTAGTATTATTCCCTACTATGAAACCAGGAGAATAATTTTTAAAGTGAGGCCAGAGGGATTTGAACCCCCATCTGGCGGGTTGGAGCCGCCCATACTAACCAGCTTATACTATGGCCCCTCACAATATCATAGTTTTGAGAGAGTTATATAAAGCTTATTATTTTTTTAGAAATCTTTAAATAAAGTATTAATAAAATAAATGTATGGCTAAATTTGAAGTAACTCCTTGGGAAATTAAAGGGGATATTGATTATGGTAAAATCATAAAGGAGTTTGGATTAAAACCATTTGAACAAGCTCCTAATGAATTAAAAAATTCTTTGTTATTTAGAAGAGGGATTATTTATTGCCATAGAGATTTTGAAATGATTGAAGAAGCAATTAAAAAGAAAAAACCTTTTGTTATGATGACTGGATTAATGCCTTCAGGTAAATTTCATTTTGGTCATAAGTTAGTTGCAGATCAGATTGTTATGTATCAAAAATTAGGAGCAAGAGTTTATGTTGCTGTTGCAGATATTGAAGCTTATAATTCTAGAAGTTCAGATATGAAAGAATTAAGAGAAACTGCAGTTGAAGAATATTTAACTAATTATGTTGCTTTAGGGTTAGATTTAAAGAAATGTGATTTCTATTTCCAATCAGAGAGAAGTAAAGATGGAAAGAAATCAAATGCTTATTATTCATTAGCTAATATGTTAGGGAGGCATACAACCTTCAATCAAGTAAAAGCAATCTATGGAGAAATTTCTCCTGCAAAATTATCTTCTGCTTTATTGCAAGCTTCAGATATGTTGCATCCTCAATTAAAGGAGTTTGAAGGAAAGCCTTTACCTACAATTATTCCTGTTGGGATTGATCAAGATCCTCATTTAAGATTAGCTAGAGATGTTGCATATAAATATCCAAATTATAAGTTTATTCCATTAAGTTCAACTTGCCATACATTTATGCCTGGTTTAAAGGGTGGAAAAATGAGTTCTTCAGATGAAAATTCTTATATTGCATTAACAGATTCTCCAGAAGTTGCAGCAAATAAAATAAAAAAATATGCTTTTTCTGGTGGACAAAAAACTTTAGAGGAACATAGAAAAAAAGGTGGAAATCCAGATGTTGATGTTTCTTTCCAATTGTTAAAATATGGATTAGAGGAAGACGATAAAAAATTAAAAGAAATTTATGATGAATATAAATCTGGAAAATTATTATCTGGAGAGTTAAAAAAATATACAATTGAAAAAATGCAGAAATTTTTAGTTCAACATCAAAAAAATAGAGAAAAAGCTAAAAAAGAAGTTAAACAATTTTTGAGTTAGTTTTATAAATTAAATTTGCCTATTCTCCTTAATGAAAAGAGTAATGTTGTTGATTATACTTTTATTATCTTTTAATCTTGTTAGTGCTCTACCTTTTATTACTTCTATTAATGGAGATTTGGTTCATGGAACTAATATTTCTATTAGTGGCAGTCATTTTGGAACAAAACAAAATGTAACCCCTTTATTGTGGGATGATCTGAAAAATAGTAATTATGCTAATTTATCTGACGGAGATGAAATACCTACTCAAGTAGAAAATTCATGTCCAACCTGCCCTTGGGAAGAGAACAGTGATGATTTTAGGGAAATATTTTATGATAACTACATATTAGAAAGACCTGGTCCACATTATTATAATGCAGATGTACGGGGGGGCTTTGAAGGAGAAGATTATGGTTTAGATTTTGGTAGCGTATTTACTATTGATTGGTGGGTGTATAATGATCAGCCGTGGAGATATAATTATGGTCAGACTGCTGGAAAAATATTAAGGGTTTGGGATGATAAGTCGGATGGACTAGGTGCAAGGTCATCTATGTATGGGTATGCAAATATGTATTCTGCATGGTACGAAGAGGGAGGAATAGAATATTATCATGGATTTACTGATTATTTTGATGAGGATTACCCCTCTGGTTGGGAAGAGGATATGTGGCATCATGTTAGGTATGAATTTTATAATAATGAAGCTATGGATATCTATGGTGGTGGCCGTTTTATCGGCTATGTTGATAATAAAATAGTGACTGATACGGATACTCAACGTTATGAACTTGCAACTAATCGCGGGGTGTATGATACTGTTTGGGTTGTGGGTTATACCCCTGTAGAAGGGACTTTTTTTAATGAAACTAAGTTTTACTATCAGGATTTTTATATAGATAATTCTTTAGCAAGAGTTGCGATCGGAGATGCATCAACTTGGGATCAGGTTTCTCATTATGAAATTCAGATCCCTATTTCGTGGTCCGAAAATTTAATTGAGTTTACTGCAAATTTAGGTTCGTTTACAGATGAGGATATATATTTGTTTGTTATAGATGCTGATGGAAATATTAGTGAAGGGTATCTGATAAATAATGGTTTTTTCTGTACTCAAAATAATGAATGTGAAGATAATAATATGTGCACTTATGATATTTGTGCAGGAAGTAATTGTGTTAATCCAGTAATGCCTTTATCAATTTGCGATGATGGAGTTGATTGCACAACAAATGATATCTGTTTAATAGATGGGGTATGTTCTAGTTTAACGTTAAATGATAATTTATGTCCTAATATGCCTTATTGTGATACAAAACTTTGTACACAAAATGGATGTAAATACCTAGATTGTGGAGTAGGTATTAAAACTCCTAATGAACTTGAAATTGAATTTTCTCCTAGTTTTGTTTATGAATACTTAACGTTTGAAGATTTATTTAAAATAAGTTAGTTTTATAAATTATTTTTCATTTCTAATTTTATGGGAAAATTAAAGAATTTCGTTTTAAGTGCCGGTTTATTAGCAATTATTTCTAGTGCTCCTAGTTGTGCTACTATTGGAGATAAACTTACAAGAAATGCAGACGTTGCTGGGACTTATGTTGTGGATGAAAGTTTAAGAAATGATATTAATACTTTATTAAATATGTACAGGTGGGGGAGTTATAGTAATATTCCCGGAATTGTACAAAAAATTTATGATCAGATTCCTGATGAATTAGAAAATAATTTCTTCGTAGTTGATGCAGTATGGGCTAATGCGATGAGAAAAGAAGCAGTTAAGGCAGGTGAAGAAACTATATATTGGGATTCTGAAGCTAAATTTAAAGATGCGTTTACGAAAATGGAAATTGCCTTTGATAATTCTGGAATGAGTGTTGAAGAATGGTTAAATTCTACACAATATGTTGATAGTAATCGGTTAGGAAAATGGATATTATTAGATTCTTGGGGGTTATTACAAAAAGATTATGCTTTAGCCGGATTAACTGGTGGAGACAAACCTGAATATAATCTTTATGCAGCAAGTGATTATTTTATACAAGCAAGAGAATTAACTGAAGATCTTTCGGGAGATTGGGAAGGATTAAGAAAAGTCTCTGAGAGACATATGTGGGAAGTTGAAGGAATTCTTGAAGATTTGGTAAATTAGAAAGGTTTAAAAGGTATTTTGAGATTCAAAAACTATGAGTTCGAACAAAAAATATGGGATTTTTGGAACAGGGGCCTTAGTATCAGGAGCAGTACTTGGTGTTCTTTTAGGATCAAGTATGCTAAGACAAGAATTTAGAGATCCTGTCGCTCCGGAAGTTGCATATGAACAAATTGCACCAGGACAACCAGGACAACCATATATTTCAGAAGCTTATGAAGGGGCATTTGGGCCATTAGAAGATAAAGTTATTTCTGAACAAGATTTGGCTGCAGATTATATTGCAAAAAATTATCCAAAGGCTGCTGCTTTAGAAATTTTAAGTGATCCTAACGCAAATATACAATATATTAGAAATACACAAGATTTGAAAAATTTAGGGATTTATAATGCTAATACTGATTCATTATTAAATACTCACGATTCTTTGTTTTATGTTCAAGGAAACTCTTTAATTGGAATAGATTTTTGTTATACTGATCATATTTCAGAAATGGTGGAAGATGTCCGTTATGCATCTTATTTTGGAATTACAAAAACTGATAGTTTAAAATATAGTGAATAATTATTTTATTTCTTGTTTTGGAGTATATTCATTAAATTGGCCATAAATTAGCATTGGATTCATTCCTTCCACATATTCAACTTTTTCTGAAGTTAAATAAGTGGTTATTCCTAAACTATCTGCAATTGCTTGCCCGTCAATACAGCTATCTGCACCGCATATAGCAAAAATCATTTGTGCGTTACTTGCAAAATAATTTTTTGGTAATCCCAATACTCTTGTTTGTAATTCAGACATTTGAGTCGTTGTATCCATGTTTGTTGTTATATCCCTTAATACCAATTGGGTATGGTCTGCTTCGTTTCTATGGGCCATTAATACTATATTTTCAACTGGGCCATCTTGTCTTACTTCCATCGCTAATAATGGTTCTATCATATTGGCCTCTATAAATGGATAAATATTTGATTCTCCAACGTTTGGGATGGATAATGGTCTGCCATTTCCAGTACTAAGATATAATTGTGCTCCAGTTGTATCTGCATTTGCTGCTGCAATAAATGGATCTGCAATATTTTTTTTGTAAGCTTCTACATCTTTTTGAGTTGTAAAAGTTAAAACTAATGGAGTTTGTTTAATTGGTATAGCTCTTGAATTTAATATAATATTTTGATTTTTATCTTTTCCAGTCATTCCAGTGGGATCTGTAAATCTTAGAGGGTTATTGTTTACATAGTTATATTTATGGCCATCTTCTACAGGATCTGTACTTGTGAATTTACCTAATTCAGGAGAATAATACCTTATCCCAACTGAATATAAATCTCCATCTAATTCTTTTCCCGTAAAAGTAAATCTTTCTTGATTTGTGTTTAAAATTTCTTTTCCAGATGGAAGAGTTTTGATTTCTCCAATATTATCTCCATTAATTTCAGTTGTTAGTCTTAGTGTATCTAATCTATCGTTGTGCATATAATCTAGATTATCTTCAGATATTTTTGCTATTTGTGTGTTTCCTACATAAAAATATGAAGTAGTTTTCCCATTTCTTTCAAGAGGGGAAAATAATGCAGATTCATTGAACAATGTTAAATTTATTCTTGATTCGTTAGTTTCATTAACAGTTGTATTAAAACCAGTTAGATTTAAAGTTTGATTAAAATCGGTAAAATTCATTTCTGAAATGTTTATTGTTAGATTTATCTCAGTATTATTTTCTGTAAAGTTAAAATCTGTTATATTTAATTCAGTGATATTTGTTAAATCTGTTATATTCCAAGTAATATTGATAGGATCTGTGATATTTATTGTTAGGTTTATCTCAGTATTATTTTCTGTAAAGTTAAAATCTGTTATATTTAATTCAGTGATATTTGTTAAATCTGTTATATTCCAAGTAATATTGATAGGATCTGTGATATTAAGAGTGATATTTGTTAGGTTTACTGGAATTGGTTTGATTGGCTTATTAGGATAAAATTTTTCTTTATTTGGCCCGTTTTCAGGGATTTCAGCACCAACGACAGAGGTAATAATAAGTAAAATTAACATTATTGTTAGGTAATATCGCATGGTTATAGTAATATAGCATAATTTTTTAAGTCTTTTTAATCTAATTTATTTACCACTGTGTAATAATGATAAATAGAAAGCTTTATAAATGATTTAAATCTTTACAGTTTGTGAATCAAAATGATAATGAATGAAACATTTTTGAAGAGATTAAGGTCAAGTTTTGACTTAAATGAGTATGAAGCTAAGATATGGATGGCTTTACTATCTAAAGGTATAGCTGCTGCTGGAGAACTTGCAGATATAAGTGGAGTTCCAAGATCTAGAAGTTATGATGTTTTAGAATCCCTTGAGAAAAGAGGATTTATATTAATGAAATTGGGTAAACCAATAAAATATATTGCTGTTGAACCTAGTGAAGTTATATCAAGAGTAGAAAAAAGTTTTAAAGAAGATGCTGAAATAAAGGTTAAATCAATATCAAATTTGAAAGAAACTGAGTTTTTTGATGAATTAAATTTGTTATTCAAAAATGGAATTGATCATGTTGATCCAACAACAATTTCTGGTTCAATTAGAGGTAGAAGAAATTTATATGACCATATGGAAACAGTATTAAAGAATGCTAAAAGTTCTGTGGTTATTTCAACTACTGAAAAAGGATTGATAAGAAAAGTTGATAGTTTAAAATATGTATTGAAGAAATTAGCTAATAATGGTGTTAAAATTAAAATAGCTGCACCATTAACAGAAAATTCTAAAGAAGTTGTTAAGTCACTTAAAGGGATTGCTACTGTTAAAAATATTAGTGGAATTGAATCAAGATTTATTTTAGTGGATCAAGATAATTTAATTTTCATGTTAACAGATGATGAAAAAGTTATTGATAAAAATGATATTGGTGTTTGGGTAAATAGTCCATTCTTCACCGGAACATTATCAAACTTATTTGATCATGCTTGGAATCAAAATTAAGAAAATGATTGATGCCTATTCAACTTCACCAAAAAGTCCAGAGTATGATACTTCTATTCCAAGATTTAATGATTCTGGTTTAGTAAATGAATTTGACCCAAAAAAGGATCCATTATGGTATATTTTAAGAAAAGAAGAAATTACTTTTGAAAAAACTAGAAGAGCTTCAGAAAAAATGAGGAGAAATAAATGAGTCTTGGCCAGTATAAATTAAACTCAGATGGTAGTTGGGCAGGAGTTCAACACAAAGGGATTGTTAGAAAAGTTTCCGAAAATCCTAGTGATTATGCTATATTAGATGCAGAAGCTGCTGGTTTATTAGGATTACCTGATGAAGAAGTTAAAGGTTTAATGCTGGTTTTACAATGCACCTCAGAAGCTCAAAATTTAGTTCACCCAAAATCTTATACAGAGTTCTAAAAACATTAGTTTTTTAAATAAGTTTCATTCTATTCAATTTATGAATATTAATGAACTAGCTGAAGGGTTACATCCTTTAGAAAGAAAAGTTTTACCTTTTTTAAATAAATGTGATGGCCTAAAAGAACTTCAAGAAAAATCAGGATTACAAGAAATTGAGGTTTCTAGAGCATTACAATGGTTGGAAAATAAAGGAATTGTCAAAACTGAAAAAAATAATTCTGAAGTTGTTGAATTGGGGATTAATGGTAAAAACTATTTAACTAAAGGATTACCAGAAAAACAATTTTTAGAAGCAATTAAAACTAAAGGTTTAACTTTAAATGAAATTGGTCAAAAATCAGGATTATCTACTCAAGAATTAAATGTTTCATTAGGATTGTTAAAAAGAGAAGGTGCAATTTCAATGGGAAATGAAATTAGCATTACTTCTAAAGGAAATGATTTTCTAAAATTAGAAAGAGATGAAGAAAAATTTTTCAAAAAATTACCATTACAAATGGAAAAAATAAATTCTGAAGATAAAAAATTATTAAACGTTTTATTAAAAAGAAAAGATTTAGTTGTTGTTTCTGTTCAGAAAGATAAAAAAATAAAATTAACTTCATTGGGGAGTAAACTAATAACTGTTAAATTAGATAAAGATATGATTGATAGTCTAACTTCTTCTATGATTAGAGACAAATCTTGGGAAGGAAAGAAATTTAGAAGATATGATGTTGAAATTAATGTACCTAAAATTTACCCAGGAAAAAGACATTTTGTTAATGAAGCAAAGAATTATGCTAAAAAAGTTTGGTTAAGTATGGGGTTCAAAGAGATGATTGGGCCTGTTATAAATAGTGGATTCTGGAATTTTGATGCTTTATTTGTTCCACAAGATCACCCAGCTAGGGAAATGCAGGATACTTTTTTCTTAAAAGGAACTTCTAAATTACCAGAAAGAAAGTTAGTTGATGCAGTTAAAAAACAACATGAAAAGAGTTGGAAATATAATTGGAATGAAGATGTTGCTAAAAAATCTGTATTGAGAACTCATACAACTGTGTTGTCTGCTAGAACCTTAGCAAGTTTGAAAGATTCTGATTATCCTGCAAAGTTTTTTTCAATTGGAAGAAATTATAGAAATGAAGCTTTAGATTGGAGCCATTTATTTGAGTTTAATCAGAGTGAAGGAATTGTTGTAGATCCAAAAGCTAATTTTAATCAGTTATTGGGATATCTAACAGAATTCTTTGAAAAAATGGGATATGAAAAAGTTAGATTTAGGCCTGCTTATTTCCCATATACAGAACCTTCTGTTGAAATTGATGTTTATTTGAAAGAAAAAGATAAGTGGATTGAATTGGGTGGTGCAGGGATATTAAGACCAGAGGTTGTAGAACCTTTAATGGGTAAATATGTTCCGGTATTAGCCTGGGGATTTGGATTAGGTAGAGTTATTTCTCCTTATTACGATATTAAAGATTTAAGGGATTTTTATAAGAATGATATGAAACAACTAAAGGAGATGAAATCTTGGGTAAGAAGTTAATAATAAACGGGATTATTTTAGTATTTCTTATTTTAGCAGGAATAAAAGTTTCTGCAGATGTTAGAGAAGATATTGATTTAGTTGAAAAATTCCAAGAAGTGCAAAATCAAGAGGAATTAAATGAATTAAAAACTGTTTGCGAAGAAAAAAAATATTTCGAACCTAATTGTGCAGTTGCAGATATTTCGATTAGATTGAATGAAGGAGAATATGTTGATGTTTCTGAATGTGATAAAATTCAATATTCTGGAATACCTTATTATGGGATTTTTCAAAAAGCAAAATGGGAAGAAACTATTAATTTACATAGATCAAATTGTGTAGTAAGTATAAATAATTGGGAAGGAATTATTTGGGACGAATAAAATGCCAACAATAACACTAAATAAAAAAGATATATTGAATATGCTCGGAAGAAAAGTTTCTGATGCAGAATTGAAAGATAGAATTTCAATGATTGGAACTGATTTAGAAAGTATGAATGATAAAGAAATTGTTGTTGAAGTTTTTCCAGATAGGCCTGATATGTTAACTGCTGCAGGATTTGCAAAGGCATTGTCTTCTTTTATGGGAATTAAAGTAGGATTAGAACATTATACGATTAATAAGTCTGATTATAAAGTTAAAGTTGATAAAAAAGTAGAAAAGGTTAGACCTAAAATGGTCTGTGCAGTTGTTAAAAATGTTAAACTTAGTGAATTAATGATTCAATATCTAATGCAAGTTCAAGAAAAATTACATAAAACCTTTGGAAGAGACAGGAGAAAATTATCAATTGGAGTTTATGATTTAGACTCTGTTAAATTTCCTTTAACTTATACTACTAGTCCAAGAAGTTTTAAGTTTATTCCATTAGAAATGGAAAGTGAAATGAGCATAAGTAAAATTTTAGAAGAACATCCAAAAGGTGTTGATTATGCACATTTATTAGACGGATTTAAAGAAGTACCAATATGGTTAGATAACAATCAAAAAGTATTAAGTATCCCCCCAATAATTAATTCAGAAAATACAAAAGTTACAGTAAATACTAAAAACTTATTTATTGATGTTACTGGGTTAGATGAAAATGCTTGTGAGCAGGCATTAAACATTTTAGTTTGTGCATTTGCTGAAAGAGGCGCGTCTGTTTATTCTGTAAATGTTGATAGTAAAATTTATCCTAATTTAAGTCCAAAGGAAATGAGATTGAATTTAGATTATGTTAATAAGGTTTTAGGGTTATCATTAAAAGAGAGTGCAATTAAAAAATTATTAGAAAGAATGGGGTATGATTATTCAAATGGGATCGTAAAAATTCCTTGTTATAGGGCAGATATTTTGGCTGAAATAGATTTAGTTGAAGATATTGCTGTTGCTTATGGTTATGAAAATTTTAAACCTGAATTGAGTGACTTTGGCTGTATTGCAGAAGAAAATAAACTTGAAGCTTTTAAAAATAAAGTTGCTGAAATATTAGTTGGATTTGGGTTTTTAGAAACTAATACTTATAATTTAGCCAAAAAAGATGATCAAACTACAAGTATGAAAGTAAATTTGAAACTAGTAAAAATTGATAATGCTTTGAATGAAGAATATAATGTATTACGTTCATGGATGATTCCTTCATTATTAGATGTTTTTAGAAATAATAGACAACATGAAGTTCCGCAGAAGATATTTGAAACTGGTTTGGTTTTTACTCCAGTTGAAAAAATAAGATTGGGATGTTTAATTACTCATGCTAATGTTACATACACTGAAGCTAGGCAAGTTTTAGATGCTTTATTTAACGCTTTAGGTGTTGAAGGGAAATATAAAACAACTGTTCATGACTCTTTTATTCCTGGGAGAGTTGCAAGAGTTTCAGTTAAAGGAAAAGAAGTTGCTTATATTGGGGAGATACATCCAGAGGTTTTGAATAATTTTAGTTTAGAAAATCTAGTTGTAGGATTTGAGTTAGACTTAACCGGTTTATTTAGTTTGATTTAGTAATCTTTTTATACTTTTTATTAATACTTTGTTTTATGAAAATAGTAATTTGTGGTTCAATGTCTCATTCTAAGGGAATGTTAAGACTAGAAGAAGGATTGTTGTTAATGGGACATGAAGTTGTTTTACCTGAACATACACGTGAATATGCTTTGATGGATACTTTAGATAAAGTTGTTACTGAGTCCGCAAGAAATAAAATTAATGAAGATTTAATAAGGGGATATTATCGTAAAATTGAAGAAAATGATGCAATTTTAATTGCTAATTTTACTAAAAATGGGATTGAAGGATATATTGGTGGAAATGCTTTTTTAGAGATGGGATTTGCTTATGTTTTGGAGAAAGGAATTTATTTATTAAACCCAATACCAGACATTGGTTATAGAGATGAAATCGTAGCAATGCAACCTACTGTTATTAATGGAGATTTAGATTTAATTAATTAGCTAAGCCCCTTCTTGATTAGAACTTCCACCATCATCTTTTTTATGAAACATATCTGTTACTTTTTCAGTTACTCGTTCTCTCAATGTTTTTGAGGCTTTTGCTTCTGCTTCTAATTTTTTTTCTAATTTAGAAATCATTAATTCTGCTTCAGCTATCTGTTCAGAAATTTGTTTATATACCTCTTGACATACTTTGGGGTAATTATCCTCTAATATTGGGCAAACATAATTTGCCCTTTGTATTTCATTAAAAATACAAGGGTGTTGATCTACTAATATTTGGCCTGGGGGGATTTGTTGTAACTCTTTAAATCCACCGCAAGGGTATTGAATCTTTTGATCATCCATTTTTTTGTTAATATCGTAATCTTTAAAAGTTTATTAGTTTTTTTAAATATATGAAATATAATCTAGAATTGGAAGAATTAGCTAAAACTATTAAAAAGGAAAAGGCTAAACTAGTTTGTTTACAATTTCCAGATGGATTAAAGCCAGAAGCAACAAATGTAATTAAGCAATTAAAAGAAAAAGTAGATTGCGAATTTGTTATTTGGAGTGGAAGTTGTTGGGGTGCTTGTGATACTCCTTTAGGACTAAAAGATCTAAAATTTGATATGTTAATTCAATTTGGCCATAGTGCGTGGCCATTTTACTAAAACTTTATATATGAAAAGGAATTCTTTTGTTTATTATTTAATGGAGTGTGATTATATGGAAACAATTGCGATTAAAATACCAAAACAACTAATGGATAGTGTTAAAGCAGTAGTTGATAAAACTAGGTTATTTGCTGATGAGGAAGATTTTATTTCTCAAGCTATAATAAAACAAATATCAAAATATAAATAGGAGTTGATAATATGACTGAAGAAAAAATGTCTAAGGATGAGTTAATTGGGTTTCATAAAGGTGCTTTGAATACTTTAGGAAATGAAAGAAATGAATTAGCTAAGATGGTTAATGTTGTTGAGCAGTTAATGCAAGCACATATGAAAGCTTTAAAAGATTTAGGTGTAGATTTGGAAGCTGAAGCTAAGAAAGCACAAAAAGCTGCAGAGAAACAAGCTAATTCTGAAAGGGTAGCTTAAATTTATTTTTTATTCCATTGGTTCTGGAACTTCATTAGATAATAATCCTCTAAAAGTTGGAGTTAGAAGGTGTACTCCAATAACGGCTATATAAAAAGCCAATAACATTATTGCAAAAGCTCCTAAAGTTACATATTCTGTTGGTAAATCTATATAAATAAAAATTGATGCCATAAATGCTATAAAACTCATAGGTAATTTTGAGGATATTGCAAATGCCCAAGCTTCTGGAAGTGCATGAAAATAATCTATTAAGGTTAATAATAAACCTACTAAAAGTAAAGTGATTATTACCCCCATTTTTATTGGGTCCATCCATAAATTCCCACCCCTTATGTGATTAATTAGATCTGCAGAAACGAATATTAAAATTAAAGAATTACCAAATGCAGTATTCCACCCAAGTTCTTCTCGTTTATATCTTCCGAAATATAATTCCATTAATATTAAACTGATAACTATTGGTGCTAAGATCCATAATAAATCTTTATTTTCAATTATTTGTTTTAAAATAAATATGGCTCTATCCCAAGAACTTGCTACAAATAGATTAAATGTCATAGTATGTTTTTATTTTTATTTATTTAAAAATGTTTTTGCTAAAGTTTTATAAAGGGAAAGTTTGGTTGAAGTAGTTAACATGAAAAAAGTGAATGAATTTGTAGGAATTAAAGAATCCAAAGTGCATGGGTCTGGAATTTTTGCTTTAAAAGATATTTCCAAAGGCACTAGAATTATTGAATATGTTGGAAATAAAATAACTAAAAAACAAAGTGATGATGTTTTTGAAAAACAATTTGCTAAACATGAAAAAGATCCCAAAAATCAAGGAGGAGTTTATATTTTTGAATTGAACAAAAGATATGATTTAGATGGAAATGTTTCTTGGAATCCAGCTAGATTAATTAATCATTCTTGTGATCCAAATTGTGAATCAGATATAGTTAAAGGGCATATATGGGTTGTTTCTATAAAGAATATTAAGAAAAATGAAGAAATTTCTTATGATTATGGGTATGATTTAGAGAACTATAAAGATCATTTGTGTAAATGTGGAAGTAAAAATTGTGTAGGTTATATTGTTTCTCAAGAACATTGGAATAAATTGAAGAAATTATTAAAAAAATCTTAATTATTGCACCAAGGGCATTTTTCGGGATTTTCTTTATGCCTTTTTTTAAGTTCTTTAAAAATGTCAACCATTATTTTTGCTCTCAATTCTGCATCATCTAGTTCTTCTAAGGTTGCTGCATAAGAATAATCCTTAGGCAAGGGTAATTGAGTTTTCTTTTCCATAAAATGTATTATTATTTTGGATATATAATATTATTGCTTGACAGCTTGCCATTTATGATGAAATTATATTTAAATAATATATTCCAATTTAAAGGTGGAATTTACACCTCCCTTTTTTATATTCTGAAACATATATTTTATAAAGGGTGAATCTTTGAAGTGTCTACTAAAATATGATATCTTACATAACAAAACCAGATAGTGAAAAACAAATATTTGAGAAATTAAATCCTTTGGTTAGTGAGTGGTTTAAGAAAAAATTTGGAGGATTATCAGAGACTCAATTAAATACGGTGATGAGGGTCAATAATAGAGAGAATATTCTTTTATCTGCTCCAACTGGATCTGGTAAAACATTATCTGCATTTACTTCAATATTAAGCAATTTATTGGATTTAGCTCAGTATAACAATTTAGAAGATAAAGTTTATGCAATTTATATTTCTCCATTAAAAGCATTGTCTAGGGATATTGAAGTTAACTTAAATGAACCTTTGAAAGAAATGCAAGATCTAGCTGCCTTGAAAGGAATTAAATTACAAGATATTAGAATTGGAGTTAGGACAGGGGATACAACAGTAAATGAAAAACAAAAAATGTTAAAGAATCCTCCACATATCTTAATTACAACTCCGGAAAGTTTGGCAATTATGTTAATGAGTTACAAATTTTATGAGAATTTACAAACTGTTGAATGGGGAGTTATAGATGAAATACATGCATTAGCAGAAAATAAAAGGGGCGTGCATTTAAATTTATTACTAGAACATTTGCAACACGTAAGTCCAAATATGTGTAGAATTGGATTAAGTGCAACTGTAGAACCTATTGAAGAAATTGCAAAATATTTAGTTGGAAAAAAAAGAGATTGTAAAATTGCTAAAGTTAATTTCGATAAAAAATTTGATTTGAAAGTTATGTCTCCTGTTTCAGATTTGGTTAATGTTTCTTTTGAAAAATATAATAATAATCTATACAAACTGTTAGATGAATTAATTCAGAAACATAAAACAACATTGATTTTTACTAATACTCGTGCAGGGACTGAAAGGGTAGTTCATAATCTAAAGATGAGATTTCCTAAAAATTATAATGAAAAAATTGGTGCTCACCATGGAAGTTTAAGTAAAGAAAGTAGGCATGATTTAGAAAATAAATTGAAAAATGGTGAGATGAAATGTGTTGTATGTTCAACTTCATTAGAGTTAGGTATTGATATAGGTACAATCGATTTAGTTGTTTCCTTGGGGAGCCCAAAGGGTGTTGCAAGATTTTTACAAAGAGCAGGAAGGGCGGGGCATTCAATGAGTGAAACTGTAAAGGGAAGGCTAATTGTTACAGACAGGGATGATTTAATAGAATCTTCAGTTTTATTAAAAAATGCAATTGAAAAGAAAATTGATAAAATACATATTCCTGAAAATGCATTAGATGTTTTAGCACAAGTAATGCATAGTATGATAATTACAAAAGTTTGGAATATTGATGAGTTATATAAAACAATTACAAATTCTTATTGTTATAATGATCTAGAATATCATGATTTTATGGAATTAATAAAATATCTAGCTGGAGAATATTTTGAGTTAGAAGATAGAAATATTTATGCTAAAATTTGGTATGATGAAGAATCAAGAGAAGTTGGTAAAAAAGGAAAGATGAGTAGAGTTATAAATATGACCAATGTGGGTACTATTCCAGATCAGACAGGAATAAAAGTAAAAGTAAAAGATATTACTATTGGAGTTATTGATGAAGGATTTTTAGAGAAGTTAAAACGAGGAGATAGATTTGTTATTGGGGGGAGTACCTATGAATTTTTGTTTAGTAGGGGAATGACTGCGCAAGTTAAAGCGGCTTTTGATAAATCCCCCACTATTCCTGCATGGTTTTCAGAAATGTTACCTTTAAGTTTTGATTTGGCTTTAGAAATTCAAAGATTTAGAAAATTAATGGATGAAAGATTTAGATTAAAAGTGAATAAAAAAGAAATTATGTGGTTTATTAATCATTATTTGTATGTAGATGATAATGCAGCTAATGCGATTTATAAATATTTTAAAGAACAATATTTGTATTCTAGTTTACCGCATGAGAAAAAAATTATGATTGAATATTTCAATGATGAAGAAGATAAAAAATATATTATTTTCCATACATTATACGGAAGAAGAGTTAATGATGTTTTAAGTAGGGCGGTTGGTTATGTTTTAGGTGCAAAATATAAAAGAGATATTGAAATTGGAATATCTGATAATGGATTTTATATCGCAAGTAAAAAAAGTATGAATGCTTTGAAGGCATTTTCTTTATTAAAATCTGAAGATTTAGAAACAATAATGAAAGAAGCTATTGAAAAGAGTGAAGTTTTGAAAAGAAGGTTTAGACATTGTGCAACTCGTGCTTTAATGATTTTAAGACAATACAAAGGGCATAAAAAGAATGTTGGGAGACAACAAGTTAGTAGTATGATCTTGTTTAATGCTTTGAAAAGAATAAGCAATGATTTTTCAATTTTGAAAGAAGCACGTAGAGAAGTACTTTATGATTTGATGGATATAAAGAATGCAATCAAAGTTTTAGATTGGATTAATAATAAAGAAATTAGTATTTATGAAGTTGAGAATAGAATTCCTTCTCCATTTGCTTTTAATTTAATTACTCAAGGTAAAATGGATATACTTCGTATGGAGGATAGGATGGAATTTATCAATAGAATGCATCAGCAGGTTTTAGCTAAAATTGGAAAAGATAATGATATTTCAGATATATTAGAAGAAAATGGAACTCTCGCAAAAACTTAAGATTATTGATTTAGGATTATTATATAAGAATGAAATTTTGATAATTGGAGATTTACAATTAGGTTATGAAGACCAATTAAGAAATAATGGGGTGATGGTACCTAAATTTCAATATAAAGATATTATTGATAGATTACGAGGAATTTTTTCTAAATATAAAATTAAGAAAATTATTTTGAACGGAGATATAAAACATGAGTTTGGTAAAATTAATCCTCAAGAGTGGGATGAAGTTTTAGGATTATTTGATTTTTTAGAAAAAAATGTTTCAGAAATTATTGTTATTAAAGGAAATCATGATGTTATTTTAGAATCTATATTAGCAAGGAAGGATATGGAATTATTTGATCGTTATGATGATGATTATTTAACAGTCGTGCATGGAGATAAATTAATTGATAATTTAAATAAGGTAGTTGTAATTGCTCATGAGCATCCAGCAATTTCTTTTAGTGAAAAACCAAGTGAAAAATTCAAATGTTTTTTAGTTGGAAAATTTAAGAAATCTAAATTAATTGTTATGCCAAGTTTTACAGAAATTACTGTCGGATCTGATGTTTCTAGAAATAAGTTTTTAGGTCCTTATTTGGATGATATTAATAAATTTGAGTGTATTTTAATTGATGATAAAAGTAATGCTAGAAATTTTGGTAAACTTAGTAATGTTACTACTTCTATATAACTACAATAGTAAACTTTATATATGTTAAAATTTCAAAAATATTACGATGGACTCTCAAAATTTAACTCATGTTGAGGATTTAGCTCAAAAATATGCAATTGATATAGATTTTTTAGAGACATATTTATCTGGAATTGTTGATGAACAAGGAAATTTTGAAAGTGCTAGTGATCAATATTTCTGGGAAAGAATTTTAGGAATTGTTCAAGAAAACGGAAGAGATATTTGGGTTTCAAGGTGGGAATTAAAAGGATTGCTCCCACGTCTTGAAAGTAATGGTTATATTTTTAGAGGACCAGAAAGTCATATTGGTGGAATTTGTGGACTATCTATTTCACACTATAATCTTACAGGTAGAGATGTATATGAAACAAGGTTTAAGAAGCATCTTTTCATAACTGAAGATCCAAATGATCTTAGATTGAGTAGATTTGAAGTTTATCATCCAAATCATCCAAGTGAATAATCACTTTTTCATATAAAACTTTTTTTTATTTTGATCTAATTTTTCTAAAGAATATCTTAACATTGTTCGGGGCATTTTTTTATGATGTTTATCTAAGAAATTTAATAATTCTTTTTCATCTATTTTACCCATTTCCCTTAACATCCATCCAACTGCTTTATGAATTAAATCATGGGTATCATTTAGCAAAATTTCTGAAATTTTTATTGTGTCTTTGAAATCTTTATTTTTTATGAATGTATAAGTAGAAACTATTGAAATCCTTTTTTTCCATAAATGATTAGAACTTGCAAAGTCATATAGTATTTTTCTATCTTTGTCTAGTAAATAAGTTCCTATTATTCTTGGAGCAGTAACATCCACTAAATCCCAATTATTTATTTGATTATAATTTTTTATATAAATATTATAAATTTCTTTTTTCAATTCTTCATCTGCTTTTAAATATTTATAAGTTAAAATTATTAACCCCGTCATTCTATGTTCATGGTAAGGGCTTTGGATTAATTCTTCAATTTCATTTAAAGGAGTATCAACATATTTTTTTGCTATTATTCTTTGTTCAGGCATTGTTAATCCGAGAAATTTATCTCCTTCTCCATATTGCCCTGGGCCTGTTTTAAAAAATCTTTGATATATCTTTGCTTTATCTAGATGAGAATTCTCTTTTAATTCTTGTTTTATTTTACTTAACATAATTGGGATTAAAATAATAAACTTATATATTTTTTGAAATTAATTTTCTTGAGGGGGTTGTGGATAAGAAAATGTTCTCCCTTCATAATTTCTAACTATTGCTTCATTATCATTTATACTTATTAAATCACTAGGATAAATTCTAACTTTTCCTCCTCCGCCAGGAGCATCAATTACAAAATTAGGTACTGCCATCCCACTTATATGCCCTCTTAATGAATCATAAAGTTGTAATGAGGTTTCAACTCTAGTTCTAAAATGAGTAGTGCCTTTTACTGGATCACATTGATAGATATAATAAGGTTTAACTCTTATATCTAATAAACCTAATAATAATTCTTTCATTGTTTCAGGATCATCATTTACTCCTTTAAGTAAAACAGTTTGATTTCCTAAAGGAATTCCCGCATTTGCCAATAAATTACAGGCTTCATGACTTTCTTTTGTTATTTCAGCTGGATGATTAAAATGGGTATTTATGTATAGAGGATGATATTTTCCTAACATCTCTGCAAGTTCTGGAGTTACTCTTTGGGGTAATACACATGGGATCCTTGTTCCAATACGTATAATTCCGTGTTTTCTTGGATGAATTATTCCGTATAGATCTTTAATAATTGATTCTAGTTTATGATCACTTAACATTAATGGGTCTCCCCCAGAAAGAATTACATCTCTAATTTCTTCATGATCAGAAATATAACCTAAAGCTTGTTCTAATTCGGATATATTTGGTTGTTGATCTGTGTCTCCTACTTTTCTCTTTCTTGTGCAAAATCTACAATACATTGCACATTCATTTGAAATTCTAAAAAGTGCACGGTCTGGATAACGATGGGTTACTAGTGATGGAACTTCATGTCTTGCTTGATTTTCAGGCTCTTCGTGTAATGGGTCTTCTTCTCCAAAAATATCTTCTAATTCTATATTTTGGGGGATTGCTTGTAAATAGATCGGATCTCCTTTTTCTTTTATTAAACTAAGATAATAAGAATTTACTCTTGCAGGATATTGTTCATAAACTTGTCTTAATTCATTTATATCTAATCCAAATCTTACTGCTATGTCATCAAGAGAGGAAAAACTATGTTTTAGTAATTTTTTCCATTCTGGTATAACGTTAGTAGGCTCTAATGTAGAAGTAGTAAGACAATCCTTATCGGGGGGGTCATCTTCTTGAGATCTTATTTCATTCATTTTTGTTGTTTCGCATATTTTTTAAATTATCTATTTATAAACATTTGTTCTTTGAGGTATACAATTTTGGAACTGCCTTCTATCATTTTATTGATAGATTGAGTTTTATTGGGGTTAATAAACTTATCGGAAAAATTCAAAAATCTAATTAATTAATTCATTTTTTAAAATAAAAAGGTTTATAAACTAAATATTAAAAATAAATGCATTAAAAAAATCTCTTAGGAGGGGTTTTTATCGTAAACCATAAGGATAAATGCTTGGGTGCCACATTCGGATTTTGAATGATTTCCCTAGTTACCTATATCTTTTTTTAAAAAATTTTGGAGGATTTGAAAATGAAAGTATTAGATAGAAATACGTTTAAAAAAGATGTTGCTTGGTCTGATTTGAAAATTGGTTCTCAAGTTGATCTTACAAAAACAAAAAAAGATGGAAGACACATACGTGTCGAAGTTTATAATGTAGATAAGGAAATAACAAATGATTATCACTTATTATACGAATTTTTGAAGCAGTTACCTGCAAAAGTGGAAATGGGGGCATTGACACCGCCTATTATTGTGAAGGGGATACCAGAAAATCCTGGGTTAACCGGGGTACTGGTAATCGATTATTCTCACATAAGTTTTCACGCATTTACAGATAAACAACGTATAAATTTTGACCTATATTCTTGCAAGGATTTTGATGCTAATGTTGTAATTGAGCATGCTGAGAAGTTTTTTGGAGTTTCTAGAGAGAATATGATCATAAAAGAAGACTTAAGATTTTAATACTTTTTTTCTTTATTTTTTAGTAATATTTATAAATTTATTAAAATTCCCCAAATCATGAATAGAATTTTTAAAAATATTTTGAAAGTAGCAATCCCTGCTGCAGTAGTTGGTTATTTTGGATATCAGGGTATGTTTTTTTCTGAAGATACTTATGTAACTGGTGCTGTAGTTGATGAAAGGTATATCCCTAGATCTTTGGAAGAGAAAACTCATAATGGGATATTCTCAAGTCACGATTATGTAGGTATGGGAGAAAGCCAATATTTTGTTACTATAAATTCTGAAGGAAGACTATGGGTTTTAGATGTACAAGATAGTTATAGAGCAGGATCTAAGGAGTCATTGGATCAAGTATTGGAGGAAGGTAATGTAGTTACTTTTAAAAAAGGGTATAAGAGATGGAATCGTGCTGGTACAGTCCAATATTATTCTGATTTTAGTAATGGCAGAGGCAATATTTGGACTTCAGAAATACAAGTTCATTAAAAAGAAGTACGCCGAGACTGGGATTTGAACCCAGATGCCCACAAGAGGCCAGGCTTTCCAGGCCTGTGCAATACCAGGTTATGCGATCTCGGCATAAAAAATGAACGATAAAGTTCGTTTATAAAGTTTGCTCTTAGCGTTAAGTTTATATATGAGTTTTTGTGAGGATATAATAAGGTGCTGAATTAATGTTTGAAGGTCAAATCATAGTTTTATTGGTTTTAATTATTTTATCTGCATTCTTTTCTGGAGTTGAGACTGCATTAATGTCTGTGCATACTGCCAAAATTAGATCTGCTTTAAGAAAAAAAAAGAAAGGAGCAGAAGCATTATCAAGAATTAAACATAATCCTCATAAATTAATTATTACAATATTAATTGGAAACAATTTAGTTAACATATTAGCTGCATCTTTGGCTACTGTATTATTTATGGATATATTTGGATCTAAAGGAGTAGGTGTTGCTACAGGAGTTATGACTTTTATGATTTTAGTTTTTGGTGAAATTACCCCAAAAACATTTGCAATCCATAATTCTGAAAGAATTTCTTTATTTGTGGCTAGGCCAATTGAATTGCTATCTAAATTATTAACACCAATTGTATATGTATTTGAAGGAATTTCTAAGGGAATGAATTTTATTTTGGGATCTAAAGAAGAAAAACAACTTTCTGATGAAGAATTAAAGACAGTAGTTACTATGGGGAAGGATGAAGGACTCTTGAGTAGTGAGGCAGCAGAGATGATGCATAACATCATAGAATTTGATGAAACAACGGTAGACGAAATTATGACCCAAAAATGTGATGTCAAAATGATTAATGGAAATAAAACCTTAAAACAAATTATTGATTTTGTAGTTAAAACTCCTTATTCTGTGTATCCTGTTTATGAGAATGATAAAGATGATATTATTGGAATTTTAGATGTTGATGATTTATTAAAATATGCTAAAAATAATAAATTAAATACAAAGGTTAAAAAAATAGTTAGAGAAGTACTTTTTGTCCCTCAATCAAAAGAAATTGATGATTTATTAATAGAATTTGAAGGGAAACAAATTCCCATTGCAGTTGTTGTAGATGAATATGGTAGTGTTAAAGGATTAGTAACTGTTGAGGATATTTTAGAAGAAATAGTTGGAGATATTTTTGATAAGAGTAAAAGAGGGAAAGATTATATTAAAAAAATCAATGATCATACTGTAAGGGCGGATGCAAAGTTACCAATTGTTGAAGTTAATAAAGAATTAAATTTAGGGATTAACCCTGGGAAATTTGATACTATTGCAGGATTTATAGAACATAAATTAAAAAGAATTCCTCGTAAGGGAGAAAAAGTAGATACTAAACATTGGGTTATCGAAGTTGATAAAGTTACAAAACAAGGAATTAGAAGTGTAAAAATAACTAAAAAGTAGTTTTATCTTTCTGAAGTTTTATAAATCAAATTTGAGTTTATGTTATATGTGTGGTATTGCTGCTTATGTTGGATTGAATAAAGCTTCTCCAATATTATTTAATTCTATTAAAAAATTAGAATACCGGGGATATGATTCTTGTGGAATTGTTACTATTTCCAATGGAACTCTTTGTTGTAAGAAGGGGATAGGTAAAATTGATGATGTTAATGAAAAATTAAATTTTATAAATTTACAAGGTAGTATTGGAATTGCTCATACTAGATGGGCAACACATGGAGAACCAAGTGATGTAAATGCACATCCCCATTTTAGTTGTAATCAAGATATTTTTATTGTTCATAATGGGATAATTGAAAATGCTGAAGAATTGAAAAAAGTTTTAGGGGATCATAATTTTGTAAGTGAAACAGATAGTGAAGTTATTGCACATTTAATTGAAGATTTTATTAATCAGGGAGATATGATGGAGAATGCTTTTGTTAAAACTTTAGAACTAATCAAAGGTGCTTATGCTATTGTTGCAATTAATAAAAGTGAACCTGAAAAATTATATGTTGCAAAACAGAGTAGTCCTTTAGTTATTGGATTAGGAGAAGGAGAAATATTAGTAGCTTCAGATATTTTACCAATCCAAGAAAGAACTAAAAAAGTAATTTATATGCAAGATGGAGATTATGCTATTTTAAGAAAAGATAGATATTCAATAAAAAATTTATCTGAAACGTTAATTGATAGGGAAGTTGTTATATTAAAAGAGAATATTGAAGAAATTTCTAAACTGGGATTTGAACATTTTATGTTAAAAGAAATATATGAACAACCCAAAACTATTTCTCAAGCTTTTAAGGGTAGAATTGATAAAGGAAATGCGAAATTTGGAGGATTAAATATTTCTGATTCAGAATTAAAAGGGATAAATAGAATTATTTTAGTTGGATGTGGAACTTCATGGCATGCTTGTTTAGTTGGGGGATATTTATTTGAAGAGATTGCTAAGATCCCAACACAAGTTGAATATGCTTCTGAATTTAGGTATAAAAAACCAGTTCTTCGTAAAGGAGATTTATTAATTGCTTTATCTCAAAGTGGAGAAACTGCAGATTCAATAGCTGCAATACAAGAAGCTAAGGAAAATGGAGTAAAAACTATTGGAGTTGTTAATAATGTTGGTAGTACTATTTCTAGGATGGTGGATGGGGGCGTTTATTTACATGCGGGTTCTGAAATTGGGGTTGCTTCTACAAAAACATTTACTTCTCATTTAGTTGTATTGTATTTATTATCAATTTATTTAGGTAGAATAAACGGAAATTTAAGTTTTGATGAAGCTTCCCAAATGTTAGAAGAGCTTAAAGAAATTCCTAAAATTGTTGAAGAGGTTTTAAATTCTTCTAGTAAAATTGAGGAAATTGCTTCTAAATATTTTAACGTTTCTAATGCTTTGTATTTAGGTAGACATTATAACTTCCCAGTTGCCTTAGAAGGGGCCTTAAAGCTTAAAGAGATCTCTTATATTCACGCAGAAGGGTATCCTGCTGCCGAGATGAAACACGGCCCTATCGCTTTAATTGATGAAAATATGCCAGTTATTGTAATTGCACTAGAAGGTAGATTATATGAAAAGATCTTAAGTAATATTTCGGAGGTGAAAGCTCGTAAAGGGAAAGTTATTGTCATTACTACTAATGGTTTTGAAAATGGTTTTGATGAGTTAATTAAGATTCCTAAAGTTTCTGAATATTTAATGCCTTTAGTTTCAGTTATTCCAGTTCAATTATTATCTTATTATATCGCAAACAAAAGAGGTTGTAATATTGATAAACCTAGAAATTTAGCTAAATCTGTTACAGTTGAATAAGTCCTGGATAGTTGGGTCTTTGAGGGTTTAATTGTTTCCATTTTGAACAACCCCTTACTTGTGTTGGGGATAGGCCTTTTTCCCAGGCACCGCTATCATACCAATAAACCATTTTTTGATGTTGACCAGTTTCTGTAGATAAAAAGTGTTTGATTGTTACTTCTGAATATGTTTGTGAATATATCCTTCTTCCCTCTTTAGATCTTAAATATTCCCATGGTCTTCCAATTGCTGATTTGAATGTTCCTAATCCTTTTTTGAATAGACGAGGATTATGCCCTCCACCCTTGAATTTGATGCCATCCCAGCCTATGTAAACTATAGGTAATTCGTAACTAGAAACTTGAGAGTTTTCTAGATCTCTTTTTAATTTTGTAAAATCTTCTTTTACAATTCTTTCATCTGCGTCTAATACTAAAATATTTGCTGTGTCTGCTTTGTCTATGGAAAAATTTCTTCCATTTGCATAACCTTCCCATTTTTTATCAAAAACCCTTAAATTTGGATATTTAGATTCTAACTCTTCTAAAATTTCTCTAGTTCCATCAACAGAACCAGTATCAACAATTACTGCGTTGTCAACATAAGGCACAGTGCATGCTATAAAGTCTATAATTCCCCCTGCTGGGTTCATAACTTCATCTCTTACTATTGCACATAAACTTGTGTCTTGTAATTTTACCATTTTCTTAAATTTATTCGAAAATTTTAATTTATAAACCTTTCTATTTGTAACTACTAATAAGTAATATATTAGTTTAATAAATTATTATTAAAGGAAAATTTAATCTTCTGTTACTTTTTATGAATAGACCTTACTTCTTGTGAGTGTAAGATAGTACAGGACTTTTATGGAGTGATTCTATGAAAGATAAATATAGTTTAATTATGCATAATCTTTTTATATATGTAAACTAAGAAAATATTTATGACACATAATTTTGCAAGGAAAAAAGAATGCAAGAAAACAGTGTCAACTAGATCTTTCTACAATATTATTATGTAAGAAAGGTCTGAGAAATAACGATTAGTTCTCGGATCTTTCACTAATAGAGTAGAGATTCGAGGATTAAATCATAGAAGGGGGTGGGAAAATGCAAACCCAAAAACTTGCAGAGCAAAACTGTAGTTTGTGCGGGTATGAAATAACCAATCCTGCCTGTGCGGACTGCCTCAAAAGACAAATCTCTAGCTTTGTTGGAAATAGAGAAGTATTAGAACAAGATATAGAAGAAGTTGTGGAATTTGTGAAGGTTTTAGATGGAAAACATCACAGATGTATATATTGTGGAAATCCAGTAGAAATTTGTGGATTTTGTTTCAATAAAGAGATTCATAACATTTTATCTAAATTTGATACTAATGAGTCTGAGGAGTTTGGAAGATTATTCCAATGTGATGAAGAGCTTCAAGAATTCTTTAATCATTATTTTTAATTTTTTTTCATTAATTTTATATAGTTTATAATTATTTTATTCTTATGAAAAGATTGGTGGTATTAGTAGTTTTGTTAATTATATTTATCCCAATAAGTTTTGCAAAAGAAATTTCAATTCCTGAATTGTTTACAATTACCCAAGAGAGTATTTTTGTTGATTCTGGAAAAGAAGTTTATTATTATGCAGACTCGAAATTAATTGCTTCTAATAATGGAATTTTAGATTATGAATACCAAGGTAGATTAAATTCAGATATTGAATCTAAAACTCTTCCATTTGGTCAATCGATATTAATTAAAAACAGATTTTCATTTACTGGGAAAGAATTAGACCAAGATTTGTATTATTTTGGTGCAAGATATTATAATCCAAGTTTAGGAAGATTTATTTCAGTAGATCCAGTTGAAGAAAATCATCCTTATGCTTATGTTAAAAATAACCCTTTAAATTTAATTGATCCTGATGGTATGAGAATTAAAGTTTATGGTAGTGTAGAAGATCGAGGGAGGATACAACATGATTTAGATATTATGGTTGGTGCTGGAAATGCCATAATAGAAAACAATGATGAAGGGTATTTTATAAATGTTGTAGATAATTATCAAGGAGATTTTCCTAAATCATTTGGATTACTTAAAGAAACAGTAGAACATCCTACTACTATATTATTAAGAGTTTCTGGAGAAGATTTTGAATCAAAACCTCAAACAATAAATAGACACCAACATATTCCTATTGGAGAAGATAATCCAATTCATCCAATGGATTATGAAATGGCTGGAGTTTCAATAGGTAAGAATGGATTTGTTAAAGATTTAGAAGTTGAAGAATCAATACAAGAATTATTTGGTCGGCAGGCTACTTATATTGTTACTAAGAAAACAAGAAGTGGTTTACCCGAAGTGTATTATGCTGGTGAATCAGTATATCATGAAGATTTAAAATTAACTTATGAACCTTATGAAATTTTAGCACATGAATTGTTGGGGCATGCATTATTTTACATAAAAGGAGATGAAAATTCTGGAGATATTTTGTTTGAAAATGTGAAGAATGATCCAATGGCCGCAGGGGCAGGAGTTTATTCACAAAATATTATTCGTCAAGAACATGGTAAAAAATTAAGAGAAACTTATTGAGCTTATTCTAACATCTCAATTTCAATATTAACCCCTTCTGGGATTTGAACTCTCATAACTAATCTTAGTGCTCTTTCATCTACACCTAAATCAATTAGTCTTTTATGAATTCTCATAGAATATCTTTCCCATGAAGCTTTACCTTCTCCATCTGGGGATTTTCGAGTAGTAAGTTTAAGTTGTTTTGTTGGTAATGTTATTGGACCAGACATTGATGTTTTTGTTCTTTCAGCAATTTCCTTTATTGAATTGCAAATTTGATTAAGTGAATCAATATTCGCGCTTGCTAGTGATATTCTTGCTTTTTGCATTTTATTATTCGGCAAAATTAGAGATTTATAAAGGTTTTGGTAGAGAAATAGTTAACTCATAGCCCTATAAAGATTTGCCCCCCAAGTGAATCCTGCCCCGAATGCAACGTTAATAACTAAACTTCCTTTTTTAATTTTTCTTTCTTCAAAAGCTTGTGCTGCTGCAATAGGAATTGATGCTGTAGAAGTATTTCCATGTGTTGCTAAATTGTGGTATATTTTTCCTTTAAATCCTTTTTCTTCTAATTTTTTATTTGCGGATTCTATAATTCTTAAATTAGCTCCGTGAGGCACTATAACATCAACATCTTCTAATTTATATTCAGTTCCTTCTAATACCTCATGAACTGCATGCCTCATTACTCTAACCGCATATTGGTAGATAGGTTGACCTTTCATAGTTAGATAATCTTTTTCTGCTTCTTGTGTTATTAAATCTCCATTTGGGTCCATAACTAATTCTAATCCTTTTTTATGTTGTTGAGATAAAAACCCAGATGCAAATTCTTTACCATCTCCTAAATCTGGTTCTCCACCGCAAACATTTTTGATAATTCCTTCCTCATTATCCCATCTTTCTAATAAATATGCTCCAGCGCCATCTCCAAATAAGAAACAAGTTGTTCTGTCAGAATAATCAGTTACATTAGTTAATCTTTCTCCACCAACAACTAAAACTCTTTTTAAATTTGGTTCTATTGACATATTATTATAGGCTAGTCTAATTGCATAAACTAAACCTGTACATCCTGCTTCAACATCAAATAATGCAGCTTTTTCTATTTCTAATTTTTTTGCTACATAACTTGCATGCATAGGTACTTCTAAGTTATCATCATGAAAATTAGTTGCGAATATTATTTCATTTATCTCTTGGTTTGTGATCATATTTTGTTCTAAACATCTTTGTGCAGCAATTAATCCCATTTCTTTAATTCCAAGATCTAATGAAATTCTTCTTTCTGAAATACCACTTCTTTCTTTAATCCAATCATCAGTTGTATCTATAATTCGTTCAAGAAAATGATTATTGATAGTAGTATTTGGAACGTAAATCCCTGGCCTAGATAAAGTTATTCCCATATACTTGAAAATATCTAATGATTAATAAAACTTGTTAATTTAAAAAAAGAAAAAAGTAAGAGGCTTACGCCTTCTTAACTAAATCAATGCACATACCTGCTGCTACTGTTTGACCTGCGTCTCTAATAGCGAATCTAGACATGTGAGGGATATCAGTGTTTTTTTCCAATACTAAAGGCTTAGTTGGTACAATTTTAACAATTGCAGCTTCACCATTCTTTAGCATATCTGGGTGATCTTCTAGTGTTTCACCTGTAGCTGGGTTGATTTTTTTAACCAATTCAGTTACTCTACATGCCACTTGTGCTGTGTGGATGTGGAAAACAGGTGTGTAACCTACAGTAAGAACACTTGGGTGGTTCAATACTACAATTTGAGCAGTGAACTCTTGTACAAGAGTTGGTACATTGTCTACATGACCTAATACGTCTCCTCTTGCAATATCTTTCTTACCGATTCCCCTTACGCTGAATCCTACATTATCACCAGGAATAGCTTCATTAACTTGTTCATGGTGCATTTCTATAGTTTTTACTTCACCAGAAATACCTTTTCCATCTCTAGCTGGAACAACAATTACTTTGTCTCCAACCTTCATAATTCCAGTTTCAACTCTTCCAACTGGAACTACACCAATACCTGCAATGCTATATACATCTTGGATTGGTAATCTTAAAGGTAAATTTGTTGGTTTTTCAGGTTCTTTGAATAAGTCTAATTGTTCTCTTAGTGTTGGTCCTGTGTACCAAGACATGTTTGCGGATTTTTTAACAATGTTGTCTCCTTCGAATGCACTAACAGGAATAACTGGAACTTCTTCTGGTTTATATCCAACTTGTCTTAATAATCCTTGCATATCTGTTTTAACTTTATTATAAGTTTCTTCAGACCATTTAACAGCATCCATCTTGTTTATCATGATAGACATTTGTCCTACTCCAAGAGTTCTAGCTAAGAATAAGTGTTCTCTTGTCTGTGGCATAATACCTTCAGTTGCTGTAACTACTAATACACCTACATCTGCTTGTGAAGCACCAGTAATCATATTTTTAATGAAATCTGCGTGCCCTGGAGCATCGATAACTGTGTATTCAAATTTATCTGTCATAAATTTCTTGTGGGAAAGATCAATTGTAACTCCTCTCTCTTGTTCTTCCTTCAAATTATCCATAACAAAAGCGAATTCGAATCCTTTTTTACCTAATTCTTCAGCTTTTTCTTTTAATTTTCTCATCTGGTTTTCAGTAACGTTACCAGAATCAAACATAAGTCTACCCACTGATGTTGATTTACCAGCGTCTACATGACCTATGAATACTATGTTTATGTGTGGTTTTTCTTTTGCCATTTTAACTCGTTTTTTTCCTCCATTTATATAGAATATTATTGATTTTAAGTGTAAATTGAGCGATTTATAAGGTTTTTGGTTGTTTCAAGAATATATTTGTAATATTTTTTATATACTCATTATTTTTTTACTAGTTAAAACACATTTAGGAGTGATCCCATCACAATTTTCATCTACTAAATTACCACAAATTTCTATTGAATTTGGGTTTATTAGTTGGTTACCATCATTACAGTCTGTTCCAGAACAACTTAATGAGGATTCATCATAAAAGCTATCTCCATCTAAATCATTACAATAGACTTCACTAATTAATCTTGAATTCCAAGGACAAAAGTAACATGGATTCTCTTCACCACAGAATCCAATTGAATTTGTGTTCACCATTGCTATTGTTGAATCGCAGATTTCCATTGCATTTTCAAAGAAATCGATAGAAGTTAAGTGATAGTCCCATAGAATGTTGTAATCTATGGGATAATGATTTATAATCCCTTTAATATGAAGTTCAGATCCAGTGGAAATTATGGTTCTTGCTTCATTTATTTTTATTGGATCTGTTAATTTTATTACGAAAGTATCTTCTGAAACGCCGTCTCCAAATTTGAAATAAGCTTCATTTTGTGGACTTAACTCTGGAGAGGAACATGATGATATAAATATTGTAGTGAATAATAAAATAATTATTGATGTTTTTCTCTTCATAATAATTTAAAATAATTAAAGTATATAAAATTAATGAAAAAAAGAAACAAAAAATTTAAGCGTTTTCGCTCAAACCTTTTCTACTTCTGATTTGTTGAACAATCTTAGGTTGTAGGTTTTGTGGTAATTGTTCAAAGTGTTGGTCTACAATAAAGTAAGATCCTCTACCAGATGTTGTAGAACGTAAATCAGATGCTAATCCAATCATTTCTGCTACTGGAAGTTTAGCTTTTACAGTTATATGTTCTCCTAATTGATCCACGTTTAATAATTGCCCACGTTTATTTTGAATCATTGCAGATAAATTTCCTAAATATTCTGCAGGAGACTCAATTTGTAATATTTGTACAGGTTCTAAGATATATGGTTTAGCTGCATCCATTGCTGCTTTGATAGCTTCTCTTATTGCAGGATAAACTTGTGCTGGTCCTCTGTGGATTGCATCTTCGTGTAATTTCATATCATGAAGAATAATTTTCATTTTAGAACATGGTTCACGAGCTAATGGGCCTGCATCTATAACTTGTTGTACACCATCCATAATCATTTCTATAACTTCACCAATGTGTACAATACCTCTAGTTCCATCAACTAAGACATTACCTTTGTAGATTTGTCTAAATGCTTTAGCAGTTTTTGTATCAATACCAAGTTGTACTAATTTTTCAACTACCATATTATCTTTTTTCTTAATTCTAAGTTCAGGAAGCTCCCCAGATTTTATTGCTTCAGCAATATTATCTTCTAAAGGTTCTACAGTGATGTAGAATTTGTTGTGTTTATTTGGAGATTTTCCTTCCATTTCTGGTGATAGTCTATTTACTGACTCTCTATAAACCACAATTGGTGGGGAAGTCTGTACATCTAAATTTTTTTCAGTTTTAATTCTATTTTCAATAATTTCTAAATGTAATTCTCCCATCCCATGCATTAAATTTTCACCAGTCTCTTCATTAATTTCAATTTTAATTGAGGGATCTTCTTTTCCAACTTCTTTTAAAACTTCAATTAGTTTAGGAAGATCTGATGCTCTTTTAGCTTCGATTGATTTTGTAATAACTGGTTCAAAAATATGTTTAATAGCTTCAAACGGTTCCATTGGTTCACTAGAAACTGTTTCTCCAGCAAAAGTATCTTTTAATCCTACTAAACCTACAATATTTCCTGCTGGAATATCATCGATTGCCATTCTTTGTGCACCTTTGTAGATAGATACTTGTTGTAATCTTACAGTTTTTTTTGCTGCATTAAGGTAAACATCATTACCTTGTTTTAATGTTCCAGAAAATAATCTTCCAGTTGCTATTTCTCCAGCGTGTTTATCAACAACAATTTTTGTTACGATAAATGCAACTGGTCCTTTAGGATCACAATTCATCAATGATTTTCCAATTGCAGTTTCTACGTCTCCATGCCAAATCTTTGGAATTCTATATTTTTGAGAATCAACTGGATTTGGATGATGTTGAACTGACATATCTAAAACTACTTCGTGAATTGGAGCTTTCTTGGCTAATTCTTTATAATTTCCAGATTCATAAGCATCAATAATATCTTTAAAAGTAATACCTTTCTTTTTCATATATGGGAGAGAAATTCCCCAGTTATGGAATGCAGATCCGAAAGCTACTGAACCCTCTTGGATGTTTACTTTCCATTTTTGTTTAAATTCTTCAGCAGCTTGTGTTTCAATAAATTGATTTACTTTACCAATAATGTCAATGAATTTTTGTTGCATAGCTTCTGGAGTTAACTTAACTTCTTTGATTAATCTATCAACTTTGTTTATGAATAAAACAGGTTTTACATTTTCTCTTAAAGCTTGTTTAAGTACTGTTTCTGTTTGAGGCATAATTCCTTCTACAGCACAACATAAAACAACTGCACCATCTACTGACCTCATAGCTCTTGTAACGTCTCCACCAAAATCAACATGCCCGGGAGTGTCTATTAAATTAACTAAATAATCTTCTCCATTTACAGTATGAACCATTGATACAGCAGCAGAATCAATTGTGATTCCTCTTGCAGCTTCATCTGCATGGAAGTCTAATGCACATTGTTTTCCTGCTAATTCTTCTGAAAGCATTCCTGCTCCAGCAAGTAAATTATCGGAAAAAGTAGTTTTTCCGTGGTCAATATGTGCTGCGATAGCGATATTTCTAATTCTTTTCTGGTCTTTCATAACGTTTTTTATTCTTGTATTCAAATCTGCCATTCTTTAGTAATCCTCTTTGATAATAATATGTTTCTTGGCTTCTAACTCCTTTTTAAGCTTTTTGTTTAGAAAGCTATATAAAATAATTTATCTAAGGTTAGTTATGTTTAGTAAAAAAGAGTTGAATAAACGAGTTTTAGTGAGTATTACTGGTGAAACAGATAATCATTGGAAGGATAAGATAAAAGAAATTAATTCTTTAGGATTGAAAAAAGTTGCTTTATTTAATGAAAGGTTTACTTTAGTACAACGAAAACAAATTTATGAGGCTTTATTAGATTCGTGTGTTAAAGAAATCCCTTTTGTTCATGGAAAAAATGATATGAGTAGAGATGAATTTAAGTTTTTAATGGATAATTTTGCAACTCAAAGATTTAATATCCATGCAGATGGATTCAAATATTTAGATAAATGGAAAGGATATCATAAATATCTATTTGCAGAGTTAAGTTATCACAACAAATTACCTAAAGATTTTGATATTTTTAAGGTCGGTGGTTTTTGTGTGGACTTAGCCCATTTTAAATGCGCTGAAGAAAGATGGAGTAATGAGTTTGATTACATAATTAGTAATGAAAAACATCATAAACTATTCCAATGCAATCATATTAGCGGATATTCTCCTAAGAGAAAACATGATATTCATACTATTAAAAAAATAACTAGTTTTGATTATTTGAAATCATTGCCTAAATTTTTATTTGGAGAAAATATTGCTTTAGAAGTTGATAACCCAATTTCAAGTCAGCTAAAATATAGAGATTATATTATTGAATTATTGAGTAAAAGAAAGTCTTATGTGTAATACGTAACTTTTATAAAACACTTAACTTTATTTTGTAATATGAAATTTAGCCAAATTGAGATTGAACATTTATTAAAAGCATGGGTAGCAATATCTTTAGCTTTTGCTATAATATTATCTAAGGGAGATGTTTTTTCTTCAGTGTTTACTACAATGTTGATAGTTTCAGGATTTACTGTAGGACTAGGATTTTTATTACATGAATTAGGGCATAAATTTGTTGCACAGAGATACCGTTGTTTTGCAGAATTTAGGGCTTTTAATGGAATGTTAATCTTAGCTGTTGCTATGAGTTTTTTAGGATTTGTTTTTGCAGCTCCTGGGGCAGTCATGATTAATGGTTATGTAAATAAAGAAAGAAATGGTAAAATCAGCGTTGCTGGTCCTGCCGTTAATTTAGGATTAGCATTAATATTTTTAGCGTTGATATTGACAGGATTTGTTAATTTATTTACTCAATATGGGTTATTGATCAATGCATGGTTAGCTGCGTTTAATATGATTCCTTTTATGAATTTAGATGGGAAGAAAATACTAAATTGGAATAAACTTGTGTATTATATTGTTTTAACAATATCAGTTGGGTTATTGATAATATCATCTAATCTAAAATGAAAACTAGAGATTTGTTGTTAATTGTAGGATTGAGTTTTGCTAATTTAAGTGATGGTGTAAATAATGTTAGGTGTGAAGTTGTTCAGGAAAATTTGGAACAAAAGTTAAACGGTGCTTATCAAGAAGTTGTAGATTCTTATTATGTACCTGAAGATGATCTAATTTTAATTTTACTTGGAGATAATCAAAAGTTATATGTGTTAGACAGAAATGGTTCTTTAAAAAAAGAATATGAAATTAGTACAGCTGTAAATGGATTTGGTAATAAAAATGGAAGCAAAAAAACTCCAGAAGGAGTTCATAGAATTGCATATAAATATGGGACTGATGCAAAATATGGTACTATTTTTGATGCAAAAAAAAGAATGAATGGGGTTTTTAAATCTAATTCTGGAAGAGCATTAATTACTTCTAGAATTATGACAATTGAAGGCGTTGAACCAGATAATCAAAATACTTATTTTAGATCAATTTATATCCATGGTACTAATAAAGAAAATGAGATTGGAAGGCCTGCATCTCATGGTTGTATAAGAATGAAAAATAGAGATATAATTGAACTCTACGATCTTGTTAAGCAAGGAACTTATATTAATATAGTAAATACTTATTAATGATTAAAATAGAAAAAATATTTTTAATTTTCTTTAAATGGAATAAATTGTCTCAAAATTTTTATAACTTTAAATCATATTTTAAGAATAAAAAAGAAGAAATTAATCCCCTTCTTTTTTATGTGCTTTTTCTGCAGATTTTCCTATTTGAATTGTTGCTAAAACAGCAATTACTGTTACAACTATCGCATAAATTAACATTGCAGGTATTGAACTTGCTTCTCCAAATAATGACTTGAAAATAGCTTGTATTGCTCCATTCCATGCTAAAGCAGCAACTAAACCAAATGCAGCAGTTAATAATGCAGCAAGTTTATCTATAACATCAGCTTTCATTTTTTAACCTCCTTCTTACTAAGATAAAAAATATAATTAATAATTTAAAAAATTATCTTGAAGAATCTGCTTGTCTTTCAAGTTCTAATTTCTTTTGAATTGCAGCGCTATCTTGAGAAATTTTGTATGCATTTAATATTTCGTTTGCTAATGCTCGAGCAAATTTTACTTTTTTATTAAATGAGCTTCCATAAGAACCTTGAACCATCAATCTTAAAGCATAATCAACTCTTCTTAATGGTGAAACTTCTATTGCCTTTGAATATCTTGCTCCACCATATTCAATTGAAGTTACTTCTTCTCTTGGTGCTGCATTTTCTAATGCAGTTACAAATACTTGAATAGGATTTTGAGAAGTTTCTTTTTCGATTAATTCAAAACATGTTTTAACAGTTTTATAAGCAGTTGTACTTTTACCAGTTATATGATAAGAAGAAAGTTTATGTTTTTTTCCTTTATGCCCTGGAACCATTATTTTGTTCATTAACCTTTCAACAATGTGGGTTTTTTGAGCGAAAACTCTTTGACCTTCTGCAGCTTTTCCACCAGTTCTTGGAACAAGTATTGTTTGAAGATTTATATAAGGTACTAATGCCTTTTCTCTAACCACTACTTTGTCAGTTTCCCATTTATTGAATAGTTTCATCATCTTCTACCCTTCTCAATCTTACCTGATAATAAAGATTTTAGTGCTTGATCATTAATTTTAATTACTTGCCATCTAATTCCAGATAAATCTCCTTTAGAACGTCCTTTTGATCCGCCAATACATTCTACTACTACTTCATCATGTTCATCTACGAATTTAATTGCATTATATCCGGGAACAAAAGCAGTAATTTTTCTACCATTTTTAGATAATTGGCATTTCACACATTTTCTTAAAGCTGAGTTTGGCTGCTTAGCTTCAATTTGTGTTTTTTCTAATACAATTGCTTTACCTTGTGGGCTTGCTTTTAATGGGTCAGATCTCTTTTTTAAACCAAGAGTTTTTATTTTGAATTTATCATCTTTCCATCTAGCTAAATGTCTTGACTTTTTTAGTTTTTTTCCAGCCCCTAATCCTCTACCTTGTTTTACCATTTTATAATATTTTTATATCCTCAATCTCTACAAAATACTTTCGTACATGCTTTTTAAGGTTTTCTAAATTTTTGGCGTTTCTTCCTATTAATAAACCTTTGTCTTTTGTTGATTCTGCTTCGATTTTTATGATATTTTCCTCTCTTTCTACGTTTTTTGGTTTGATTGGTGAAATAAAGCTCCTTATAAATTTAACGGGATCATTATTAAACTCAATTATTTTTATTTTTTTTCCAGTTTTTTCTGAAATTTTTTTAACATTTATTCCTTGTTTTCCTACTGCTTTTCTAGCTTGATCAGTTTTGACTACAAAGATCAATTTATCTTCATCAAAAAAACAATCTTTAACACTAGTTTTTGTTATTTTTTCGAAGTAATTTATGTATTGTATTGTTTCTAAATTAAATTTCATTTTAATAGCAACATAAATTTATAGAAAACGGTTTTTTACAAAGTGTACCAATTTCTTCATTTGTTTCTTCTAATTCTGAGATGGATATTCCAGAAACTTCCCCATAATGTTTTACCTGTTTTCTTAAATCTTCTGGGCAATTTTTTGAAATAAATACCTCTTTTGTTGTACCTTGTTTAAGAGCTTTTAATGTTCTCTCTGTTCCTATTATTAACTTGTTTTCTTTTATTGCTTTTTTAAGATTGTTTAAACTCATTTTTCAGTACCTTTTTTCTTTTTTTCCATTTTTGCAACTAGTCTTGGTAATCCTGTTCCTAATGGAACTGGTTGATTAACTATAACATTTTCGATTACACTCTTTAATGTATCTTTTTCACCTTGAAGGCTTGCTGCAATTAAATGTTTTATTGGTGTTTCAAAGGATGCTCTTGCAAGCACAGATTCCTTTTCTCCACTTATTCCGCCTCTTGTTATACCTCTAATAACTCCTGTTTGAGTCATCATATCAGCTAAAAACATTACATGACGAATATCAATATCTAACCCTTGATTTTCAATAACTGCAACTGATTCATTTATAATTATTTGTCTTGCTGCTTCTATTCCTAAAACTGAAGCAACTTCAAAAATATTATTAGTTGTTACTAACTTTTGTTCAACTTCTTTCATTAATAGAACTTTCTTTAAATTTGAACCCCCACAAAGAACTACGTATTTTCCATCTCTTTTAGTTGGAAGTACTTGTTTTATTTTTGGAATTCCCCTTAACAATACAGATTTTGCATTTTCTTTTAGTTTGTATAATACTGCTAAATTTACTTCGTCTCCAGTAGGAGTTAAGTTAATACCTTTTTTTGTTTCTTTAACATTAGCACCTTTTAATGCATCTTTTACTTTTTTTAATACATCTTCTTTTTTAAATCCAAATGCTTTAATTTTAGTATCATCTAAATCTACTTCAACAGATCCATCCATTATGTTTAATGAAAATTCTTTACTTATCTCTTCTAATCTCATTTCTTTTAAGAAAGATGCAACTTTTCTGATCATAGTTTCTGATGCAGTGTATTCTGGTTTGAAGTGAACAACCATGGAAGGGGTTGCAGGTTCTTTTCTTGCATCAAATAATTCAATAAGTCTTGGTAGTCCTCTTGTAACTTGAATTTCTGCTACTCCAGCTAAGTGGAATACATCTAATGTCATCTGAGTTCCTGCTTCTCCAAAACTTTCAGCAGTTGTAATCCCAATTGCTTCACCAGGAGATATTAATGCTGCACTATATTCAATTACTGCTTGGTCTAATGCTCTTTTGATTTCTGCATCTGTTAAACCTACTACTTTCGATTCTTCTTTCATTTCTTCAATTACTCTTCCAGGTAATTTATCCTTATATTTATCGAATATTGCGCTCATTTTCCTTTGATTTGTTTTATTATTTTTTTAACATTAATTTTTCCACCATCACTCTTGGAAATATCTATACCGTCTTCTCCATACCTAAACTGTACAACACTTTTTTCAGCATCTCTTACTGTTGAATCATATTCAACTCTTATATCTTGTAATGCGTTTGCTAATCTTCTATAAAGATAACCAGATTTTGGAGTTCTTAAAGCTACATCCATTAAAGCATCTCTTCCTGTCATTGCTCCGAAGAAATATTCGTGTGGGGCTAAACCTTTTTTATATCCTTTTTCTATAAATCCATGTGCTTCTGGGCTTCTATCTCCTTTTTTAAACATTGATAATGCTCTTCCAGTATAATTTCCTTGGATTCTTCTTCCTCTCATAGCTTGTTGACCAACACATGAAGACATCATAGCTACGTTAAGTAAATTTCCTTTAGCACCAGAACTTGCCATTATTATTGCTGGATTATCTTCTTCTACAGATTTGGACACTTGTTTTGAAATATCATTTCTTACTTTGTTCAAAACTTCTGTAATTCTTAATTCTAATGTTTCTTCTACTGAGTTTCCAGGTAGAGATTCTAATTTTCCTTGTTCGTATTGTTTAATTAAATCTTGAACTTCTTGTTTTGCAACCATTGTTAATTCATGATTTTTTTGATCTACTTTATCTGGAATATCTGAATCGGAAATACCAAGTGTAAATCCAGTTCTAAGTAGTGTTTCAATACCAAGTCTAAATAATTTACCTAAGAAGTCTATTCCTTCTTCTTCGTTATATTTGGCATATATTTCTCTGATTAATTGTCCGTTATCTTCTCCAACTAAAGCTTTATCAATAACACCCTCAACTAATTTTCCATTTTTAATTTTTACAGTTTCTCCATCTTTGGAGGTTCCAACAAAATTAAAATCATCTTGTAATAATATACTGAAAATTTCTTTACCAGTAACTTCTGATTTGAAATCTCTCATTCTATTATCATAAACTCCGGCACTGATTAATAATTCTACAGCATCTTCTTTTTTGAATTTTAATTTTTTAGTTAATAAATATAATCCAGAAATTGCATCTTCAATAGATCCAATAATGTTTAATCCATTCTTTGGACTGATTATATGGTTTTGGACAATCATTAAAATTTCAGCTTCGGCTCTTGCTTCTTCTGTTTGAGGGATATGTAAGTTCATTTCATCTCCATCAAAGTCTGCCCCATATGGTGTACATACTGCAGGATTTAATCTGAAACTTAGTCCAGGTAAGATTTTAATTTTGTGACATAAAATGCTCATTCTGTGAAGACTAGGTTGTCTGTTAAAGATTGAAATATCTCCATCCCTTATATGCCTTTCAACTACATAACCAGGTTGTAGTTCTTCTAAAAGTGTTTCTTCTGTTTCTTCTGTTATGCTTTTCTTTCTACCATCTGGTCTAATAACATAATTTGCACCAGGATAATTGTGTGGGCCACGTTTAATTAATTCTTTTAACCATTCAATATTCCACTCTGTTACTTTTTCAGGTATTGTTAGTTCCATAGCAATTATTTGTGGAACCCCAACTTCATTGAATTTAAGTTTTGGATCTGCACTAATAACTGTTCTTGCAGAGAAATTTACTCTTTTTCCAGCTAAGTTATGTCTGAATCTTCCTTCTTTACTTTTAATTCTTTCAGTTAAAGTTTTTAGAGGTTGTCCAGATCTGTGACGTGCAACTGGAACTTGCGCAATTGCATTATCAAAAAATGTTGTTATGTGATATTGTAATAAATCCCATAAATCTTCTATAATAATTTCTGGTGCACCTGCATTAATATTTTCAAATAATCTCTGATTAATTCTTACTATATCAGATAATTTATGTGTTAAATCATCTTCTGATCTTTCTCCAGTTTGTAAAGTAATACTAGGACGTATTGTTACTGGAGGTACGGCAAGTATATCTAAAATCATCCATTCTGGTCTTGCATATTTAGGGTTTAATCCTAATGCAGTTGCATCTTCATCATTGATTTTTTCTAATCTTGCTTTTATTTGAATAGGCGTTAATCTTTTTCCATCTTCTAATATTGTTGATGGTTTTTCAATTGTAATCTTTTTTTGTTTAGCTTCACAATGAGGACATTTCTTAATTATTTTTATTGAATTTGAGAATGCACTAACTAAATTATTCCTTACTTTATATCTTCTTTCTTGTTCTGCTAAATCAACATTTGTTAAATGTTTTGCAACTTTTGCGTCTTCAACAAGAACTTTTCCACATTCTCTACAAGTAGATCTTAAGAATTTTAAAACTATATCAATATATTTAATATGGATTACAGGTCTTGCTAAATCCATGAATCCAAAGTGCCCAGGGCATTCTTTTAATCTTCCGTTACAAGTTTTACATCTTAGACCTGGATCTATAACTCCCATTCTAATGTCCATCAATCCACCATCTACTGGGTAACCTTCTCTATCATATAATTCAGGTGTAACTATCTTAGCCACAGACATTTTTTTTACTGTTTGTGGTGATAACATACTGAATCTGATTGATTCCACTTTTTTTGTTATATTTTCCATTTTCTAAAATTTCTCTTTTAAACTTATTTTTGAATCTATTCCTGTTGATCTTATCTCATCTAATAATAATTTAAATGCATAGCTCATTTCAACAGGGGTTACTTTAGTGTCTCCTCCACATCTTGTACATACTGCTTTGTTTCTATATCCATCGTATGTTGCAAATGTTCCACAGTTTTCACAAACATGTAAAACTGTTTTATCTGAGTCGAATCTTTCTTTAAGTAATAAGGCTGCTCCATGAGCTACTAAACAATCTTTCTCCATCTCCCCAAGTCTTAATCCTCCACCCATTGCTCTTCCTTCTACTGGTTGTCGAGTTAATAATTGGATTCTTCCTGCAGCTCTTGCATGGATTTTATTTTTTACCATATGTTTTAGTTTTAAATAGAATATACTTCCAGAATAGATTTTTGCTTCTAATCTTTCTCCTGTTAATGGATTGTAGAATGTTTCTTTTCCATCTTCTGAAAAGCCTAAACCTAATAATTCTTTTCTTAAATCTTCTTCTGTTGGATTATCGAAAGTTGTAGCATCAATATATTTTCCTGCTAGTGCTCCTACTTTACCTGAAACAACTTCTAATAAATGAGATACAGTCATACGAGATGGAATAGAGTGTGGTGAGAAAATTATATCTGGTACTGTTCCTCTTGAACTAAATGGCATATCTACATGAGGAATTAATAATCCAATAACTCCTTTCTGACCATGTCTAGAAGCAAATTTATCTCCAATTTCTGGAATTCTTAATTCTCTTAATCTTGTTTGGATTAATCTATTTCCTTCTTCATTTTCAGTTAAGAAAGTCATATCAACTTTACCATGTACTCCTTCACCTAAAATAATTGAACTTTCTCTTCTTGTATTAGCATCAATATTAAATTCTTCTAGACTTCCCAAGAATCTTGGTGGGCTAGTTTTACCAATCATTACGCTGTCAGGTCCTACTGTAGCTTCTGTGTAAACGATACCATCATCTTCTAAATCTCTATAATCTTTTTCTGATTTGTATCCTTTAACTTCTTTATCTGGAACACCAATTTCATCCATTAGCCCTCCAGAATATCTCATCTCAGTAGCTGAAAATGGTTTAAAGTAAGAAGTTCTTCCTAATCCCCTTTCAACACTACCTTTGTTAAGTATGATTGCATCCTGCATGTTATATCCTTGATAGCTCATAACTGCAATTGTAAGATTTTGGCCCATTGGATGAGCATCATAATCAAATACATCATGCATAAATGTTTTTGTTACAGGTCTTTGAGGATAATGAAGTATGTTTGCATCAGTATCTAATCTTAATAAGAAATTTTGAGCATATATTCCTAATCCTTGTTTTTGTAATTTGGAACCTCTGATTAATCTTGAGGATGAACCAAAGTTTGAAAATGGAACTAATGAAGTACAAACACCTAACATTGTAATTGGAGAAATTTCTAAATGTGTGTGTTCTTTTGTCAATTCTTTTTCATATAGTGCAACTAATGCATTTTCTTCTTCTCTTGAATCTAAATATTCAATTACACCTTTTTTAATTAATTCTTCCCAACTCAATTCATTACTTTTTACTTTTTCAATATGTTCTTCTGTAAGTTTAGATACTCCATTTTCTACAATAATTAATGGTCTTCTACATCTTCCTTTTGTAGTTTCAACATGAACTTCATTAAGTTCTTCATTAAATCCAATATTTAATTTTTCAGATATAATTCCTTCTCTTCTTTGGGATTTTACATTATTCATGAATTCATTTACATTGGATACAGATCCAACAAATCTTTCATTTAGGAATACATCTACCATTTTATTCTATTTTCCTCAAACCACTAGTTTCAAGTAGTTTTATTATTTTTTCATTAGAAGGCTCTGTGTCTGTTACACTTGCTAGCAATGCTAAGTTTTTTCTTAAACCAATTGGAGTACCTTCTGGAGTTTCTACTGGGCAAAGTCTTCCCCAGTGAGTACTATGTAATGCTCTAGCATCAAAGTTTTCTTGTGAAGCTGTTAATAAACTTGCAACTCTTTGTGAATGTGAAGTTGTATCAATTGCATTAACTCTTGAAATATTTTGGGAAATACCTGCTCTGCCACCAGGCCAGCTTCCTGTTGCCATTGCACTTTTAATTCTAGAAGATAATAATTGTTCTCTAATTATAATTCTTATTGAAGAGAATTTTCCTCTCTTAACCAATCTTTGGAAGTTATACAACATATCTTGTACTAATGATCTCATATTTACTCTGAATAAATCAGAAAGTAAGTCTCCACTTTGTTTTAATCTTTTATTTACATAATGGTCTTGATCTATTGATTGTATTCCGTCAACTGCAGTCATTAAGAACCTTCTTACAAGTTTGCATAGATTATATGCTTTGTAAATTCTATCTTTTGGAGTCATTCCAAGATGAGGCAATAAATATCTGTCTAATTGTTGTAATGTTAATTCATTTCTCATTTCTCTTTGAGCCATACCTATTTTTTTAGATAAAAATTCTACAGCATCATCTTGAGATTTTAAATCAATACTTTCGTATAAGTTAAGTATAACATCATCATAAATTTTATCTGGTGAAATGAATTGCATAATCTCTTGATCCTTTGTAAGTCCTAAAGCTTTTATTACTGCAATTATTGGAACTCTTTTAAATCTTGCAAAACTAATTTCTAAACTTCCATCTTTCATTTGTTCAAATGTATGTGGAATTCTATAATTAACATGCTCAGAATATAATTTCCCTACGTATTTGCTTATACCAATTGCGGCTTCTTTAACAAATAGTTTATTTGAAGCTAAATCTTCTACAGAAATTAATACTCTTTCATTACCATTTAATATGAAATAACCACCCCAATCAACTGGGTCTTCACCATGTTTAACTAAATCTACTTTTTTTAGATTTGCTAAGTGGCAATATTTTGATTTTAACATTATTGGAAGTCTTCCGATTTCTATTTTAAAAGATTCTCTTTGAATATCATTTATATGCGCACTAACACTCAATGTAATTGGTGCAGAATAAGTTAATTTTCTTAATCTTGATTCAATTGGATATAACTTTCTTTTTGAACCATCAGCTTCGGTAATTTCAGGCATACCAACCTTAATATCATTTAATTTTATTTTGAAATTTTCAACTTCTTGAGGAATAATTGTTGGAATAATTTCACCAATGTCTTCAACAATTTTTGGTAAATCTTTATCAACAAATCTGTTGAAAGATTTTATATTGGATTCTACAAAAGAATGATCCTTAAAATAATTTGAAATCAAATCTTTATATCCTTTAACCATTTACTACCACCCTATAAAATTCTGTTTCTGTATTTGTTTCAGATTTTCTTATAATTTTTATTATGTTTCCATACTCTATCTCAAGATGTTGAATAGCAGGATCAGATTTCAATATTTTTGGAATTTCATCTTTGCTTACGTTAAATTCTTCTAGAACAGCTTTTTCTTCCTCTTCGGTAAGTTTCACATGTTCAGGGACTAACATGTGTTTTCTGATATCAAATTCTTCTGTCATTTTTTATTTTATTAGGTAAGTGGACCGGACGGGACTTTCACTAACCTTTTGGGTTGTTTTGAACCCGCGACCCCTTGGTTAAAAGCCAAGTGCTCTACCAAGCTGAGCTACCGGTCCACCACGCCCAAGCCGGGATTTGAACCCGGGTCAAAGCCGCGACAGGGCTTTATGCTCACCGAACTACACCACTTGGGCAACATAGTTCACTCTAGGTTTTTATTTTTTTGTTATGAATATTATTGTTTTGTAGCCATCTTGGGAGAGAACCTTTGCCTGTATTGGTTTTAGGGCAAACCACTTATTTATAAAGCTTTTGTTTTTGTCGAGAATTAATTTCTTTTTAAGTAGTTTGGAACCGGGAATTTTTTAAAATCTGGATGGAAATTTTTACCATACAACATCCTGTAAATTGCTTCTGCTTCCCATTTTGCACCGTTTAATGCATTATGGGGGGTAGGTTCTTGAGGAATTCCAACATAAGTCATTATTGCATCTCCATCTAAAATACTTTTTTTATCTTTTAAAGGAATTTGTTGTTGATTATCTAAATGTCTTACGCATGCTAATGTATGTTGATCTAGGGTATGATAACTAAATCTAAAATCTAATCCTTCCCTTTTTAAAGAAGCATTGATAAAATTTACATCAAATCTTGGGTTGTGTCCCCAAATTGTTATATCTTCTGACATGTCAGCGAATTCTACTAATTGTTCTAACATCTCCCGTTGTGTTAATTTTGTTTGATCACTTGTTATTGCTTCTCTTGTGAAACCATTTACTTCTAATGTTCTATCACTTATTTCTGCCCCAGGCCAAACTCTTGCTTCATTATACAAATATTTTATTGTATCCTCTTCAATTTTTGGAATTATTACTCCTCCTACAGATACTATAGAATTCTTGTTTTCATCAATGCCGGTTGTTTCAACATCTACGACTAACATATCTCTCATAAAAAAGAGGAATGAAATTTCATTTATAATAATTTGTATTTATTTTAGTAGAAATTCCAACGCTGCTTTTGGAAATAAAGATTCTATAATTATTGTAGGAATATGTCTTAAATGACTAATTTTTGATTCAAAACTTATATTATTCTCTCTTAATATTTTTATTAAATTCTTTTCATTTCTATAAGGAATAATATGATCTTTGTTTGAGACTACAATATAATATTTAGATTTTGTTCCATTTTTTTTAAAGAATGAATCTGGTGAAATGGGTTCCCATTCTTTTTTTAGTTTTTCTAAATCTATTCCATTAGATTTCATTGCCTTTTTTAATAGACGTGTTTTATACCCTTTCCAAAATGCTTCTGCTAAATTATCTCCTGGGAGAATTAAGACTATTTTCTTTATTTTTATTTCATCTGCTATTATTACTCCAAAATCTGTTCCTAAACTTTGTGCATAAATATAAAAATTTCTTGGTTTTGTTTTATTTAGTTTTTCTAAATCTTTTATTATTCTATTTATTACTGTGAAAAAATATTCTCTAGTTAGTAATGGATCTGAGTTTAGTATTTCTTTTGAATATTTATAATGAATATAACCATAGGTTTTTGGGATTTCTCTTTTTATTCTATTAAATAAATAATCTGGTGCATCCCACCCTGGAAGTAAAATTATAATATCTTTTTTATTTAATCTTGATTTTGATTCTGTTATTTTCATTTATTTTAATTTTTGGAGATTTGATTATATAAAGATATTGAAAAAAAGAGTCCCGTCACCCGGATTTGAACCGGGAACCTTCCGGGGTCGGCTAATTGTTAATCATCCAAGGTTAATACCTAGTCCAACAATATCTACAGCCGAACGCTCTACCGTTGAGCTATGACGGGATATAAAGAAGTTAGACTTTGGGTTATTTATAAAATTAACTAAATTCGAAATACTTTTAAGCTTAGTATATTTACTTTTTTTAGGAGTGGGGAGAAATAAAATGGTTTATCAATATGATATAATATTAGAAGTTACTTATTTTACACCTAGTTTTGAAAGTAAGCATAGATATAGATTTGAGAATATTCAATTTCCTAACCAACTTCTTGCAGGAGATGAAGTTGTTTTACCTCAAGAAATAAGAGAACTTGGATTTGATAAGCCATTTGAAGTTTGTAGTGTTTCTCCTCAAAAAGATCAATCAGATTTATTGATAAGAGCAACAACTGAAACTCCAAAACCTATAATTCATGCTAAATTAGAAGAGTTATGTGCTTCGCATGAGGAATATACTGCTGAAAAGTAAATGTCTTTTTTGAATAAATTTAAGAGTATAGCTGCAAATTTATTTGCAGTTTATGCTATTAATAATTTTACATTGCCTATTGGTTATGCTTTTTATCAAATACCTAAAACTTTAGATAATCCTAAAATACAAGAAGTTATGGGGACAAGAAGTTATGGAGAAAAATTTGAAGAGGGGAGTGCTTTAGATTTTTTAAAATTGGCGCATGCTATTACTTCTAAAAACATTAGATATTGCAATGATCAGTGGCCTACAGATAATGAAAATTTAGAAAATGGAGTAGGGGATTGTTACCAAATTGCAAGATTTACTTATTCTAATTATTTGTATTTAATTGATCAACATAATAGAACAAATTTAGATTCTGAAGTTAGATTAGTTCTTGGGGAGGTTTTTACACCTTCTGATGGGGGAGGGCATTGTTGGGTAGAGATTAAGGATGAAAATGGAAATTGGGTTGAGTATGAAACTACTAATATTGATTTGCCCAAAATGATAAAAATAAATCCTCAATCTATTGATTCTTTGATTTTAGATGGAGATGTTTTAGATTTGGAAAAATTAAGTTACAATAGAGTTATGAATTTTCAAAGAAATGGTAAAGATATTAGTACTCGTGTAGATATTATTGGTGCATTAAAAAGTAGAGGATTAATTTATCATATTTATTCTAGCATAAAACATCAAATATAAAAAAAAGAAAAAAGGTGTGTAGTTTTATACTACACATCCTGCTGCTGCTGCATTATTTGCAGAAGTTGTATCCCAACCAAATCCTGATGTTGGTGATCCAGCTTCGAATTCTGTATTACATGCTTCAGGTTGCTCATTGAATGCATTACATACAGTACTTAGCAAACTTGCAGAGTCTCTTGCAGAACTAATTGTTTGTCCATTGATTACCAAAGTTGGTGATCCACCTACTCCGTATTTTTCATTATCTGCTTTATCAATGTCAAACAATGGGAATCTTCCACTTAACCATGAAGATGTATCTTCTAAGTTAGCTTGGATGTTAAATTCAGTATTTGCTGATTCTACACATGTTGCTAGTGCAGTTTCATCAATTCCCACTTCTGCCCTACAATCTGCAGCTTCATCAGCTGAACCAGATCCAGTTCCAAGGAAGCAAGTCAAGTAATCTAAGAATTTATCTCCTTGTTCTTCTTTTATACAATATTGGTTTGCTTGTTCGTTTACTTCAGTTTCACCATGCATTGCATAATATACAAATTTAAGATCAAATTCTATATCATCTCCTAATGCCTTAACTACTGGTAGAATTCCTTTTTCCATTTGAGTTCCAAATGGACAATGGCTCATAACAAATAGTTCTACAACCGGTTTATCAGATTTTGGAACATCTGCTGGTGGTTGTTGTTGAGGAGGAGACTGTTGTGCTGTCTCGTCAACTGCAGTTAAAGGAACTGCTTGTAAAAACATTAATTCACCATCTTTTGTTATATAGACTGGTGTTTGTTGTCCTTGAACATCAATTGTTGCTTTTACTAAACCTTTTTCACTTGATACGTCTTCTAAAGTTGCTGTAGCTTGGCCTTGTAATAATTGTGTGTTGATGAATTCAACAGCACTTTCTGCTACTGCATTTCCAGACATAGGGCTAAGTGATGGTCCTGATCCGAAAGCAAATGCAAGTATTAGAAGTATACCAAGCACAAAACTAGTTATTTTCCACCTGTTTACTTTTTTATGTTTTGTAACAGGTTGAATGTGTTCTTCTTTTTTTTCTATGTGCTCATCCAATATAAATCCCTCCATTAGATTAATATAATAAATTTGTTAACTGATAGATCCTATTTAAAGTTTATTGATTTTTAATCATTATTTACTTAATATTCATAGCTTTCATAATCTTATTAAGCTTTTCATTGATTATATCAAAATCTTTGTTAGAATGAGTGTCTGATGTAACTCTATCTTTTTTTGCGAAACATGCATTACAATAGACTGGTTTGCTTGATGTTGGTTTAAATGGGACTTCACATTGAGTTCCACAAGATGAACAAGTAACTCTAGTCATTTCATAATCACGACTAGTACCTCTAGAATCTCTATTTGAAAATTTTCGATCATCTCCTCCTCTGGAACTATCTCTAAAGTTAGTTCTACCTCTATTTCGATCTCCTCTCGGTGGACCACTTCTAGAACTACTTCTATTTGTTCTTTCCCTTGAACCTTCAAATCTTGCCATAGCTATACTGAGAATTGCACTAGTATATAAGGTTATTTATACAAGTTTTTTTAACATTATTATTGAAATTATTAATAAAGGAATTGAAATTATTTGGCCATAAGTTAATCCTAAAAATGTAGGCATATCTTTTACAAATTCAACTAAAAATCTTAAAATAGAATATAACAATATAAAAGTCCAAAAGATTATTCCTCTTTTTAATTTTTTTAACATATATAATTTATAAGTAACTCCAAAAATTATTAAATTCTTTAAAGATTCATAAATTTGAGAAGGATGACGTTTTTCAGGAATGTTATCAAAGTAAATTCCCCAAGGTAAATTTGTTGGTTTACCATAAAATTCTTGATTTATGAAATTACCAATTCTTCCTAATGCTAGTCCAAATGCTAAAGGAATTACTATAATATCTGCTATATCATAAAATTTTATATTTCTTTTTTTACAGAAGTAAATTGTTATTAATACTGCCCCTAAAATTCCCCCATGGATTGCCATTCCTCCGTGCCAAACTGCAAATATTTCTAGTAAACTTGAGTATAATTTATAATTTATAATGACAGCCCAAAGTCTCGCCCCTATTATTGATGCAGGAATTAAATAAAGATAATAGTCAATTATAGTTTCTTTTGATATATTTCTATGTTTTGCTAGTTTTATAGAAATAAATATTCCTAGAATAAATGATATGGCCATTATTATTCCATACCATCTTATAGAAAAAATTCCAATTTGAAATGCAATAGGACTTATCATTATTTTTTGTTTGTTTGTATTGTTTTATATTGTTTTTGTTATGAAAAAGTTTATAATTCTAATTAAATTCCATTTTTTATGAAAAAAGTATATTTTGGACATCCAGTTAATATATACGGTACTACTGCTGAACAGCTTTTAATTAATGCGATCCAAAAAGGATTTCCAGGTTGGCACATAGAAAATCCAAATCAACCTCAACATGGTGAAGGATATCAAAGATTTAAAGTTGAAAAAGGGAATGGGATGTTGTATTTTTTTGAAGAAGTTTTACCTCAAATGGATGCTGGTGTTTTTTTACCTTTTGATGATGGAATGTTTGGTGCGGGAGTTTATAAAGAAGCTCAATTTTTAATTGATGCTAGAAAACCCGTATATGAAATTGATCAAGATGGTGGGCTATCAAACTTAGTTTTGAATGAGACTAGAAAGTTGTCTATTGAAGAAACTAGAGCGAGAGTTTATGGCAAAAAAGATTAAACCTACAGAAATCTTTTTAAACTAAGTTTATGTTTTTATTTTTATGATTTGTATTATTGCAATGGTTGTATTTGGGATATTATCTATATTCTCTGCTAAATATAGACCAATTGCAAAAGAAGCTTTTGATTGTGTTTTTAGAAGAGTTACATTGCGTAAATGTGAATCAGGATTAGATATAAGATTAAAAACTAAAATTGTTGGGAAATTAATGAATAAACATTATGGATTAGCTAAAGGGGTTCATAAATATTTTGAAATAATATCCTGGATGTTTGTAGTATTGTTTTTTGTTTCATTATTCTTTACTGGGCAAGGAATTTATAATATAATTGTTTATGATAATTGTTATGGTCCAATTGATGAAAATGGTTTTTGTATTTTAACTGGGACTGGTGGAGAAGTAACTGCTGTGCAAGGTGAGGTTGAGGGAACTGCTGTAAGTTGTGAAGATCCTTTGTGTAAAAATGGTACTTGTGAGAAATGTGGCGAAGCTTGTAATTGTACAACTTGTGTTTTATAAAAAATAAAAGAAGAGATTAAAAATCTCTATTCTAAATCTGCTCTGTATTCAGCAATTTGTTCCTTGTGTAATTTTATTGTTTCTGTCATATATGCTCCTGTGAACTTTGCTAAATCTTGTACAAATGAACTTACTAAATTACCCACATTGGATGGATATAGATTAACCTGATTTATATCAATTCCATGTTCTTCTGCTAATGCTACAACACCCATAGAAACAAATGGAGTTATTGGTAACATATCTATCATCTCTAAAATAGGTTCTAATGTTTCCATTACTCTTTCTGGTATTTTAACAGCTTTTTCTTCATATAAATCTATGGAACCATACGTACCTTCTAAAACTGCGCTCCTTCCTTCAGTTGAATTCATAACTTCTTCAGGGGTTACACCATTTTCTTGGCAGTATAAAACAAGTACATCTCTTTGTTTTTTAATTTGGTCAAAATGTTCTCTTTCTTCCTCATTATTTTCTTGAACAATACCTTCTAGGCTGGATAATACTCCTTCTAAATGGTCTAATCTGTCAACTAAACGGGAGTCTTCTTCTAGTTCTATTAGTTTTTGTTTAGTCCAATCAGAACTAATAAAATCTACTAAGCTGTAAGCTACATCAACTGTAAGCCCTGTTAGTAGGGGCAGTAAATATGGGGCGCTTCCTGTTTGTAATGTCTTACCAACGGAATCCATGGCTCTAGTGAATACTGTATAATTATCTCTTGCTACACTTCTTCTTATTGCATTACTTGCTTCTGTTTCTAAATCTGTTTGCTGTAAATTCATTTTATTTTCTCCTTTAAATTATGATAAATTAGTAACCATCAATATATTTATAAATTTTTGTTTGTTTCTCATTTTCATGGTAGATGAAATAATTATGAGAAGTATAGAAGATTATTTAGCTGGGCTTTCTGGAGGGTTTACTTTTGAAGGAATCCCATATACTCCAAATGCAATGCTTAGAGAAGTTAAGGCTGAATCTGATTTGGGTTTAGAATTTTATGAGTGGTATTTAAAAAATACTGCTGAAGATTTTGGTGAGTATCTTTCAGGATTGGTTAAGGAAGGTTCAAATGCCAAACTATTTTATGGTCCTTCTTTGTATAGTATGGAAGACTTATTAAAAGAAGTAGAATCTAGATCTGAAGTTGGAATTCATTTTTTAGGGATGTGGTCTAAGAGGCAGGATAGATTAAAAAAATAATTTTTACAAAAAGTTTATTAATCAATTGTAGTTTGTTTTTCTTATGAATGTTGAAAAGATACGTGAAGATTTTTCTGTATTAAAGAAAGATATTATTTATTTTGATTCTGCTTGTATGGCATTAAAACCAAGACAAGTTATTGATAAGATGAATGAGTATTATAATGAGTATCCTGCTTGTGCTGGGAGAAGTAACCATAGATTTAGTAAAAGAGTTGAGCAAGAAGTTAGTGAAGCAAGAAAAACTGTTAGAAAATTTATTGGTGCTAAAAGTGATAAAGAAGTTATTTTTACTCGTAATACTACAGAATCAATTAATTTATTAGCTAATTCATTTGATTTTAATAAAGTTTTATTGACAGATAGAGAACATAATTCTAATTTATTACCATGGCAGAAATTTAAGAAATATGGGGTTTTAAAATCTAATTTAGATTTAACTTTTAGTTTAGAAAGATTTGCTGAAGTTATAAAAAACTATGATTTAGTAAGTTTTGTTGCAACTTCAAATTTAGATGGATATACTTTACCAATTAAAGAAATTATTAAAATTGCTCATGAAAATGGTGCAAAAGTGCATTTAGATTGTGCACAACTAGTTCCTCATCAAGAAATTGATGTAAAAAAACTAGATGTTGATTTTATATCATTTTCAGGACATAAAATGTTAGGTCCAACTGGAACTGGAGTTTTCTATGCCAAAGAAGAATTACTTGAAAGGATGAAGCAATTTATTGTTGGTGGTGAAACTGTAATTAATACTACTTATGATTCGCATGTTGTTGAAAAATTACCTAATCGGTTTGAAGCTGGATTGCAAAATTATGCTGGGATAATTGGATTAGGAGAAGCTGCTAAATATTTAGGTAAAATTGGATTAAATGAAATTCATGATCATGAAATCAAATTAGTTAAAGCAGTTAATAGTGAAGATTTAAAGTTAGTTGGATTCAAGGGTGCTAGAGGGATATTTAATTTTAATGTTCCTGGAATTAATTTCCACCAAGTTGCTGGAATTTTGGATGCTTCTAAGAATATAATGATTAGAAGCGGGCAACATTGTGTCCATTCTTGGTATAACTCTCAAAATATAGAAGGAAGTGCAAGAGCTAGTTTTTATTTATATAATACTTTAGAAGAAGTTGAAACGTTTAATTCTGCTTTAGAACAGATAAAGAAGTTAAAATAAAATTTTATTTTATTCCAAATAATTCTGCAGTTTTTCTGTGCATTTCACTGTCTAAGAAAAACATGAATCCATTGTCTAGTTCTAACCAACCTTTGTATTTGCCAAAATGTTCTTCATCTTTTAGGGCTTCGGGGAACAAAGTTTGTTCTTTTAATCTAAGTTCTCTTTCACCTTTTTCTGTGCTTAACTTTTCAATTAAATCCTTAACATGTGCTTCCTGCTCATTTGAACATATATAAAGTGCTGGTCTAGCTAATTCTACAATTCCTGTAATCCCTTGGTTTGCTACTGCGTATAGTGCAATGGTATTTAGTGCTTTTGGTAATCTACCAAATTCGAATTCTGCACTTCCCATATAATCAAAGGAAAAAATAGGTCTTAGTAAATCCATTGCTTCATCTGTTAATCCACCATTCTTATAACCCCCACCAAAACTGAATGGGTTGTCAAACTCTCTTGGTGCTTCTAATCTTTGTATTAAATGTATTCTTTCCATTTTAATTAGATAATCTCAATTTGTTTAAAAAACTTATTATAATCCCAATTATTAAATAAATTATATTTATTATTATAAATTTAGTTCTAAAATAATCTAATGGATAATTTTGTATTAGTATTGAATCATATGGAAGTAACCAAGTATCTGAACGGAATAATAGTAAATGAATATAATGGTGGAATTGTTGATAGAATAAACTCGCTATGAAGAGTAATATTGAGAATGATATTAAGTAAATTCCTGTTTTCTTGTAATTTATTTTTTGTTTTAGTGTTGTTAGAGTAATTATTAATAAGATATCAATTAGTATAAAGAAATTAATTAAATCTTTTACTTCTTGCATATGTTGTTTTTCTCTATCTGTGTAGTTATTTGGGAGTTGATCATTATTATAGTAGAAGTTTTTCAAATCTTCATTTTTGTATAATTCTACTAAGAAAGTTATATTTAGGACTGTTAGAATAATTATTATTGTTAGAAAAATTGTTGGGAGAGTCTTTTTCATGTTAATTCTTCTAGGTCAGTAATTCTTTTAATTAATTCTGATGGTTTGAGTTTTTTTTGAAATTCAAAGAAGAGTTGTTGAACTTCATAAGAGATTTGCCAATTATCATCTATTTCATTTTCACAAAATTCATATTGTAAATAATATAAATCATCATACAGCTTTTTTAGGTTAATGTTACTATTTTTATCTGCAAAATTCAAAATTTCTTTTAAATATTTAAGTACTTTTTTATCTAATTTATTTTGATTAGACTCTTCTTGTAGTTTAGCAATTTCTTTCTTTAGTTTTAATATTTTCTTATTTTTCTCTAATATCTTGTCTAGTTCTGAAAATGATTTTAATACTTTCATAATATATAATAAATTCTTATAATTATATATAAATTTATGTTTTTCTTAGAAATCTATTTAAACACATTTTTCTATTTTTTTTTATGGTAAAAGTTTCTGTAAGTAAAAAGAAGTGTATTGGGTATGGAGAGTGTGTAAGTATTTGTAATAACTTTAAAATGGTTGATGGCAAGTCTGAACCAATAAATAAAAATCCTGAAAAAGTTGGTTGCAATGAAAAAGCTGCTAAAAATTGCCCAACAAATGCTATAACTGTTAAAAAATGATTCAATGGTATTTTTTAGCATTGATTTCTGCATTATTTTCAGCTGGGGCTGCAGTAGTTCAGAAAAAAGTTTTGTTTAAAGAGAGTGCAATAAACTTTGTTTTTGTTTTAGCATTGTTTAATTTAGTTATTTCTATACCTTTTTTCTTTTTTATTGAAAGTGGAAGTTTAAATTATACTAATTTATTAGTACTATTTATTAGAACTTTATTAGAGGGAGTTGGATTTCTTTGTGTTATGATTGGAATTAAGAATTTAGAGTTATCTAGGGCTTTACCATTATTAGTTTTAACACCCGGATTAGTTGCATTTTTGGCTTTCTTTATTTTGGGAGAGTCAATTTCTAGTTTAGCTTTATTAGGGATGTTATTATTATTAGCTGGGACTTATATTTTGCAATTGGGAGAAAGTAAATTTTCTGTTCCATTTAGAGCTTTTATTAATTCTAAAGGTCATAAATATCTTGTAATTGCATTATTTGTTTTTGCTTTTAGTGCTGTTTTGGATAAATCTTTGTTGAAAGGTTTTGGATTACCTATTAATGCATTTATGGGATTCCAGCATTTGTTTTATGCTTTGATATTTTTTGTTATTCTCTTATTTATGGGGGGAGTTAAAAGTGTTAGTTTTAAGAATTCTTGGAAGTGGATTTTATTAGTGGCTTTGTTTACTATTACTTATAGATATACTTATTTATGGTCTGTTCGAGACTCTTCTTCGGTTGCTTTAGCTTTATCTATGAAAAGAACTGCAGTGTTTTTTGCTATTTTAGTTGGTGGTCGTTTATTTAAAGAACATGATTTCTGGAAACGAGTGTTAGCTACTTTAGTTATGATTATTGGTGCTATTTTGATTATTGTTTATTAGATTAGAAATTTTGTTGTATTTTTGCGTTAGTGATTGGTTTTTAATGCAACGTTCGGACTTGGTCCGAAAAATCCAAAGTAAATTCAGAGCCCGAAAAATTTATATACTTTTTCGCATATATTACACTAATATGGGAGAATTTTATTATGATAAAAAAGGGTATCCAAGATGGAGAAATAGTGATGAACTTGTTCATAGAACAATTGCAAAACCGAAAGGTGAACAAGTCACACATCATAAAGATGGGAATCCTAAAAATTTTCGAGAATCAAATTTAAAAAATATGAGTAGAAGTGCTCACTCAAAATTACATGCTAAAAAGCGAAGAAGTTCTTGGTAAATTTTTGAAGCTATATTTCTAAGTTATTTAAGAGCTCTGAATTTATTGCAACTAATTCCTGTTAATTGCCCCGAGCCGATAGGCGAGAGCGTAGCGTGGTCGAGGATTTCGAAGAAATCCGAAGAAGTTAGTAGAATTTCCCGTTATAACATTAAATCTTACCCGGTGCCCTCTCCACAAACCATTTGACAAACTTTTCAAAATCTTTATCAGAGATTTTTATCGTTGAAGAATTTGCAGAAGGAACCATTAAAGGTAGAAATATTCCGTGTCTACAGAAATAAATTGAGACAGTTTCTATATCAATCTTATGTTTAGAACCATCAATTCCTCCTAATGATGACAAAATATAGTAACCTATAAGTTGATGAAAGTCTTGTTCTTTAAGTTGAAGAAATTTAGTTGTTTTCATATCAATTATTCTATTATCAATGACTATGTCTGCATCAGCTCCGCCCACTAAACTTGATGCTTTTCCAAATGTGGGATTAAGTAAACAGATTTCTTTTGCAATAAAATTATTTTTGTCAACTAAATTTATTAAATTTCTAAGATCTTGTATATCTCCATCATCAACCACATGAATATTTGGATCGATATATCCTGCTCGATATATTGGGTCTATTTTTGCTAATAATATTGCAATCCTAAGAACATCATTCGTTAAATTTCCATCGTCCAAATATTTTTGATAAACAATTTTTGCTTCATCAACAGTTTTCTTTAGTTTATTTCTTAGAGTACCTTCTTCAATGCGTTGCAAAGCAATTTCTGCAACCCACTCTTTAGTTATGGCTTTAGGGTTATTTTGTTTAATATAGAAACGTAATAAATAGTCAAAAGCAGTTCCAACTAAACTATAATTCTTTGTAATTGGAGGGGCTTTTATTTCTGCCTTTAATTCAATTTTCGGTAATAAAAATGTTTCTGCAAATTTTTTCTTTACATCTGGTTCTTTGATAAATGAAGTTAGACTCATATTGAAAAATAATGACAAGAATAATATAAAGTTTGTGGAGATGGCTTGAAAAAAGGGAAATTCTACTAATTACAATTAATTCCTGTTAGTTTCTCCGACCCTACGAAGTGGGGTAGGATTGCGTCCGCAAAGTTTGGAACCCTGCCCGTTAATTCCTTATACCAAGAAGATGTAGTGTCTTATTGAAGTTATCTTTAGTAACCTTTGGAAATTTATCATTGATAATCTGATATATCCCACAGAAGTTCCACGCTTCATCAAGATTTCCTTTACTATTTTGGAATTTTTCTTTAAAATGAATATTCCAATTGATTTTATTAAAATCAACACATAAACAATATGGACTAACATTAAATGTTAGAATCAAAGTAGCGTCTTTCCAGAAATCTAAATAATCTTTCATATGCCCGTATTTAAAAGCAATATTACTCTTTTTCATATCGAAGTATTCTTTAAAATTTCTTTGTTTAACTTCCACAAGCCAAGTTTCTTTAGATTCTTCATCCACAACAACAAAATCTGGCATTGAAAGTAATCTTTTATTTGTTTCAGGTTTGTAATTGGTTTTTATTTGTTTAATAATTTCTTGATTGTGATTTTCAACTCCAAAATTCATTACTTTATAGCCAGATAATTCCAAAATAGTCTTAACAAAATTCTGTGAGGATCTTTCTTTTGCTTTAGATTCCACCCAATCATTTTTGTTATCCATAAAAGGGTACTAGTAGCAGATTATATATAAATGTTTTGAGAAGGGCAGGGTTCCAAATTGAAACTAACAGTGTTTATACGAAAAGTTGTAAATATTAAGATTTTAAGTTTCAAAGTAAACTTATTTAGGTAACGACTAAAGAAATTTTATTAATAATTAACCTTCTCGTTTAAAACTTTTTTTCTTAAAAGACTTTTTCTTAAAAAACTTTTTTTCAGATCTATCTTTTGGAGCTCTGTTATCACGAGATCTTTCACTATTTGATCTTCCACGACCAAAACTTGATCTTCCAGGTCTTCCAGATTCTCTAGATCTTCTTTTATCTCTATTATAATCAGATGGAGATTTTTCAGAAAATGACTGAGAAATATCTTTGTAAGAACTAATATTTAATTCATGTTTAAACGTATATTTTAAAACTGCTCCAATAATTTCTGCAGCATCATGATCCTTTAATAATTCTTCAGCCATAGTATCATATTTTGTATGTTTACCTAAATCTGCAGTAATAACTTCTTTAATTAGAGTTTTAATTCTAGCTTCTTTATGTGCAACTATTTCAGCAGCTGAAGGAAATACTTTTTTAGTAATTTTACAATTATTGATTTTTTCAACAAAAGCTAATTTTCTTCTTTCAGATGGAACTACAAATGTAATTGAGATTCCTTTTTTACCTGCACGGCCAGTTCTTCCAATTCTATGAACATAAGCTTCTGGGGATTGAGGTAGACAATAATTAATAACATGTGTTAAATTATTTACATCAATACCTCTAGCAGCTACATCTGTAGCTATTAATATCTTAACTGATTTATCTCTAAATTGTTCTAAAATCTTCTCTCTAGAACTTTGAGTCATATCTCCATGTAAAGCAGCAGCGCTATAACCAAGTGAAGATAATTGAGAAACTAATGTATCAACTGTTGATTTTCTATTACAGAATATAATTCCGTGGAAATCAATATGATAATCTAATATTCTTTTTAATCCTTCAACTTTATCTTTTTCTTTAATATCATAATATACTTGTTCAATAGTATTTATTGTAAGATCTTTTTTTTCTACTTCAATAAAATCATATTCTCTCATATATTTTTTAGCAATATTTAATATTTGTCTAGGCATTGTTGCTGAGAAAAGTAACATTTTTTTGTCTTTTGGGGTACTTTGTAAAATATCTTCAATATCTTCAACAAATCCCATGTTAAGCATTTCATCTGCTTCATCAAGAACTACGTATTCAACATTATCAATTCTTAATGCTCTTCTTTGTTGTAAATCCATAACTCTTCCAGGAGTTCCAACAACGATATCAACTGCATTTCTTCTTAATTGTTGTATTTGAGGTCCAATTGCTGCTCCACCATAAACTGCTAAAATTCTAATATCCTTGTTTCCTTTATATGAAGCTATTTCTTTTGCTACTTGAATAGCTAATTCTCTTGTAGGTGTTAAAACAATTGCTTGAATATTATTACTATGTTCTTTGATTTTTTCTAAAATTGGAAGTGCAAATGAAGCTGTTTTACCAGTTCCTGTTTGAGATTGACCAATAATATCTTTTTTTCCTTCTAAAAGTAAAGGGATTACTCTAGCTTGAATAGAAGTTGGTTTTGTGAAACCTTTCTTTTCTAATGCTCTAACTGCATTTTCAGATAATCCTAATTTCTTGAATTCGTCCATTGTTCTTTCTACTCCTTATACTCCCCCTTTATAATACTATGTATTTTGTAGTTTCTCTGTGGTGGTTACATTATTTAGATAATATTATAAGTTAAATGGAATTTGCTGATTTTATGTTTGGAAGATATAAAATGCCGGAAAAAATCTATGCTTGTAATGAAGTTCCAATAGATTGTAAACACTGTAATTCTTATGATTGTGATAGGAGAGCAGAAAAATTTAATCCAGAGCCTCGTGAAAAATTTGTTTCTTTAGAAGATCAAGTACTTAGGTTTGTGGCAGCAAATGCAAATTAGAAAGATTTCTTAGTAAATTTCAAATCTTTAGCTTTTTCATATATTCCTTTACGTTCTTCTGGAATGCTTTTTTTCTCAGATTTTTTCATATAAGAAACAACTTTTTTTCTCTTAGCAGGAATACTTAATTTTTTAGAAGTTCTTAATCCTCCAATACATCCCCCTTCACAAAATAAAACATCTAAAAATTTTACTTTTGGATCTGGATTTTCTAAGAATTTTATAACTTTTTTAGCACCATCTATTATTTTTACTTCATCTTTTTTTAATAATTCTTTAACATGAGCCGTTTTAGCTAATCCCCCAGATAATGGATAAATTTTAGTGTAGTCATTATAGAATTTGTCAAATAACTCTTCTTTAGGTACTTTAATATTAGTTAGTTTATTTTTCCTAATTAATTCGTGAAGTTGCTGATAATCAATAATATAATCAATATATTTGGTTTTAGAGGTTTCTATTTTTTTATAATCACAGGGAGATAAGAAAACTGTTTTATGTTTTGGGTAGTATTTTTTACAAACTTTTCCCATGGCAATAACTGGAGAATCAATTAATGCCAACTTTTTCTTATATTTTGGATATCTTTGTTTTATTAATTCAACAATTCCAGGACATGGAGAACTTATTATTAGTTTTTTATTTTTCTTTTCTAGTAGTTTATGGTATTCCCTATTAACTAATTTTGCACCAAAGGTTAATTCAGTTACTTTATCAAATCCTAATTTTTTAAGTTGAGTAATTAATTTAGGATAGGAAAATTCAATAACAAAAGAAGGAGCAACAAGTGCAATCATTTTCACTTCTTTCTTTAATTCAGAAGTAATTTTTTCTATATCGTTTTTATCTGCCATGTTTTAGTTGAGGCCATTCTTCTTCAAGAGTTTTTCTTTTTTCTTTGTAGAATACACCAACAGGAATTTTTCCCTTTCCAGAGTTGTAATCCCATTTATTTGTTAATTCAATGGCTTTTTTCATATCATGACCATTTTTTATTTTGTAAGTGTGATCAGTTAAATGTCTAACTTCTTCATTAAACACCACACAAGTTTGAATTATATCTACAAATGAAAATCCTTTATGTTTAATTGCTTGTTCCATTATTTGTTGAGTGTGTTTTATATCTTTAGAATTACATCTTGCTACAAATGTTGCTCCAGAAGCTAAAGCTAGTTTTAATGGATCTAGAGGTTTATTGAAATTCCCCATAGGTTCTGATTTTGTTTTAAATCCTTGTTGTGAAGTTGAAGTTGCTTGACCTGTTGTTAAGGAAAAAGATTGATTATTATGTACAAATAAAGTTATGTTTGCATTATATTTTCCTGCTTGAATAAAATGTGCAAGACCTTCTGAATATGTGTCTCCATCACCAGCAAAACAAATTACATTTAATTTTGGATTTCCAATTTTCATTCCTAATGCTACTGGTAATGGTCTTCCGTGTAATCCATAAAATCCAGATAAGTTTAGATAATCAAATATTTTTGCATGGCAACCAATTCCGGTGACCATTACAAAATCTTTGTGTTTATATCCTTTAGAGATTAGATTTCCAATGGTTCTTTTTACTGCTTCTAGAATCATGAAATTATAACATCCTGGACACCAAGTATTTTCGTATTTAGTTCCTATGTCTTTCATTTTAGTTTTTTCTCCAATCTTTTAATCAATTTAGGTCTGGATATTTTCCATTCAGATTTTAACATTCCATATACATTTTCATCAAGTATTTTACCAGTTGCTCTTGAAATTATATTTTTTCTTTTTGTTCCTTCTAGTTTATATCCTAAACTTTGGATCATACTATTTGAAGGTTTATTTTGGGTAAATGCTTCTGCTTCTACTCTTCTTAGTTTTAATTTATTAAAAGCAAAATCTAAAATTGGTATTTTTGATTCTGTTATATATCCCCTTCTCCAATAATTTTTATTAATCCAAGATCCGATATCAGCTACTCCATTGAATAAATCTACTTTACGAAGGCTAGTGGCGCCAATTACCTTTTTTTCAGATTTTAATTCAATTACAAAAGTATAATCTTCTCTTTCTTTTTTATTCCATTTTTTTATAGTTCTATTAATCCATTCAATTGCATCTTTTTTTGTATATGGATATGGGACTACTGCCAAATATTTTGAAACGTCTAATACTTTACATCCTTCCACTATGTCTTTCCAATCAGAAAGTTTAGGTTTTCTAAGTATTAATCTTGGAGTTTCAAGAATCATTTTAACACCTTCTTGATTTCTTTAGATAATTCATCACATAGGAAAGGTCTAGAATCATAACGTAAAATTCTATCTTTAATTTCAATCCCTGTTTTTTCTCTGATTATTCTTCCTAATTGTCCAGTTAGGTTGTTTTCAACTAAAACTACTTTGTTTACTTTTTGTAGTTCTTTTTTAATTTGATCAGATAAAGGCATCATATATAGGACCTGCATGAATTTATAGTCAGTACCTTGTATTGCATCTAGTATTACTCCTTTTGTGCTTCCCCAGCCAACAACTAGTTTTTTAGAATTTTTTTTACCGTAAATCTTAATCATTTCAAATTTTTTAGATTCTTTTTGAATTTGAGAATATCTTTTTAGTCTTGATTCTTGATTTTTCTTAACTATATTTGGGTCTTCTGTAGTATTTCCGTATTTATCATGTTCGTAGCTTGATGCTTTTACTATTGTTTTTCCAGGGATTTTTCTATTAACATTTACAATTAATGGTTTTTTAGGATTTTTATTTGTACTAAATTCAGATTCAGCTAAATGTTTATCTCCTAATAATATACTTAGGCAATTAAATTTATTTGCAAAATGAAATGCTTCATTTGTTTTTTCAATAGCTTCATTTGGGTCTCCAGGGGCAATTACAACTCTAGGGAATTCTCCATGGCCTGCTCTTAAAGCAATGTTTAAATCTCCTTGGCTGGAGTAAGTTGGAACTCCTGTTCCAGGGCCAGGACGCGAAGCTAGGTAAGCAACTAATGGAAGTTCAGTTATTCCTTGTAATGATAATCCTTCTGACATTAAATCAAATCCTCCACCGGAAGTTCCAATCATTGTTTTTGCTCCAGTAAAAGAACAACCTAATGCAGCATTGACTACAGCAATTTCGTTTTCAGGTTGAAATACCATATAACCATATTTTTCTTCTTGCGCTGCTAATGCATGTAATACTCCTGTTGATGGAGTCATTGGATAACCAAAATATCTATCTATTTTAGAATTAATAGCTCCTTGAGCGATTGCTTCAGAACCACTCATTATATGTATTTTGTTTTTTATTTTTCTTAAGTCAAATTTAACTTCTTGAGAATCAAAACCTTTTTCTGCTGCTTCTATTGTTTTTGGGAAGTTTAGTGTTCTTTTTATTTCATGCATAAAATCTTTTTTGTCTACTCCCATTATTTTCATGAATGCCCCGGCTAAAGCAACATTTAGATTTATTCCAAGATTTTCAAATCCTTTATCTGTGATTATTATTCCACCTTTTCTTAGTTCTTTTTTGTGGAGATTAACGGTTTTAACATCCATTGCAATTATAAAGTCTACTTTGCTTTCATGGCTTCCAATTCTTTCATTTGAAATTGTTAAAACATTAAAATTATGCCCCCCTCTGATTAAAGAAGGATAGTCTCTATAGTTAAATGTGAAATAACCTCTCTTTGTTGCTATTTGTGAGATTATTTGAGAAATTTTATTTATACCTTGGCCTGCTTTACCACCTATTAGAACACTTAACCTCATTTTTAATTAATTTTGAAATTAGTGTTTTATAAAGTTAACGCATGAAAAGTTATTTAAACTCGAAATCTAAATTTTAGTATAATGATAATATTCACAGCTTTAGTTGCTTCTATTATATTTTTGTTAGTGTTTGGGTTCTGGATTAAAAGTAAAAAAGAAGGGAATAAGGCAATGCAGGAAGTTGCTACAAAAATAAGAGAAGGTAGTAAGGCTTTTTTGAAAGTTGAGTATAAAGTATTATCAATTATTCTTTTAGGATTGACATTAATTATTTTGTATTTTAGTTATGCATTTGCCATAACGTTTTTCTTTGGAGCATTGTTTTCTTTGATTGCAGGAAGAATTGGAATGAATACAGCTACAAAAGCTAATGTATTAACTGCAGAATCTTGCAAGGATAGTGTCAATTCTGGGATGAAGGTTGCTTATTTATCTGGATTAAAAGCAAGTATTAGTGCAATGGTTTTAGGTTTAATTGCAATAATAGTTTTGCAAAGTTTTTTTGTTGATCCAAAAATATTATATGGGTTTGCGTTTGGTGCTTCCTTAGTTGCTTTGTTTATGAGGGTTGGGGGGGGAATATTCACAAAGTCTGCTGATTTGAGTGCAGATTTAACGGGTAAAATAGAAAAAGGATTACCTGAAGATTCACCTAAAAATCCAGCAGTAATTGCAGATTTAGTTGGAGATAATGTTGGAGATGTTGCAGGAATGTCTGCAGATTTGTTTGAGAGTTATGTTGCTTCTATTATTGCAACAATGGTTATGTTATTTGCTTTAGGGCTAGATTATAGTATTCCATTAACTTTAGTAAGTATTGGGATTTTATCTTGTTTAGTTTCTATTTTAGTTGTGCAACAAAAGAATATTTATTATTCTATATTAGGGTCATTGTTTGTTTCGGGATTATTAATTTTATTAGGTTCATATTTATTGTTAAATGAATATTTCATGCCAATATTATATGGATTAGTTGGTGGAGTATTAATTGGATTTAGCGTGTTTTTCTTTACATCTGGAAGATTTTTACCAACAAGAAGGATTGCCAAAGCTGCAGAAACGGGAGCAGCATTAAATGTATTAGCAGGATTATCAAATGGAATGTTATCTACAGTTGTTCCTGTTATTATAGTGTGTTTGGTTATGGTGTTATCTTTTTACTCTTTAGATTTATTGGGAATTGCAATTTCTGCAGTTAGTATGTTAAGTATTATGGGAGTAGTTTTAGCTTCTACTATATTTGGATCAATAACTGATAATGCTTCTGGAATCGCTGAATTATCTGATAATAAAAAATCTAAAATTAATTCTTCTAAATTAGATTCTTTAGGTAATACTACTGCTGCAATTGGAAAAGGATTTACTATATCTTCAGCGGCTTTAACAGTATTAACATTATTAGCTAGTTTTATTTTAATTGCAGGTATAAAAGTAATTGATTTATTAAATGTAGAAAACATGGCTGCTTTGTTTATTGGTGGATTTATTCCGTTTTTATTTTCAGCCTTAGTGATTAGTGCAGTTAGTAATACTTCTGAGAAAATTGTTTCTAATGTTAGAATGCAATTTAAGAAAAAAACTTTAGATTATAAAACTCCAATAATAATTGCTACTAAAAATGCAATAAAAGAAATGATAATTTCTGTTGTTATTGTTATTTCTTTAGTTATTTTAGTGGGTTCTTTATTAGGGCCAGCGGTTTTAGGTAGTTTAATTGCTGGAGCAGTTGTTTCAGCTTTCTTATTATCTATATTTATGGCAAATGCTGGTGGGTCAATGGATAATGCTAAGAAATACATTGAAGAAAATAATTATGGTTCAGAAATTCATAAAAATTCAGTAGTTGGAGATGGTGTTGGGGATCCATTAAAAGATACTTCTGGGCCTGCCTTGAATATATTAATCAAATTAATCGCTATTATTTCTTTACTAATTGTTAGTTTGTTTTAAAAAAATAAAAAATTAGGAGAGATCTCCTTTGTAAATACCTTCTTTTTCTAATACAGCAATTTTAGAAATTCCATGTTTTCCTTCAAATGCTTTTGTAAATTCTTCTGAAGTGCCACAGTAAGGGATTATTGCATTTGCTCCCCCAGGATGTTTTTGAAGAAATTCTGTCACATCATATATTTTACTCTTATAACCTACCCAACAATCTTGTTCAGTGTTGTGCATTGCAAGTTCAGTAGATGTTGTTGTTATTTCTTCTTCAGTATTGTCTACTACATTTCCAGTGTTTGTTCTTTGTATATTAGTTGTTGATTCACAACCAGTTACTAGGAATAACACCAGAAATAAACTTATTATACTTAAAACTTTCATAGCGTGAGGCTATAATTTTAATTTATATATTTTCTGTATTAAAACTCATTTTATTGTGTTATTTCTTTAAAGTAGTTACAAATAGAAAGGTTTATAAGGTGAAAAATGTGGATAAAACTAACAAAATAATGATATTATTCATTAAAGGGGGAAACAAAAATGGATAAAATAGACAAGATATTAAGAGAAGAACGATTTAAGCTTAAAATAAGGCAAAATGCCAGAAAAGCAAAAATTGCTACTGGATTAGCGCTTGTTTTGGCAGGAAGTACATTTGGTACAATTAAAGCAATAGATACTCATAATATGTCAGAAAATCCTATTGTTCAAGAATATGAATCTGCTTGCGATGATTTTGCAGTAGCAAGGAGAAAATGGGAATCTCTTCCCTCTTATGATAGAATGATGTATACTCCCCAAACACAAAGACAAGATTATTCTGATTCACAAGCCCACTCAGAAACTGAAAGAGTTTATCAAAACCTTGTGTTCGCAGAAAGCAATTTTGATGAGTTAAATAGTAATCCAGTAGTTAGAGATTTTGTTAATACAGAAAATAGTTCATGGTATGGATATGCTCTTGCTGGATTAGGATTATTTTTAGGTGTAAAAGGATTAAAGAGGAGAGAATCAAGATGATAAACATAAAAAAAGCATCACCTTTAGCTACTTTAGCTTTAGCTGGAGCACTATTAAGTGGGTGTGGTAATGATAAACAGCAAAATATCCCATCATATGCTTCAAGTGAATTTCAAGGAATCACTTTAACTTCTAAAAGTAATGATATAAGTGGATATTTTCATGAGGTTTTTGAAACTTCAGATAATCAATACATAGTTAGAATTGGCGGAACTACTTGGCTTGTTGGTGAAGATGGAAAAGTATTAACTGAAGGCGGACATTATATACAAAAAAGACCAGAAGGTATTTTTACAGGGTATGGTAGTGATATACATCCTTCAACTGGTGTTAATATTGCATTATATGACTCACTTTTAACTGGGCATAGCAATATTTTAAACAGTCTTTTACGTAATCCCGAATTAACTTTAGAAGAAAACTTAAGAAGAGAAGATAATGCTCGTAACGAACTATATCAATTAATAGATAGTGCGGATAATATGGGGCTAAAAGAAGAAAGACAAACTTTAAGGCTAATACAATTTACTCTAGATGGATTCTTTGAAAGAAGAGATGATGGGTTGTATGTTAGATTTAATGAGGGGGCTAAAAAATGAACATGGATAAACAATATAATCCAAATTTAATGTACATAGATGTAGATGATGCTACTGTTAGACATGTAATTCCTAGTTCTGAAATTATGCCTTTAGATCAAGCATTAGAACTAGCTAGAAGATATGTTGATTCTATGGATAGGATGAAAGCAAAATTAGAAGGAAAAGTAGAATAAATAATGACAAACGAAACAAAATATGAAATGAGAATACTTTATCCTACTGGAGAGTTTTCTCAAAATGTTATGGGGGAAGAATTTGATCCGAATGTTTCTCTTGCCACAGCGTTAGGGCATATTAAAGATAGAATGATAGTTTCAGGACAAAGAATTGTTACAGCTCCTCAAGGGTTTGATGTTGCAATTTTTGATGAAGAGGGTGTTCCAAAAGATCATTTAGGATTAGAAGATTTAGCATCAAGAAAATATAATGAATTTTGCAGAGTTAAAGAAAAAGATATATTTGGAGAGATAGAATCTTGGGGTAGTGTTTACTTAATGTTAATACCTAGAGAATCAAAAAAGATCGGTGGCTCAACTACGATTTTTGCATAAATATAAAGGAACAAAAATGGAAAAAAGAAAAATATTAATAACAAATTTTGGACAAGAAAATAACTTCCCAATATTTTTTGGAAAGGGTGTTAATAGTTTGCTTTATGTTCCATTTGCTGTACCTGAAAAATCTAGAGATGCTTATATGACGGAAGTTAGAGGAGATGAATTCCTTAGGAAATATAAAATTAGTTCTGTACATGAAGTTGATAATCCTGAAAGAGCAGTTGAAGATGCTCAAGCTATTGTGATTGGTGGGGGAAATACTCATTTATTATTAAAAGAAATGTATGATACAAATATTGTAGATCTTATTAGAGAGAAAGTACAAAATGGAATGCCTATTGTAGGTAAAAGTGCAGGGGCAGGAGTTTTATGTCCTACTATTAAAACATCAAATGATTGGGCAATTGTAGATGCTCCTAGTTTAGATGCCGTTAATGTTGTGCCTTTCCAAATTAATCCACATTTTCCAGAATTTGGAACTCCAGGATATCAACCGAGAGCTAATAAAATTGGAGAATTTCATACTGTTTGTGATACTCCAGTTTTAGGTTTAATAGATGGAGCAAGTTTATTTGTTCAAGGGGATAGTGCAATTTTATATGGATTAAAAGGTGCTGAATTATTTTTACAAGGAGAACTTGGAAGAGAAGTAAAACCTAAATCTAGATTAGATTTTTTATTTGAGTAAATTATATAAACTCTAATTTTAAAAGTTATACTATTGATAAAATATGTGACTAAAGGAGGGAATAAGTATTGGCCAACAAAAGAAATGAAAGAGATGGCCTGGGTAAGTTCTAAAAAAATTTATGATCAAGATCCAATTAAATTTTGGAGTGAGCAATCTCAAAATTTAGAGTGGATAAAACCTTGGAAAGTTGCATATAAAGAAAAATTACCTTATTTTAGTTGGTTTATTGGTGGAAAATTAAATGCTTCTGTGAACTGTTTAGATAGACATTTACAATCTAAAGGAAATCAGACTGCAATTGTATGGGTTCCAGAACCGGTTAAAGAAAAAAAAATAGAAATTTCTTATAAGGATTTACACGAAAGAGTTAGTAGATTTGCTAATTTATTAAAAAGATTAAAAGTAAAAAAAGGAGATGTTGTTACTATTTATCTTCCAATGATTCCAGAAGTTATTGTTGCCATGTTAGCTTGTGCTAGAATTGGAGCAATACATTCAATTGTTTTTTCAGCTTTTTCTGAAGAGGCATTAAAATCTAGAATACAAGATGGTAGGTCTAAAGTATTAATTACTGCAGATGGGTATTATAGAAAAGGAAAAGAAGATAGTTTAATTGATAAAGTTAAAATTGCTATTAAAGGAACAAAAATAAAAAAAGTTATTGTGGTTCCAAGATTAGGAAAAAAAGTTTCAAAAGAGTTTATTGATTATAATAAAGAAGTAAAAAAAGAAGATAAAGTTTGCAAACCTACAATAATGAATTCGGAAGATCCATTATTTATTCTTTATACTTCGGGTACTACTGGAAAACCAAAAGGAGTTATACATGATACAGGGGGATATTTAACACAAGCCTACACAACTAGCAAGTTTAATTTTAATTTACATGAAAATGATATAATTTGGTGTACTGCTGATGTTGGATGGATTACTGGGCATACCTATTCTTGTTATGGTCCCTTGTCATTAGGAAGTACGTTATTAATATTTGAAGGATCACCAGATTATCCTAATTTTGGAAGATGGTGGAAGATTATTGAAGATAATAAAGTAAATGTGTTTTATACTGCTCCAACTGCAATAAGATTATTTATGAAATTTGGTGGTGAGTATGTTAAAAAATATAAATTAGATTCTTTGAAAATTTTAGGGACTGTGGGAGAACCAATTGATGAAGATGCTTGGAATTGGTATTTCAAAAATATTGGAAAATCTAATTTACCAATTATTGACACATGGTGGCAAACTGAAACAGGTGCAAATGTAATAAACTCTCTTCCAGGTATTGGTCCTTTTATTCCAAGTTATGCAGGTAAACCATTTCCAGGGATTAGAATGAGTATTGTTAATGATAAAGGAAATAAAGTTAAAGTAGGTAAAACTGGGCATTTAGTTCAATTATCTCCTTTTGCCCCAGGGATGTTAAGGGGCGTTTTTAGAAATAAAAAGAGATACAAAGAAACTTATTGGTCTAAATTTAAAAATAAATATGATACTAGTGATGGTGCATTTTTTGATAAAGAAGGAAATATTAGATTAATTGGTAGAATGGATGATGTAATAAAAGTTGCAGGGCACAGATTATCTACCGCAGAAATGGAGAATGCATTAGATGATGATAAATTTGTGAATGAATCTGCAGTTGTACCGGTAGAAGATAAAATTAAAGGAAGTGTTCCAGTTGCATTTGTTGTATTGGAAAATGGCGGAAGTCCTTCTGATGAGTTAAAAAACAAATTAATGCAAACTGTTAGAAAAAGAATTGGGCCCATTGCTGCCTTGAAAGAAATTTATTTTGTTGATGATTTACCTAAAACAAGATCTGGAAAAATTATGAGAAGAATTTTAAAGGGATTATTGGCAGGTGAAGAAATAAAAAATACTACAACTTTAGTTAATCCTGAATCAGTAAAAAAAATAAAAGAAAAATTATGATCTATCTATTTTTTCTTCTAAATCATTTTTCGGCATTATTTTTTCTTTAACATAACTAAGTATTAAACTTGGGGTTGTGTAAAGAATTGTAGTTCTATAAGCTTCTGCAGCTAATGCTGCGTATACCATATAATCTGGATTTATATCTATCATTTTATATTATGACTCTGAAGTAGTTTATAAAATTTATTATAAATCGAAAGTTTTATATAAGATAATTATATTAGGATTAATGCATTTGATTGGGTCTTCCTTCAGGATTTCCTTCATCTCATGCGCCGTACTTTCACTTGGATTTGCCTTCGGGCTTTTCCTCGTGTTCGTACACCTAATACTTCTAAAATATTATTAAGTCTAAAGATATCTCGGTTTTAATATGTTTTTTCTAGAACCGAAACTTTTATATAAGGTCATTCAAACATAAAATATGCATTTGATTTAAGTTTTCCTTCGGGAATTCTTTTATCCTTTGCGCCGTACTTTCACTTGGATTCGCTTTCGGGCTTTTCCTCGTGTTCGTACACCTAATATTTCTAAAGAATTAATATAATATTGAAGCAGTAAATAATAATATTATGGTTAATATTAATCCGATATAAAAAAAGATCATACTTTCTTTTCTTTCTTCTGCAGGAATTATATCTCTTGAAGTTATGTAAAATAATGCACCAGTTGCATAACCTAAAGCAGCTAAATAGATTATTGAATTAAATGAAAGTAAAATTCCAGTTATAGCTCCAATAAATGTAGAAAGTGTTAGTACTATTCTTGTTATATTCGTTTTAGAAGTAGTATCAATTATTTTTAATATTATTGAAGAAGATATAGTTAATAATACAAAAGGCAAAAATAAGATCAAAGAAATTGATGGACTTATCGTTGTAAATGATACTAAAGCAAATCCTATTGTAAAATGTTCAATGAAGAATGCTAAAATATTACTTTTTCTAAATCTTGCATTAAGTTCTTTTTTAGTTTGAATATGTTTGATATTATAAGCCCTTATTGAATGAAAAGCAACAAATCCAAGTAAAGGAAGAATAAATAGTATTGGGCTAATTAGCATTATTCTAGAAGTAAATGATGGTAAAATCTCTAAAAATAAAACCGCAATTAGTATTCCTGCAGACAAACTTAATAGTTTTGGATTATATTTTTTTGTGAACTTTTCAAGAAATCCACTTAATAAATGTACTACTGTTAAAACTAACGCAAGTATTAACCCAAGTATCATAATCTATATTTTAGAAGATTTTCTTTATAAACTTTAGTTTTTATGTTGTTAATGTTTTTATAGGTAGTTCTATTATTTTATTTATGTCTAATATAATTCTTGTTGAAGGGACTGATGGATCTGGAAAAGAAACTCAATCTAAATTGTTAGAATCACGATTATCTATGGATGGTTTTCCTGCTGAAAGAATTAATATTCCTGCATATGAAACACCTACTGGACAAATTGTAGGACAATGTTATTTGGGGAAAGATTTAGGATTAGGGCCGAAAGCAACAATGATTTTAGGAGATCCAGATAAAGTCCCTCCAAAGTTAGCTTGTTTATATTATGCAGGAGATAGATATGCTGCAGTGCCTAGAATTGAAAAGATGTTAGAAGATGGAAAAATTCCAATTTTAGATCGTTGGGTTGAATCTAATATGGGGCACCAAGGTGGAAAAATTTGGGATTCTGATGAAAGAGTTAAGATGTTTGAATGGGTTAGGCATTTAGAGTATGATATGTTGAGTTTACCTAAACCTACAATAAAATTATTTTTGTATATGCCGTTAAATATTTCTTTAGAATTAAGAAAAAGAAGATCAGATAAAACTGGCGAAAAGTTAGATGGGCATGAAAGTAATTTAGGCCATATGAAAAGGGCAGAATTAGCATATTTACATATGTTGGATTTATTTCCAGAAGGGTGGTATAAAATTGATTGTGCCCCAGATGGAACAATTAATAGTTTAAAGAAACCTGAAGAAATTTCTGATGAAGTTTATGGGATAGTTGAAAAATTAGTTTAATTGTCTAATATAGGATATAAATGAATATTCTCCTTTAAATTGTCTGTTTGTTTCTTGCCATATTTCCCTATCAATTTTGGGGAAAAAAGAATCTCCTGGAATGACTTTGTGTACTAAGGTAAGCTCTATTTTATTTGCAACATCTATTGCTAATCTATAAACTTGTGACCCACCGATCACAAATGCATCTTGTCCATGTATTGCTTTTTGGATATCATCAAAAGAAGAATATACAGTAATTCCTTCAGAGTTATAAGAAGAGTCACTAGTTAAAACAATATTTTCTCTTCCAGGTAGAGGGTTACCTATAGATTCGTAAGTTTTTCGACCCATAATTATTGGGTGTCCCATTGTTAATGATTTGAACCTCTGTAAGTCTTCTTTAATCCTCCAGGGTAATTCATTATTTATTCCAATGACATTATTCATTGATGCTGCAACTATTATCGTTAAATCACTCATACAGCAACCTCAAATTTTATTCTTGGATGAGGTTTATATCCAATAATTTTAGAATCAGTATTTTTCCAATCAAATATGGATGTGAAATTTTCTGTTTCAACTTTAGGTAAGGGTCTTAGATCTCTAGACATTTGTTCTTCTAAACCCTCTATGTGATTAACATAAATGTGAGTATCCATTAAATTTCCGATTAATCTCCCCTCTTCAAATCCAGATTCTTTTGCCAATAAATGTAAAATTAGTCCATAACCTGCAATATTGAAAGGTAATCCAAGTGCGCTGTCGACAGACCTTTGATTCCAGGCTAAGTTTAATTTGTCTCCTGTTACATTTACTTGGAACCCATAATGGCAAGTTGGAAGGGCCATATGGGGAATATCTAATGGATTCCACGTACTAACTACCATTCTCCTGTCACTAGGGTTTGTCTTGAGAGTGTTTACAATATTTTCGAGTTGATCAAATCCCTCTCCAGAGTAATCCTGGTCATAACCTTTATATTTGGCTCCGAAATGTCTCCATTGCCACCCATATATTGGACCAAGTTCCCTTTCTGCTTCCATCTTTGCTTTAGTTTCTTCATCATGCCCATATGGCACAACATCTGGACTACACCATTCGTTCCAAATAGGGTTATTTCTTTCTTGTAACCATCTTTTATCAGTAATTCCCTGTATAAATAATTCATTCTCTGTTGTTATAAGTCTAAACGGGATTTTTTTAGATGTAAGTAATGGAAATCCCTCTGCCATATCATGTTCAAACTGGACTCCTGCATAGGCTATCGTGTCAATACCTGTTCTATTTTCAGTTCTATGTCCTTTTTCAAGTATCTTTTTAATTATATCAAAATATGTTTGCATAATTTTTCCATTCATTTTTTCTTTATAACTATTTATAGTTGAAAAATATAAGTTTAGAATTTATAGTTTGTAAATTATAGAGGATTCCACCCAAAGCTTTATATACCGTTTGTTTACACTGATTTATTGAGTAGATGGCAATATTAATATTGCTTGAGGAGGAAAAATAAATTAAAATGGAAGGAACAATTAAGTGGTACAACGTAAGAAAAGGATATGGTTTTGTTAAAGGTGAAGATGGTGAAGATTATTTTGTGCACCACACAGCTTTAGGTAGTGGAGTATTTCTTAGAGAGAATGATCTAGTATCTTTTGAACCTGCAGAAACCGAGAAAGGTAAACAAGCTCAAAATGTGAAATTACTTAAAAAAGGTAGTGAAAGAGATGACGTACAAAAAGATTCTCAAGAAACTACTGAAGAAGTAGAAGAAAGTGAAGCAGATGAGTTTGAAGGCGAAGAAGAATCTGAAGAAGATGATTTTGAAGAAGAGTAAATCTCTTCTTTCTTTTTTTTATAATTATGAATCAAATAACTGATGAAAAACTTAAAAAATATTTTTCTATAACTAAAGAAGCTTATGAGATGGCTAAAAAAAATATTGGCAATAAAAAGTTAGCTGAAGATTTTTTAGATATGATCTCTAGATATATTTCTGATGCTGAACATTTTAATTCTAAAGGAGACAAAGTAAATGCATTTGCTGCTTTAAATTATGCTCATGGGTGGTTGGATGCTGGTGCAAGAAGTGGTGTTTTCGATGTTCATGATTCTAGATTATTTACTGTAGATGATGACTAGAAAATTATTTAAATCTGTCAAAGGAAGTTATTATATATGTTTTTAGAAAATAGTATTCAAAGTGCCCCTTTAAGGGCAGTTGTTGTATTTTTTTTAATATTTTTAGGCTTGAGAATATTATTTTTTATTTTAGGAAAGGTTTTATTTAAAGCAGCTTCAAAAACAAAAACAGAATTAGATGATAAAATTCTGGAAAAATCTTCTTATCCTTTAACTTTGATTGTATTTTTTATATCTTTAAGGGTTGTATTTTCTCAAATTGAGTTAGGAATTTCTGAATTTTTAATGAATGTTATTAGTAATCTAATTGATTCTATGCTTATCATAATTGGTGGTTATTTAATCTATGTAATTTTGGATCTAATAATTGAGAGGGCATTTAAAGGATTTATTCAAAGAACTAAATCTAAAATGGATGATAGTTTATTTTCCTTAGCTAATAATGTTTTAAAAACAGCCTTAATTCTATTAATTTTTCTTTATGTATTAAGTGTTTGGGGAATTGAAATTTTACCAGTTTTAGGAGCATTGGGAGTTGCAGGGATTGCAGTTGCGTTAGCTTTACAACCAGTTCTTTCAAATGTATTTTCTGGAGCTTCAATGATTTTAGATAAATCTGTTTCAAAAGGGGATTTAGTTTATTTAGATGCTCAAACAAAAGGGAAAATTGCAAAAGTTGGTATGCGAAGTACAAAAATAATTACTTTTGATAATGAATTAATAATTGTTCCTAACACTAAATTGGCAGAAAGTGTAATACAAAATGTAGCTTTACCAGAACCTATGTCAAGAGTTGTAATTCCTTTTTCGGTAGCTTATGGTTCGAAGGTTGAATTAGTGAAAAAAGTTGTTTTAAAAGAGATTGAAACTGTTAACAATTTATTCAAAGACAAAGATCATGAGCCTAGTGTGAGATTTTTAGAAATGGGAGAATCTTCGTTAAATTTTAAAGCATATTTTTATGTAGATACTTATGAGGAAAGATTCAAAGCAATTGATGATATAAATACTAAAATATACAATGCTTTGAATAAAGCAGGGATAGAAATTCCATTCCCTCAAATGGATGTTCATTTAAAAAAATAATTTTAGATAAATTATTCTATTTTGAAAAAAGGATATAGTGCATAAACTGCAGTATCTAAATCTACTCTGCCAGATTTTCTTAATTCCCAAATGCTTAAATCAATTACTCCAGGTAAATCTTTCGCAACTTGTCTTCTTTTTCTAGTAATTTGAGTTAATTCTCCCTCTTCCCTTAATAAAAATTCATCTGGTAATGGTGTGCCATACTGATTAATTATTCTTTCAGAAGTTGTTAAAAATTGGTCTTCTAGCGGTTTTATTTTTTTATAATATAACTCAATATTTTTTCCTAGCGTTGCCGCTGTGTATAATCCTACAAGCATTAATCCTGTTTTTTTTAGCATGTTCATTTTAAATACCTTTAGGAGCATCTTCTCCTAAAATATCCCTAACATATAATCTAGGTTCTCTTGGTACCCTCTTCCAATTAATCTCCCTATCATAACTATATTGTTTAAATCCACTTACTTCAGTAATTGTTGCAGGACCTGAACTTTTTATCAATGCAGGGGCAATTGTTCCAGGGCCAGCATTATATGCTGCAAGTGCTTGGTCAATTCTACCCCCGAATTTATCATAACATTTTTTTAGATAATTTAATCCTATTGGAATATTTATGTCTGGATCAAATAATTGTTGAATGACTTCTGCATCTGTTCCTTCTAATCCATAATATCTCCCAGTATCAATTTTTACTTGCATAACCCCATATGCACGATCATTTCTCCCGTTTAAAGGATTATTACCATATCTATATTTTTTAGATATTGCAAGAGAGTCCCCTCTAGATTCTTTCCATATTTGGCGCATTATTAAGTCTGGATCAAATCCACCTGCATACTCCCTTATTTTTGTAAAATATACTTTTAATTCTGGATGTTCTTCCATAAATGGATATATTGGGAATCCAATTGGTTCAACAATATCTTCTAAAAATATTTGAGGAGTTTTTGGAACTTCATAAGCAATTTCTGGTTTAGGGGAGTTATCTTCAATAGTTGTAGTAGAAGTTTTTGGTAAATTTGCTAAAATAGCTCCAGCTAATACAATACTCCCCAGTCCTAAAATCTTATTTAAATGTCTCATTTTAATATTAATGTTTAAAAAAAATGGTTTATAAACCTTTCTATTTGTCACAACTCTTAAGTAGTACAGAATCCATCTGATTGTATAAATATTCTAAGGTTGAATCATTATTAATTTTTATATCTGCTAATTCTCTTACTTTATGTAATCTTAGTTCAGTTTCAATAGAAGATTCTTCTATTTTTTCTTTTTCTCTTAATTCTTCTATTGTTTTTGGGTCTTCCTCTCGATTCCGAGCTTTTACCCTTTCAAATCTTTGTTCAATTGGGCCTTCTAGACTTATTAGCTTAAAATTATTTAATTTTTTTAATTCTAAGGCTTCAAAAGGGTTTCTTATAGATGTGATGATATAGTTTTTATTTAAATCTAGTCTTTGAATTATTTTATTTGCTAGAACATTTGGGCCTATTTCGGCTCGTAATTCATTTCCAAGTTTTATTAGATTTTCTCTAGTTATTTCTATTCCTCTCTCCTTAAGTTCAAACCTTATTTCATCAGAAAGAGAATAATGGATAAATCCTTTTGATTCTAAATATTTGGCTACAACATCTTTTCCAGAGCCATAATAACCAGTTACCCCAAATATCATAATTGCTTAAATTTATTCACTCTAATAATAATGTTTATATACTGCATTAGTTGTTTTTTAGTTATGAAAAGAGGTTTTATTCTTATTGTATTTATATTATTAATTTCACCTGTTTTTGCAAAAGAGATTTTAATCCCCGAGAGTTTTGAAATTGAAAAAATATTAAATTTAGAACCTAGTAAAGAAGTTTATTTTTATTCTGGAAATAGATTAATCGCATCTTCTGATGGAAGTTTAGAGTATAAATACCAAGATAGATTAGGTTCTGATATTGAAAGTAAGTCTTTGCCTTTTGGAGAACCAATTTTAATTGAAAATAGATTTTCATTTTCTGGAAAAGAATTAGATCAAGATTTGTATTATTTTGGAGTAAGATATTATAATTCTAACTTAGGGAGATTTATTTCAATCGATCCTGTTGCTGAAAATCATCCTTATACTTATGTAGATAATAATCCTTTGAATTTTGTGGATTTAGATGGAAGAATTGGAGTTAGAATACATGGATTAGAAGGACAAGATACATCTTATTTACAAAATGCCTTTAAATCTATTCCTGATTCTTTATATCCTAATCCTGTTTCAAAATCAGGAATAGATATTGAAATCACAAGAAGGGACCTTGGAGAGAATATTGGAGGGATATATAATTCTAATTCTGTTTCGGTTAATCCTTCTTATTTGTTCAATCTTTTAGATAGTGGGAAGCCAATTCCAAGTAATGTTTATGGTTCAGCAATGATTATGCTCTTTTTAGATGCTTTTCATGAAACTGTTCATTGGAATCTTGAAGCAGGTGTAATTAACGTTCCTTCTCCTCCGCAAAGAGAAAATTTTCCAGATGGAGTTTCTCCATATGATTATGGATATATGATAAAAACTTATATGAGTAAAGGAGAATATGATAGTGCAAGGGCATACTTGGGAGAGTTTAGGAATTTTTATTTAGGAGTTATTGATGATAAAATTAGTGAAGAGAGAACTGTAAGAAATGCAGAACTTAATGCAATTGAGTGGTTGAGTACTTTTGGGGAAGGGTTTGGTGAGTCTGGTAAAAACCAATTAATTGGAAGAACAAAGGCAAATGCTGAATTTGAAGAAAATTATTATTTAGGATTCAAAACTGAACTTTCTACAAAATTTGATACTTGGCAATCTGTTATTGATAGTGCAAGTGGAATTAATAAATAATTTAACAAAACAATAACTTTTAAAAGTGTAAATCCTAATTTTTAACCATGCAAAAAGTTGTGATTAGTTTGGGGGGATCAGTTATTATTCCTGATAAGGTTGATTATGATTATTTAAAAAAATTTGCTAAATTTATTAAAAAATTTTCTAAGAAAAATAAAATAGTAATTGTAACTGGTGGAGGTAGTACCGCTAGAAAATATATTGAGGGGATGAAACATATTAATTCAAATCCAGATATGTTAAGTATGGTGGGTATTGCTAGCACAAGATTGAATGCGAGATTAGTTGCGGGGGTATTTGGAATAAAAGAGGAGATACCAGAAAGTTTAGATGAAGTTAAAAAAAGTTTAAAACAAAGAAATTTAGTTATTTGTGGTGCTTTAGGATCACAAAAAGATATGACCTCAGATGGAAATGCGGCACAAGTTGCAGAATTAATTAAGGGAGTATTTGTAAATATGACTAATGTTGATGGATTGTATAGTGCTAACCCTAAAACAAATAAAAATGCTAGATTTATACCTGAAATTTCTTTTAAAGATTTTATGGAAAAAATTAGTAAAATTAAATTTAGAGCCGGACAACATTTTGTTTTAGATCAATCTGCGGCTAAAATAATTTATAGATCTAAAATTAAAACTTATATTGTGAATAATAATTTAAAAAATCTAAAAAAATTGTTAAATGGAAAAGATTTTGTTGGGACTATTATTGAAAAATGACTAAGTATAATGATAAAGAAATTGTTGAAGATATTGGTAGCCATTATAGATTAGAGGGAGATAATTTTTGGTATGAAAGAGTTATAGGGCCAGGAGATGATATTCCTTTAATTAACATTGGCCCTGGTATGCATCCTGATCCTAGAATAATTGGTCCTATTGATGGTCAAGAAAATTTAGTTGATAGAATTTCTAAACTATTGGAGAGCAGTTTTTTTTAAAATGAAAGTGATATGTGTTTCTGGTAATCCGGGAACTGGAAAAACTACTTTGTCCAAAAAATTAAGTAAATCTTTGAATTATAAATATTTAGATATTAGTAAATTAATTAAGAAAGAAAAACTATCTGAAGGTTATGATGAAGAAAATAAATGTGAAATTGTTGATACGAATAAATTAAATAAGGTTTTAATTGATATTATAAAAAAAAGCAAAAACTCCTTAATTATTGATTCTCATTTAAGTCATTATTTGCAAAAAAAATATGTTGATTTATGTATTGTCACAACTTGTGATATTAGTATTTTACACCAAAGATTAAAGAAAAGAGGTTATGATGTTAAAAAAATAAAAGATAATGTAGAATCTGAAATTTTTGATAATATTGTTATTGAAGCACAAGAGAAAAAACATAATCTTTTGATTGTAAATACTTCTGAAGGTTATAAATTAAAAGATATTGTTAGTTTTATTAAAGATTTGAATCAATAACCCAGGTTTGGATTATAATAACAAGTATTGCAATTATGCTGATTATTCCTTTTATAGCTAAAAAGGCAGGGGTTTCAATTCTTATTCCAGGAAAACTTAAGAAACCTGCTAAAATTGCAACTATTCCAATTACTAATGTTGTTAAGTGGGCAAAATTGTTTGGATTTATTCCGTTTTTTAATGTATTTATCTGTTTACGATCTGTTTCAAATATAAATCCGATACCAATAATAAACATCCATAAAGCTTCTATATGGTATGTAATTTTAAGATTAAACAATGTTTCAGTTACTATTCCTAAAAAACCTAGAATGCTAACAATGGATAGTATTGTTATAAACTTTGATGAAACTTTTGGTTTACCCATATTATTATTTTATTAATCTCCTTTTTAAAGTTTTTCCTAAAATTTAATTTTTTTTAAATAATTAGATTTCATTAATTTTTTAAATGGGAGATTACATGGACTATTTATGAAAAGGTTGGTGATGTTATTAATTATGTTAATTATTTTTATGCCAATTAGTTTTGCTAAAGAAGTTTCAATCCCAGAATTGTTTATAATTAATAAAGAAAGTATTTCCACTAGTTCGGATAATGAAGTATATTATTATGTAGGTTCTAAATTAATTGCTTCTTCAAATGGAGAAATTAAGTACAATTATCAAGATAGGTTGGGGAGTGATTTTGGATCAAAAAATTTACCTTTCGGTCAACCAATTTTAACTGAAGACAGATTTTCTTTTACAGGCAAAGAATTAGATCAAGAGTTGTATTATTTTGGAGCAAGATATTATGACCCTAGTTTAGGAAGATTTACTTCTGTAGATCCAGTTGTTGAAAATCACCCTTATATTTATGTGAACAATAATCCTTTGAACTTAATTGATCCTACTGGGATGGATGATAATGGATTAAGACAAAATTATGAAATTGATGAAAAATCTTTAGATGATTTTGTTTCAAATTATTTCCCTGGTAAAATAACAGAGAAAAATAGACAAAAATTAAGAGAATCTATTTTTAAAGCATTTGAGGAAGGTATGGAAGATGCACAAAAAGATTTAATCTCTCAATTAACACAAGAGGAAATTGAAAGATTGGGTTTTTCTGAAGGGTTACCAAAAATTATTTTACACTTTACCCATAATATGGGGACTACTAAAAAGGGAACAGGAAATTTTGCTCATGCTGGAATTTGGACTCAAAAGTCAGATGAAGAATTAGTCTATCATGTTAGGATCTCAAGTGATATTATTCCGCCTATGTTTATTAAAGGAGATGTATTCCGTCATAAGGGTGATTTTCCAATTGAAAGGAAAGATGCAAGAATAATAAAAAAAGCAACTACTTTAGCAGTAAAAGTTATTTATGGTCGTGAACCCTCTCTTTCTTTTTGGGAAAGACAAAGATATGGGTGGCAAATAGGATATTCCGGTGTAAAATCTAGTCAAAGCAAGTGGTTTGCTGATTTAACAGCATTATTTAATAAAATACATAATTAGTAATTTTTATATAGTCTTTTTTCGTATTTATTTTATGAAACAGTTAGTTTTTGTTCAGGATAAGACAATAGAGGATAAACTAGGAATTGAAACCGAACTAATTAGTGTTATTGATGTTTCTTTAAAAGAATTAAGAACTAAAATTAATAAAACAAAAGGTTTAATTGTAGTACAAGGAGGAGATGAAAAGATTAATAGGGCAGCATTGGAAACTAAACAAGTTGATGTGTTATTATGCCCCGAAAAAAATTCTAGAAATGATTTAATGTTTTCACGTAGATCTGGATTAAATCAGGTTTTATGTAAACTGGCGGCTCAAAATGATATTACAATAGGTTTTGATTTTTCTTATTTATTAAACTCTTTTGGAAAAGAAAAAGCTAAAATTCTTGGGAGAATGAAACAAAATGTTAAATTTTGTAAAAAATATAAAGTAAAAATGATTTTTTCTAGTTTTGCAAGAAATAAATATGAATTAAGAAGTGATGATTTTTTGAATACTTTTTCTAGAGTTTTGGGAAACATTTAAATAGAAGTCTAGTCATTTATATAATATTTTTAGATAAAATGGATGATGTCAAAGTTAATTTTATACGGCCCATGTTGGTTTTGAAAATTAGGGATTCTTATAAAGCACCATATCATAAAAATAAATATTTAACCATAAAAAAAGCAGATTGTAAAAGTTTAGCGATTTTTAAAAAGTTTATGCATCAATTTACGGGTAATTGGTCTTCTGGACCTTATGATATTCAATTTGTTCTTAAAGAAGGTACTGGGTTTATGAACCAACCTATTTACTATACTATGTGTAGAATAGACATAAGGGAAGGTAAAGTTGTAAAAGTTTGGAAAGCTTCGCCGTATACTAGAAAAACTTATCCTATTTGGGATTTATTTGCGGAAGAAAGAAAAAGAGTTAAGGATGCTAAACTTAAAGAAGCTAAGTCTCTTAAAAGAAAGGCTGCAAGAAAAAACGTAGTAAAAAAAGTTGTTAAAAAGAAAGTAGTAAAAAAAGTTGTTAAAAAGAAAGTAGTAAAGAAAAAGACAGTAAAAAAAGATAAAAAGTGATTAACAATTCCAGTTAAAATTATTCCTATCTGAAGAAGTTATTTTGCATCCATTTGTATTTGTACAATCTGTGCATTTACATGTAAATACATTGCCATTTTCAAATGATTCAGCAGTTTTGCATCGGTCTCCTTCCCAACAAGTTGTGCTACATTCATAATGCATTAATCCTACCCCTTCTTTTAATATTGGTGCTTGTTCTTGTGAAGGCGATAATCTAATATCTTGTTGATTTGGTAAGAATATCGCGATTGCCGCAATTAGAATAACTGCCCCAAAAAGAATGTTTATTTTTTGATTCATCATATATTCTAATTATGGAAATATTTAAATCTTTTGTTCATAGAAAGCTTTATAAATAAATTTTAACCCAGTCTTGGCTGATGAGAAGTGGACTGAATGATGTCTTCTCAAGGTTGTAATATGAAACCTTTGTTACCGAGTATGAGAGAGAAAAAACGTTATGTTGTTTTTGAGGCTATAACGGATAAATTTGAACCTAAAAGTACCGAAAACTTGATTATAGAGAATACTTTAAGGTTTATGGGTGAATTTGGAGTTTCAAAATCAGGATTTATGATGTTAAATGACTCATGGAACAAAAATAAGGGTATAATAAAAATCAATCCCAAATATGTGGATGAATTAAAAATGTCCTTAGGTCTGATCAAAGGAAAGATTATAATAAATGTGTTGGGTGTTTCAGGCACTCTAAAAAAAGCTAAACAAAAGTTTATGAAAGAGGAGGAATTATAAAAATGCAACAAGGCAATGTTTCACATCAAATGATGGGATATGATAGGGCAAGCACAATGTTTAGCCCAGATGGTAGATTATTACAGGTAGAATATGCAAAAAAAACAGTAAAACAAGGTACTTCAGCTTTAGGAATTGTTTGTAAAGATGGTGTTGTTTTATTGGCAGATAAAAGAATAATTGAAAAATTGATAGTTAAATCAACTATTGAAAAAGTTTTTCAAATAGATGAGAATATTGCAGCGGTTGCTGCAGGAATAGTTTCTGATGCTAGAATATTAGTTGAAAAAGCACAGGTTTTAGCACAACAACATAGGGTTACATACGATGAGTCTATCGAAACTTATACATTGGTGAAAGATCTTTGTAATATAAAACAAAACTTTACTCAGTATGGTGGGGCAAGACCTTTTGGAGTATCTTTATTGGTTGCTGGAGTAAATGCAGGACCAAGATTATTCCTAACAGATCCTACTGGAATTTATTGGGAGTATAAAGCAACTGCAATTGGCGAAGCTGAAGATGAATTAAAAGAAATTTTGGTTAAGGAATATAAAGAGTCTTTTACAGTTGATGATGGTGTTAGACTTGGTGTTAATGCTTTAAAGAAAGTTTTAGGAAAAGATTATAATATAGAAAGATTAGATGGTGGAATAATAAGATCTTCTGATAAAAGATTCCATAAACTGACTAAAGAATATATTAAAGAGTGCACAAAATGAATGTTGATGATGCAGTAATTTGTAGACTTAAAAAAGAAGGGTTACATTTTGAAATCCTTGTAGATTGTGATAAAGCAATTGACTTTAAACATGGAAAAGCAAGTCTAGATGAGGCATTAGTGACTGATAATATATTCAAAGATGTTAAAAAAGGTGAACATGCTTCTGAACATGATTTAAAAAAATTGTTTGGAACTGATGTTAAAAGAGATGTATGTGAAATTATTTTGAAGAATGGAGAAGTTCAGATTACTTCAGAGTATAGACATAGATTAAGAGAAGAAAAGAAAAAAGCGATAATTGCTTTGATATCTAGAAATGCTGTTGATCCAAAAAGTAGTATTCCTCATCCTCCTCAGAGAATAGAGAATGCAATGGATGAAGCAAAAGTGAATATTGATGAATGGAAGAGTGCAGATCAACAAGTTGGGGACATTATAAAGAAGATTAATGCAATAATTCCTATAGCTTATGAAATGAGGACTGTTGAATTGACTATTCCTGCAGATGTTTCAGGAAGAGCTTATGCTCCTTTGAAACAATATTCAGATATTGTACGTGAAACATGGAATAATGATGGATCATTAACTGTTATTGTTGAAGTTCCAGCGGGTTTACAAAATGAGTTATTTGATAAATTAAATGGAATAGCCCAAGGCAGAATAGAATCGAGAATTATTAAGACTTTATAATTAAATATAAGGAGAGTAAAAAATGACAGAAAAAGAAAATACGAGTATTTTAGTGAAAGAAAGAGATATTGTAGTTCCTGGTGAGGAACTAGCCCAAGGCATGGATTATTTACCAAGCGAAGGCGCATTTAGAGAAGGAGAAAAAATAATTTCTTCAAGATTAGGATTATTTAATTTGGATGGAAGATTGATTAAAGTTATTCCTCTTGGTGGTAAATATATTCCTAAAAAAAATGATACTGTTATAGGAAAAATATCAGATATTTTGTTTAGCTCATGGAGAGTTGACATTGGCTGGCCTTTCGATGCAATGGTACATTTAAGAGAGGGAAGTAAAGATTTTATCCCTAATGATGCAGATTTGAGTAAATATTACGCAAATGGAGATTTAGTTGTTGGTAAGATTATAAACGTATCAAGTACAAAAGTAGTTGATATGAGTTTGAAACTTCCTGGATGTAGAAAATTAAGCACTGGAAGAGTTATTGAAGTTCAACCTACTAGAGTTCCAAGAATAATTGGAAAACAAGGTAGTATGATATCAATGATTAAAGAGTCAACAGGATGTAATATTATTGTTGGTCAAAATGGAATTATATGGATTTCTGGACCAGATAGTAAGAAAGAAAGAATTGCTGAGAATGCTATAAGAAAAATTGAAGCTGAAGCACATTCATCTGGATTGACAGATAAGATGAATAATTTTTTGAAGGAGAACGAGTAAAATGACATATAATAAGAGATTTGATGGCAGAAAATTCGATGAAGTAAGAGAAATGGAAGCCAAAGTAGGAATTATTGATAGAGCAGATGGAAGTGCTATGTTTAGAACTGGAAAAACAATTGCTATTGCAGCTGTTTATGGCCCAAGAGGAGTATTTCCTTCTTTCTTACAAGATCCAAAAAGAGGAAGATTAAAGTGTATATATGACCTTTTGAGTTTTTCTGTAACTGAAAGAAAAAGACCTGGCCCTTCAAGAAGAAGTACAGAAATTTCTATGGTTACTGAACACGCATTAGCACCAGTTTTAGATATGACAAAATATTCTTATGCTGGTATTGATTTATATGTATATATAACTCAAGCAGATGCAGGTACAAGAGTTGCAGGAATTAATGCAGCTTCATTAGCTTTAGCTGATGCAGGAATACCTATGAAAGATTTAATCACTGCAATTGCAGTTGGAAAAGTTTCTGACAAAATTGTAGTAGATCTAGATAAAGCTGAAGAAGATCATGAAGATGGTGCTACTGATTTGCCAATGGCAATATCAACAAGAACTGGAGAAATAACTCTTTTACAAATGGATGGAAACATGACTAGAGAAGAAATTAAAGAAGCTCTAGAAATGGGTAAAAAAGCTTGTGTAAATGTTAAAAAAGTTCAAGTTGATGCATTAAAGGCAAAATATAACGGAGGTAAAAAAGAATGAAAGCGTATGTAAAATCCGTTTTAGATGCTAATGATAGACTAGATGGAAGAAAATTTGATGAATTTAGAACTGTAGAAGTTACTTATAACGTTTCAAATAAAGCAGAAGGATCAGCAAGAGTAAAGATTGGAAAAACAGAAGTTATTGCTGGAGTAAAGATGGATGTTGGTGCTCCTTATGCAGACTCTGCAAATAAAGGGAATTTGATTATGGGTGCTGAAAGATTACCAATAGCAAATCCAGAATTTTTACCTGGTCCTCCAAATGCTGAAACTATTGAGTTAGCAAGAATTGTTGATCGTGGTATCCGTGAAAGTGGAATGATCGATATGGAAAAACTTTGTATTAGAGAAGGAGAATTAGTTTGGAATGTTATTATTGATATATATACTATCAATGATGATGGAAATATGATTGATGCTAGTGCGCTTGCTGCAGTAGCTGCATTAAGAAACGCTGTATTTCCTAAACTAGTTGATGATAAAGTACAATGGGGAGAGTTTACTGAAACTAAAGTTCCACTTAAGTTTACTCCACTTACTGCTACAGTTTATAAAATTGGAAAACATTTGATTTTAGATACTGATAGAAAAGAAGAAGAAGCGGTTGAAACTAGATTAAGTGTTTCAATTTCTGAAAAAGGAAATGTCCATGCAATGCAGAAAGGCGGAGAAACAGGTTTGAGTATTGAAGAAACTGATAAAGCAATAGGCATGGCAATGGATTTTGTTGCTAAATTAAGGAAGGATCTAAAATGGAATTAACTAAATATGAAAGAGCTAGAATAATTGGTGCTAGAGCTTTACAATTGGCACTTGGTGCACCTCTTTTGCTTAAGTTAAGTGAAGAAGATTTAAGGGGAATTAATTATAACCCTATTGAAATCGCTAAACGTGAGTTAAAAGAAGGAATTCTACCTATAAATATTAAACGGCCTATGCCGTAATTTTTTCTATTTTAGTTAACTTTTTATATTTTTATATTTATTTTATATCTATGAATTTAAAGCGAAGATTGAGAGACTTCGGAATTGCTGCTTTAGCAACTATAACTCTTGCAGGTTGTGCTACAAATTATTATGAAAGGTATTCCCAATATAGGGATATTGCACAAAGTTATGAAACTTCAGTTTTAAATGAGGATACAAGAACCGGATTCGAAATTATTCCGAAGAGTTTTGATTTTTTTGGAGATGTTTTTAAAATTGAAGGGAATTTTCTGAATGGACAAAAAATTTCTATATATGAAAATTTAAACGATTCTAATTATAATTTATTAGTAAATGTTGCTGCAGATTTAACAAAGATAATTGAACTTAATGAAGATTCTCCAGCAGGACATCCTCAAAAGGGCGTTTATGTTACTGGTAAATACAATCATCAAATTGGCAAAGAACAGATTTTAGAATTAGAAACTGTGAATATGAATGGTAATTTATATTATACAGATCCTACAAATAATTCTGGATTGGCTATTAATGTAGGTTTTGAGTTTTGGAATCAAAATTGGTGGAGAAATTATAACAAGGTATATTATCCCCTTGGATTAAAACCATGGTGGGATCCAAGCCAAACTGGAATAATTTTAAATTATCATTCTGGAATTTTTCAACCTAATGGAGATTGGGATGGAGATGGTATTTCCAATTGGGCAGAAGAATGTATTGGAACTAATCCCTATAATAGGGATAGTGATTATGATGGATTAGAAGATTTAACCGAATTATGGTTTGGTACTAATCCTTTAGATCGAGATAGTGATAATGATGGATATTGGGACGGCGAAGATCCTTTCCCATTATGGCATTCAAGACATCATGAAAATTATCATTATAGGGATTGGCATTTATGGTGGAACCATCATTATAATGATATGAATAGAAGACATCAACCACTTCACAAACAAGATATTCCTGGAGAAACATGGAGAACTAAGACTGATAGGAGTACTGAAAGGATTCAATATAAACAAAGGTTGAATACACAAGAAGAATCTATAAGAAGAAAAGTAGAAGGGGGAGTTTATACTCCTAATAATCCAAGGGAAAGACAAGAAAATTCAAATAGAGTTTATCAACCAAGAACTAAAAAAATTAGAAAAATTCCGGAAGTACATGCACCTGAACGAAAGATTATTCAATCAAATAGAAAAATTCAACCTAAAACAAGAGAATCTAGACTAGAGAATAAGAAAAAAACTGAACAAAGTGATTCTTCTAGGCAAAAAACCAAATCCAATGGTAAAAGAACTAGATAATTTTATATACTTCTTTTTATTTTGTAAACCATGATTATAAAAAATGTTAAAGCAAATAAGATTAGAAATTCTCGTGGCCAAGAAACTATAAAAGTTCAAGTTAAAACAGATAAAGGAAAAGGAGAAGCCAGTGCACCTTCTGGGGCAAGTAAGGGAAAACATGAGGCCAAAGATTTTGTTAAATCCGTTGATGAATGTGTTAAATTTATAAATAAAACAGAATTTAAAGGAATTGAAATTAATTCTTTTGAAGATTTAAAAAAAATAGAAGAAATTGTTAATAAAGACAATCTTGGTGCAAATCCTACGATTGCTTTAGAATATGCCATATTAAAATGTTTTGGACCATTATGGAAGGTTATTAATCCTACATCAAAACAGTTACCTCGGCCGTTAGGTAATGTAATTGGTGGAGGGGCCCATATCAAAGTAGGGGAACATTGTGAATTTCAAGAATTTTTATTATATCCTTTAAATGCTCCAACTTTTGAAGAAGCTGTAAAGGCCAATGAGTTGGCGCATAGTTTAGTTAAGAAAAAAATTAACGATAAAAATTTAGAAATGACGGATGAAGGGGCCTGGGCACCTGAAAAGATGATTGAAGATATTTTAAATTTATTACAAGAAATTGTCAAACAAGTTTATGATGTAATGGGAATAAATCTAAAAATAGGGTTAGACGTTGCTGCTTCTAGTTTTTGGGATGGAAAAAATTATGTTTATAGAGATAAACAATTTAGTCCTAAAGAACAAATTGATTATATTTCTTTGTTAATTGAAAAATATAAATTACATTATGTTGAAGACCCATTACATCAAGAAGATTTTTTAGGATTTGCTAAATTAACTGAAAAGTATAAAGATCAATGCATGATTTGTGGAGATGATTTGACTGTTACTAATATTGACAGATTAAAAAAGGCTATTGAAAAAAAATCTATAAATGCTATGATTATTAAACCAAATCAAAATGGGAGTTTATTGGATACTGCTGATGTTATAAAAGCGGCTAAGAAACATAAATTATATCTTATTATTTCCCATAGATCTGGTGAGACTTTAGATACTTCTATTGCTCATTTAGCAGTTGGATTTGAGATACCAATGATTAAATGTGGCATTTATGGTAAAGAGAGAAAGATAAAATTGTCTGAAATAAGTAAAATTGGCAGGCAAATTAAGTATAAAATTTGAAGATAAAAATGGCAGCAAGTAAAGAATTTGTAAAAATGGCAGAAAAATATGCACGATTAACTCATGAGAATAGGGATATTTATAGAATTGATTACCCAGGATCGGCAACTTATCCAATGTTGGGGAGTGAAGGAAAAATCACAAGACTACTTGATTGGGGTCTAGAAAAGTTAGTAAGATAGTTCTGAAACAAAAAGATTTATAAATGGGGAATTTTGCCAAAATAGAAGAATGACAGAAGTTGAATATTTAGTACCATTGGAAGATTACTTGAAAGCTGGTTTACATATAGGAACTAAGTTTAGAACAAAGTATATGGAGAAGTTTATCTATAAAGTAAGGCCCGATGGATTATCAGTTCTTAATGTCGAACAAATTAATGATAGATTAAAATTGGCAGGTCAATTATTAGCACAATTTGAAGCTAAAGATATTGTAATTGTTTGTAGAAGAGAAAATGGCTGGAAAGCTGTTAAAAAGTTCTCCGAAATGACTGGTATAAGATGTTTCATAGGTAGATATCCTCCTGGCGTTTTAACTAACGCTAACCTGGAAGATTTTGTTGAAGCTAAATTAATTTTAGTTGCAGATCCTATCCCTGATAAGAATGCAATTAATGATGCAGCTAAATTAGGAATTCCGGTTATTGCCTTGTGCGATTCTAATAATGATTCTAAAGGGATTGAATTAGTTGTTCCATGTAATAATAAAGGTAAGAAGAGCTTAGGAATTGTGTTTATGGTTTTAGCTAAAGAATTTTTGAAAAATACTGGTGTTATTAAATCAGATGCTGAATTTACTGGAAAAATAGATGATTTTGCTGCAGAGTAACTTTAAATCTTAGTAACAAAATGTTTAAATATTTTTATTATATTATTTTTATTATATAGTTAACGGAGCAACTTGAAGATTTGTTGACTTGTTCGACTTAAGACTTTCTTAATAGATTGTCAATCTTTGAGCTCAGACGTTAACTATATCTTTTATATTTAACAAGAGAGCGAGAACCCTCTACGAAAAAATTAAGAATTATCTTACGAAGAGTTTACTCTTCTTCGTCATCATCTTCTTCTTCTTTGTCCCACTCTTCTTCATAGTCTGGTTCTTCTTCTTTAACGGGTTTTTCATAATCATCGTTAAAACCAGCCATGAAGCCTTCGTCTTCAGCAGAAATGGCACCACTATCTATTGCCTCTTCTCTGCCCTCGGGCGAGTAAAGATCTCTTTCACGGAGTTCAAAATCTTCCATACTTGAAAAGTATAATATCTCCTTTTTTAAAGTTTACGAAAAAGCATAATATTTTTAAGTAGCTTAGTTTATTTTTAATCAATGGTTAGTATATATTGCAATGATAATCTTTTAACTAATAAATCTAGATATGTTAACCCTTTTTTAGGATTAATGTTTGCTAAAAAATTAAAAGAGGGAGAATCAGTTATTTTAGATGTAAATAATTACCCAAGTACAGTTATACATATGGCCTTTGTTTTCCAAAATTTGGATGTTATTTGTTTAGATAAAAATATGAAAATAGTAGATATAAGAAAAAATGTGAAACCTTTTAGTAAAGTTATAAATCCTAAAGAAAAAACGTATTGTTATGTTGAATCTTGCCCAAATTCTTTTGATGTAAATGTTGGAGATAAGCTGGAATTTATAGAAAAGAAAGCTATATAAAGAGCTTTTTTGGTGTTATAACCATGTTAGAAATTATGAGTGTTGGTGGATATGAAGAAGTAGGGAAAAATATGACCCTCGTTCGTTATAATGATGAAGCAGTTATACTAGATATGGGGGTGCATCTACCTAGTTTAGTTAAATATCAAAGCGCAGGTGGAGATAAAAAATATTTAACAAAGAAAGGAATGCAGAAAGTTGGTATTATTCCTGATGATTCTAAAATAGATAAATCGATTGTTAAAGCTATTGTTCCTTCTCATTGCCATTTAGACCATACTGGGGCAATACCTTATTTAGAAGAAAATTATAACGCTCCAATTTATGCTACTCCTTATACTGCTGAATTTATCAAATTATTGGCAAAAGATGAAAATATCAAGATGAAAAATGAGATTATTGTTAAAAAAGCAACTACAAAATTTAAAGTTTCTGAAAATATTGAAGTTGAATTAATAAATATGACTCATTCTACTTTAGATGCTGCAATGATTGCAGTGCATACTCCTGATGGTATTGTTGTTTATTCTAATGATTTTAAATTAGATAATAAACCAGTTATGGGGAGAAAGCCTGATTCTGAAAGACTAAAAGAAATTGGTAAAACGGGACAAGTGAGAGCTTTAGTTTTAGATTCTCTATATGCAAGTACCCCTGGAAAAACTTTTTCTGAAAGTGTTGCTAAAGAAATGTTAAAAGATGTTATGTTGGGTGTTGAAAATACTGGGCATGGTTTAATTGTGACTAGTTTTGCAAGCCAAATTGCTAGATTAAAAAGTACTGTGGAATTTGGAGAGAAAATAGGGAGAAAAGTTGTATTTTTAGGTAGATCATTAGCTAAATACACCCAAGCAGCTAAGAACTTAGATTATGTTCCTTGGATGAAAGATGTTGAAGTGGTTACATATGGCGGAGAAATAAGAAGAAAGTTAAAACAAATAGAAAAGAATAGGGAGAAATATCTTATTGTCTGTACTGGTAATCAAGCTGAAGAAAATGCAATATTAACAAGAATAGGCGAAAAAAAATTACCATTTAAATTCCATAAAGATGACCATGTTATATTTTCTTGTAGAACAATTCCTGTAGAACCCAACATCACAAATCGTGCTCGTTTGGAAAAACAATTAATTCGTGAAGGAGTTAGAGTATTCAAAGATGTACACGCAAGTGGGCATGGGGCAATTGAAGATTCAAGAGATTTAATTGAAATGTTAAATCCTGAAAAGATTATTCCTGGACATGGGTCTAGAGCTCAAACAGGGGATATAACTAAATTAACAAATGGTATGGGGTTTAAAACTGGAAAGGATGTTATTTTCATGGAGGATGTTAAAACTCTTAGATTAAAATGAAGTTAAAATTAGTTTTATCTTTAATTATGCTTGTTATTGTTATTCTTACTTTTGTTTTATTTATATTTAATCAAATTAATGCTTCTCTTTTCTGGATTGTTGTTTTGGTTGCTGCTATTTATTCATATGGAATTATGCCAAGAATGAAAAAATAATTTTATAAATTTTCAATAATATCCCTTATTTCTTTAAAATTTGAAACAATTTTAAATGGGTCCCCTTTTTTTAATCTATCTTCCTCATGAAAACCAAATGTACATGCAATCGATTTTACTCCCACTTTATTTGCTTCTAATATATCTCCTAATGTATCCGTTATAAATATACAAGAATTGGAATCTAAATTATATTTCTTAAATAGCATTTTGAATTTTTCAATTTTAGATTTATGTGCTTCGGCTGCTAATATTTCTTTGAAAATATTTGTGAAATTATTATTTTCAAAATACATATTTAAATTTTTTAAAGTATTCGAACTAATTATATATAAATCATAATGTTCATTTAATAACTGAAGTTCTTCTTTTATCTCTTTTTCTAAAATTAGTTTTTTGAAGGCTTCAAATTCTAATTCTCTAAACTTATTACTGTGGTCTTTTGGTTTATTTTCAAGACTTTTAAATAAATTTACATCAAAATAAGTTTTATATTCCTCTTCAGAAATTTCTGGGGTAATTTGTCTATTAATCTCAAATGCAAGGCTAAAAGTGTCATGAATTACCCCATCAAAATCAAATATTATTGCTTTCATCTGTTGTTTAAGGTTTAATAGCTTTTATAACTTTTTGGGGTAAATTATTTATATCCCTTAATTTATAGATATTTTATGAGTGGTGCTGGATATGGGAAAAAATTGTTGAAAGATGTTAAAGTCTATTTACATGAAAAAGGTAAATCTGGTGCCAGAGTAATGCATATTGATATTGAAGGAGAGTCTATTTCTAAGATTATTAAAGAAGATGAAATTAGCTTTGTTAAAGGTAAATCTGGCGGGGTTTTTATTGCTTTGAAAAAAGATATGATTAATCGTGCCGAGAAGTTAATTACTAAGTAATAGTAACTTTTATAAAGGGATAATTTCTTGAATTTTTTATGGAAAAAATAAAATTAATTGAGATTTTAGATGATAGATCTGTTGTTACAGTATTAGCTAGAGCTAGGACTCAATTAACTAGGCCTGCACCAAAACATGTTCAAGCAAAATATGGTAGTGTCCATATTCCTCAAAGAGATCAGATTAGTTCTATTTTTAGTATATGGGGTCATAACGGGGGACCTGGAAGAAATGAGAATGAAACTTTTAGGCAGTTTAAAGAAAGAGATCCTAGATTTCATGATTTAGTTGTAGATTATGTTTTAGACACTGTAGTTGAATATGGGGTTGAATTATAGTGGAAAGGCAAGAATTAGAAGATTTATTAAGAGAACGAGATGTTTATAATACTCTTATGATGTTAAGAAGGCAACTCGAGAGAGGCAGGAACCCTAATCCGTCTAAAATTCTACAAATATCAATTTATAATCATGATTTGAATCGTTATATCTCTGATTTGGGTGCTGTTGCAAGGAATTATGAGCTTCTAGTCGAAAGAGGACAAATTATAAAAGTTGGAGGAAATTTTGCAGAATATAAGGAACAAAGCCAAACATTATCCCCAAGGCGTAAATCCTTGATGGGATATGATTTAGCACTTGATGCTATTTTAAAAGCAATTAATGAAGCTAAAGCGAAAATATAACTAAAGTATAGATATCTTTAAGAGTTTTTTATGATTTCAGATTTTTATGAAATTTGCACATATTGCTGATTGCCATATTGGTGGTTGGTCGGAATTAAAATTAAAAGAATTAGGTATGAAAGCTTTCTCTAAAAGTATTCAAACTTGTATAGAAAAAAATGTAGATTTTGTTTTAATTGCTGGGGATTTGTTTAATACTGCTTTACCTTCAATTGATTTAATAAAACAGGTTGCTTTAGATTTAAAAAAATTAAAAGATTTTAAAATTCCTTGTTATATTATTCCAGGCAGTCATGATTATTCTCCTTCTGGAAAAACTATGTTAGATGTTTTGGAGAATGCAGGATTAATGAAAAATGTTGTGCAATTTGAAGAAGTTAATGAAAAAATCCATTTAAAATTTACAACTGATGAAAAAACAGGTGTAAAAATAACTGGGTTGTTTGGCAAGGCAGGAGGATTAGAAAAGGGTTATTATGAACTATTAGAAAGATCTAATCTAGAAAATGAACAAGCAAAAAAGATATTTATGTTTCATACAACTTTAACTGAATTTAAACCAGAGCATTTAGCAATGATTTCTAGTGAACCTGTTGCAATATTGCCAAAAGGATTTGATTATTATGCTGGGGGGCATCCTCATTTTATATTTAATGAAGAAAAACAACCTTATGGGAGAATTGCATATACTGGGGCTTTATTACCTAATAATTTTGGAGAATTAGAGAAATTCAAATATGGGGGTTTTTTTATTAATGAATTTAAGAATGATAAAATTGAATCCGAGTATATTCCTATTAAATTAAAAGATACAGTTTCTTATATAATCAATCTAGATGGAAAAGACTCCCACCAAGTTGTGGATTTTGTTATAAATAAAATTGACAAAAATGAAATTTTGAATACAATATTATTAATTAGGTTGGAAGGAACATTATCTTCTGGAAAACTTTCAGATATTGACTTTAATAGAATTAATGAAGAGTTCAAAGGAGCTTTTGTTATATTAAGAAATAGTTCTAAGTTGAAAATAAAAGAATTTGAAAATCTAGAAGTTGAGGATGGTAGTGTTGAACATATTGAAGAAAAATTAATTACAGAACAAGGAATTAATGATGTAGAACAAGCCAAAGAAATTAATTTAGATGAGAATAAAGTCAAAGAATTGTTTAATGCTTTAAATGATGAAAAGATGGAAGGAGAAAAAAATTTAGATTTTGATATGAGAGTTATAAAAAATGCTTTTGAGGTTTTAGGAATTGATAATTAAAAGATTAAGATTGGAAAATATTAGAAGTTATTCTAATCAAGAGATTATTTTTCCTAGCGGGAATATTTTACTTTCAGGGAATATTGGTAGTGGAAAAACTACTCTATTATTAGCCATTGATTTTGTTTTATTTGGATTAAGAAAAGGAGCATTATCTGGGGCTTCATTATTAAGACATGGGGAAAATGATGGAAGTGTTGAATTAAATTTTGAAATAGATGGAAAAAATGTTTTTTTAAAAAGAACTTTGAAGAGAGATAAATTAGGGGTAAGACAAACTTCTGGATATATTATTATTGATGAAGAAAAATTGGAAGGTACAGCAGTTCAATTAAAACAAAAAGTTTTGGAATTATTTAATTATCCCCAAGAATCTTTAACTAAATCTAAGTCGTTGGTGTATAATTTTACGGTTTATACTCCTCAAGAAGAAATGAAATCAATTTTATTATCTGATGCTGAAGAAAGATTAAATATTTTAAGAAGAGTTTTTGGTATTGATAAATATCAAAGAATATATGAAAATTCTAAAAGAGTTGTTAGTGCATTAAAAGATAAAAGAAAAGAAAATCAATATAGAATTTCTGATTTAGAAAAAAAATTTATTGAAGTGGAAGAAAAAAAAGAAAAGATAAAAATTTTAGAAATTAAGTCTAAAGAACTTGATAAATTGTTTAAGAATATCTCTCTTAAATTAGAAGGTTCTAAAAAACAAATTGAATTAGTAGAAAAACAAAAATTAAGAAGAGATGAATTAAAAAAAGAATTAGAGATTTGTGAAACAAATTTAGGGAATTTAATTGGGCAAAGATCTAGAAATAACAATACAGCAGAATCTTTGAAAAATGATATTAATTTTTTACAAGAACAACTTCATGATAAAGAAATACTAAATTTAGAAACCTTACAAGAAAAAATTTCAAATAAAGCATATGATTTAGCAAAATATGAATTAGAATTACAAGAAGTTAATAAAAAAATACATGAAGCTGAATTAAGAGTTAATGAAGCAACAAAAAATAAACAGGAAATTGAAAAATTAGATTATTGTTTTTACTGTAAACAACAAGTTGGAAGTGAACATAAACATAAGATATACCAAGTTGAAGATTTTAGGATAAAAGAAAATAATGAAAGATTAACTAGTTTAAAATTGAATCAGGAAACTAATTTAGAAATTATTTCTAGATTAAAAGTTGAAATTGATAATATAAAGAAACAAAAAAATGAAATTGAATTATATAGATTTAAAAGAGAAAATTTAAACCAAAAAACAAAACAACTTGGAGAATTATTGGAGGAACAAAAGAATCTAAAACTAAAAGTTGGAGAAATTAATATTAAAAAACAACAGGCCACTTCAGAATTAGAAAAAATACCTAATATTGATGAAATGTATGAAGTAGCAAAAGATCAATTTAATATTTATTTAAGGGATGAGAGAAATTTAGTTGCTGAACGAGCTAGAACTGGTAATGAGTTTGATATTTTTAGTGGGATTATTATTAAGTTAGAAAAAGAAATCCTTGATGGAGAAATAATAAAAGAAAAAATCTTGAAACATTCAAAATTAATAAATTGGTTGGAGATGGATTTTGTTAATTTAATCCAGAGAATGGAAAAACAAATTATGATGAAAGTTCATTCGGATTTTGATTCTTTATTTAAGGAATGGTTTAGTATTTTAGTAAGTGATGGTAGTTTAAAAGTTAAATTAGATTATGATTTTACTCCTTTAATTGAACAAAATGGATATGATAATGATTATTTGCATTTAAGTGGTGGAGAAAAAACTGCAATGGCTTTAGCTTATCGTTTAGCGTTGAACCAAGTTATAAATACTGTTATGTCTGAAATAAATACTAAGGATCTACTTATTTTAGATGAACCTACTGATGGATTTTCTTCTGAACAAATAGATAAAATTAGATTGATATTAGAACAGTTAGGTATTAAACAAGTAATAATTGTTAGCCATGATGCCCAAATTGAAAGCTTTGTTGATTCTGTAATTAGATTTGAGAAGCTTGATGGAGTAAGCAAAGTTTTATAATTCTATTTTTACTCTTTTTTTTATGGTTGAAATAATCCCTTTTGGAGAGATTGATGCTTCTGATATAATTAATCGTATGAAAGCAGGAGAAATCATTATTTATCCTACCGATACAGTTTATGGTATTGGGTGTAATGCTTCTAAGCCAGGAAGTGTTTCTTTAATAAGAGAAATTAAAAAAAGAGATGCAAATAAACCTTTATCCGTTATTGCACCTAGTAAAAAATGGATTTATGATCATTTTGAAATAAATAAAAAAAGTTATATTCAGACATTGCCAGGACCTTTTACATTTGTATTAAATATGAAAAAAAGAGCTGTTGCTAGAAATGTTAATCCTGGGAGTGAGACTTTAGGAGTTAGGATCCCTTATCATGCTTTTACTAGACTAGTTCAACGGGCAAATATTCCTTTTATTACTACAAGTGTTAATTTATCTGGACAGAAGCCTGTTAGAGAGATAAGAGAAATCCCACGTTCAATCTTAAAAAGGGTAGATATTGTCATTGATGGGGGGTTTTTGCCTAATTATCCTTCTACAATTATTGATTTAACTGGCGAAATTGCTAGAATCCTCAAAAGATAAAAAGTTTTATATATTTAGGTAGATTCCCTCAAGCATGAAAAAAGTAGGGGTATTATTGATTTTCTTAGTATTGTTTACTACTTCGGTAGTTGCTTCTGGAGAAATTATCATATCCCACGAGGCTATCAAAGATAAATCTTTACCTGATGAAGAATTCATTTTTTCAGTAAATATAGAAAATACTAGGAATGTTACTGATGTACTAAGATTTTATGCCCCAACAACTTATTGGGAGTGGGTTTTTAGAGTTGAACCTGCAGTTATTAAAATTGGGCCAGAATCAAGTAAAACTGTTGATTTATACTTAAAATCCTATGATGATAAGGATCCTGGGAATTATGCTGTTACTTTAGAATTAGTTTCTAATAATTATTCGGAAATTTCTGAAGAATATTCATTTAATGTAGAAGTTTTAGATTATAATGAAGTTATTAAAGTGGACTTAGAATTTCCATCAACACTCAAATCAGATCAAGATAACTTATTTAGAATTGATTTAACAAAAAATTATAATTATGATATCCCAAATATTTCCATGCAATTACAAAGTGATTATTTTAATGAGTTTATTGATGTTGGCACTTTAGGAAAAGACAAAGTAAAAAGAGAAGTTTTGGTTGATTTTGGTGGAAAAATAGAGGTTGGTGAAAATGATATTAAGATTTTAGTCTTTAGGGGAGATAAATTAATCATTGAAAAGGTTGAAAAAATAAATATAGCTGCCTCTGGGGATGTACAAGAAATTGGAACCCCTGAAAATGGATTTTTATTTTATAAAGATACTATTGAGAGAGTTAATAATAAAAATGCAATTAGTTATGAAACTTTAACTGAAAAATTAACCTTCTTTCAAAAGTTATTTACAAAGTTTAGTGAAGAACCTACATCTGTTGTAAAAGAAGATGGTGAATATATATACACATGGGAATTTAGTTTGGAACCAGGAGAAGGGAAGATAATCAATATAACAACAGATTATAGAAAATTTGTTTATGGTATGATTGGAGCTATAATTCTTCTTTGGTTATTATATCTATATTTCAAAAAAGATTTATTTTTGATGAAAAGAATAACCTCTGTACAACATTCACATGATAATGTTTCTACAATTAATATATTATTAATATTAAAGAATAAATCAATTAGAAAAATAAAAAATGTTAAACTAATGGATGGTATGGCTAATGTTGTTGAAAAACCATCTCAATTTGGATCTATAGTCCCTGCTAGAATTGTAAGGTCTTTAAATGGAACTAAAATGATGTGGGATATTCCTATAATTGAACCGGGTGCAGAGATTGCAATTTCTTATACTGTTAAATGTAAAGCTAAAATTATTGGAAAACTACAAGTTCCTGTTGCTTTAGTTAAATATATGAAAAGTGGTAGAAGAATTGTAGTTAAGTCTAATAAAATAAAAATTTTTAGATAAATTTATAAAGTCTTTTTAATTAAATTTGATTATGAAGAGAGGTGTGTTAGTTATAGTTTTATTTCTTTTAGTAGTTCCATTTGTAGTTTCTCAATCTTTAACTGTTAATGATTTATTTGATTCGCGAGGATTATCTTATTCTTCTGATAAAGTTGTTGTACCTGCAGAAAATCTTTTTCAAACAGAACAAGAAGTTGTGAGTTTACCTCCAAGTACAAATTCTGTTTATTATTATGTTGGTCAAAATTTAGTTGCTAGTGCATCTGATTCTGGTGTTGATTATTATTATTTAGATAGAATAGGTTCAGATATTGAAAGTAAGTCCTTGCCTTTTGGAGAACCAATAACTGTTAATAATATGTTTTCATTTACTGGAAAAGAATTAGATCAAGATTTATATTATTTTGGTGCAAGATATTATAATCCTAATCTTGGGAGATTTATTTCTGTAGATCCAATACAAGAAAATCATCCTTATACTTATGTTAAAAATAACCCTTTGAATTTTGTTGATCCTAATGGTAAAGAAATTGTTAGATATACTTGGACTGCACCTACTACTGGAAGTGCAGTTGAACATTATGTAATGGAAGGTAGATTTGGAGGGAGTCCTTGGAGTTCTGTAGGAATAACTTCTACCAATGAATTTACATTTGATATTCCAGACCCACTATTAGCTACAGGATTCCAATTAAGAGTTGCAGGTGTTGATGCAGATAGTAGGCAAGGGCTATTTAGTGAAGCTTCTGATGTTTATTATGGTCAATCTTTATCTAGAGTTTCTGATGATTTATCCCAAGGTAACCCATTATCCGCTCCTTATCCAAATCCAGCATCGGATAGAAGTACAATAAGATATTATGTTCCTGAAGGAGGAGCTTCCGAATTTAAATTACAAATTTATAATATAAGGGGAGAATTAGTAAATGATATACCTGTAGATGCAATGAATATAGGTTATAATGAATTCCAATGGGATTTGAGAGATAGAAAGGGAAGGGATGTTGCTTCAGGTGTTTATTTCATTAAGTATACATTTAAGTTTGAGTTTACATCAACACAGTTAGATATGGAAGGAGAAAAAATAGTTACAAGATATGTTGATAGACCAATGTATGATACTAAAATGACTGTAGTGAAGTAGATAATTTTATAAAGTCTTTTTAATTAGAATATACTTATGAAGAGGGGTGTATTATTAGTATTGATAATTTTAGTATTTTCTATTTATTCTGTTGATGCAGTATTAATTTGGAAAGAAGATTTTGAAGATCAAGTTTATAGTGATACTTTTTTTACTCAAATGAGTGATATTAGTTGTGCAGCTGGAAGTGGTTATGCTGCTTTAGATATTACTAACTATCAATCTCAAAATGGTTTTTATTCTTTAAGATTTGATGCTTGTTCTGTTGCTACTGATTCTGTCACTGGATTAAATGGGTGTAATGATGTTGATTTATATATTGGAAATCCAAGTACTGGTGCTATTGGTACTATTCATGATTTAATCACCCCTGTCGAATCTACTGATGAGATATATGTAAAATATTGGACTAAATATGATAGTATTACTCCATTAAATGAAGAAATCTTGATTGTGGATTGGTTTAGATTTCCTGAAAATGGTTTTGTTGCTTTTGATAGAAATTCTCCTTCTTTTGATCCTTTGTCTGCATATACTTATGAATCATTTGTTTTAAATGATTATGCAAATCCCTTACCTTCAATTGATGTTCATGATGGATTATGGCATAAAGTAGAGTTTTATGTTAATTATAATTATAATGGATTAGGTGAAGCGAGCATCCAAGGATGGATTGATGATGTTTTAGCACTAGATTGGCAAGGCCCCGTTATTAATGGAAGGCCAGATTATGTTAGACTTCATAGGTTTTTAGGTGGAGCTTCTGGATGTACTTCAACTCCTATTCAAATTGATGATATAGAAATATGGAATGAAATTCCAAGTTTAACACAATGTGCAAATGGGTTAGTTAGTTCATTATGTGAGTGTGGGGGTTCTGCAAGAGATTATGGTTATTGTTGGAATGATGAATGGAGTACTAGTTCTCTAGCGCCTTGTATAATTAATGACGCTTATTGGGGCACAACTAATGTTGATATGGGTACTCAAGTTAATTTAATTGTTCAAGGTAGTGATTGTGATGGTAAACAAATTGATTTCCAAATATTAGAACATGATTCTGTTTCAAGTAATTATGAAGATGTAACTTCCCAATTAAGTAATCTTCCTTCTAGTACCACTTTTAGTGGGAGCACTGCAACCATCTCTTGGATAGCTGAATGGGTAGAAGATACTGGATTTTTAGTAGATTCAGATCCAGAATATGTTTTTAATGTAAGTTTAAATGAAAATCCGTCTACATTCATGTTAAGTAATAATGAATTATCTGTTAATTTTGTTTTAGGTAGTTGTAGTTATGGTGCAATTAATGTTCAATGTGATTGTGGTGGGACTACTTACAATCCTGGAGATGGATATTGTTGTGGGGGATCATTTGATGTAAATCCTTGCCCTATAATTACTGATGATGCTGTTTTATATTTACCTTTAGATTCTGATTATCAAGATCATTCAGTTAATGGAGTTTCTATAACTTGTACTGATTGTCCAACTCAAACGACTGGGCAAATAAATGGTGCCTATAATTTTAATGGAGTTAGTAATTATTTAGATTTTGGAAGTTTAGATGTTACAGGTAGTGAAATAACTATGGCTGCTTGGATAAATTCAAATGATGCTAGTGATTGTGGGTCTAGAATTATTAGCAAGGCAATTTCGACAAGTGAACAAGATCATTATTGGATGTTAGGTACTTGTACAAATCAGTTAAGGATGAGATTAAAATCTAATGGGGTAACTAATACATTTATAGCAGGAAGTATAACTGCTGCAGAAGGATGGGTCCATGTTGCTGCTACATATGATGGGACAACAATGATATTATACAAAAATGGTATTCCTATTGGTAGTCAAGCACATACTACTCCTGGAACTGTATCTGTAAATCCGTCGGTATTTGGATGGGTAGGCGGAAATCCAACTCCTGTTGTTGGTTCTTACTTTAATGGGCTATTAGATGACGTAAGGGTTTATGATAGATCATTGGATCAAACAGAAATACAAGCTATAATGGCTGGGATTACTTTAACATCATGTGGAGATGGAATAATTCAATTACCAAACCAAGAAGGAAGCGGTGGGCCTTTAAATGATGGATATGAATCATGTGATTTAACTGATTTGGGGGGAAACAATTGTATTTTGTTAGGTTATGATGGAGGGTCTCCCCTTTCATGCAATGGAGATTGTACTTTTGATGTAACTAATTGTTATTATTTCTCTTGTACAGATGGAGATGGAGATGGATATAACGGATATGATGCAACTTATTGTCCTTCTGGGAATGATTGTGATGATAGTAATGAATTTGTAAATCCTACTGGGGAGGCAGGTTATTGTGATTGTGTTGGTACTCCAGACGTAGAGGTTTGTGGGGATATAATTGATCAAGATTGTAATGGTGTGGATTTAGTTTGCCCTAATCCGGATGATGTAATAATAGATAATGGTGATGCGGGAACTTCTTATCTTGGTTCATGGAGTTCTTCTACTTATTGGCTTAATCATTATGGAGCTAATTATATGTATTCTATTCCTGAAACTCAATCTGGGTTATGGTATCAATGGGCTACAACATTAAATCCGGGCCAATATGAAGTTTACACTTGGTGGACCGATGCTTCTGATAGGCCTTATGATGTTAATTATACAATTACTGGAATTAGTTTAAATGAAGTCTCCAATATTGATCAAAGAATAAATGGGGGTCAGTGGAACTTATTAGGTACTTATGATTTTGATGGCATCAGTTCTGTTAGAGTTATTACTGGTTCTACTGGAGCAGGTGGAACTTGTGCCGATGCAGTTAGATTTTTGAAAATTGGAAATCTTTCAAGTGAATGTACAATTGATAGTGATTGTAATTATTTAGATTTAGATTATTGTAGTGGTACTCAAATCATGCATGATGAAGGAATTTGTAATCTTAATGCATGTGAAGTATCAACTTCTTTAACTCAAGATTGTGATGATGGATTATTCTGTAATGGAGATGAAAGTTGTAATGCTGCTTCTTGTGTAGCAGGAACTGCTCCAGTAATTAATGATGGTGTTTCATGTACTTTAGATAGTTGTGATGAAACTAATAATATTGTTGTTAATACTCCAACAGATAGTTTATGTGATGATGGATTATCCTGTACTGGTGTAGAAACATGTGATGCTTTATTAGATTGCCAAACAGGTTCCAATGTAGATTGTTCTAGTAATAATATTTTAGGAGTATCAACATGTACTAATACTCCAGATGGAAATCCATTAACTTGGGATTTCAGGACTGCACTCACTTCAACTTGCCAAGAACCTTCAGGTGTTTGTACAACTGGAGATTCAACTATAACTAGTACTTGTGATGCTGTAACTTGTAGTGCTGAATGTGAATTAAATAGTGATTGTCTCCCAACAAATTGTGATGTTCAAGATGGATGTGTTGGTAATGACTATTATGACTATACAAATGTAGATAATAATTGTTTAAGTGGATGTACTTGTGAGACTAACTCCTGTGGTGCTCCAACTATAACTGCAAATTCTCCATTATGTGTTGCTTGTACTGTTCATGATGATTGTAATGATTTAGATAGTGATTTCTGTTTTGGTACCGAAGTAAGACATACAGAAGGAGTATGCAATGCTGCCTTTGAGTGTGAAGCACAGACAAATACTGTAGAAGATTGTTATTGGAGATCATTCATGGTAGGAACTTATTTACAGTGTACAGTGGCTACAGGAGATATTGATGTTTATGGTAATGAATGGGGTTGTAATGCAGGGAGTTGTATTGATTTAGGAATTCCTGTAATACTATCAAGCCAACAAATATGTAATGATGCTTGTGGTGTAGTAGCAGGGTTAGTGGCAGATCAAGAGGATTGTTATGATATTTCACAAACAACTTGCCCTCAAATAAATTATCCTCAAGCAAGTTGTAATGGACAAATATTTGTAGAATATTCTTGTTCTGGTACTGATGCAGTTAATACAACAACAGATTGTGATTCATTAGATGGTTGGTATCCAATTGTTGGGCCACCTAGTACTTGGGTTCCATATGGAGATTGTACTGAAAAAGAACAAATACAAGAGACTTATTATGATTATACTTGTTATTCTACTGGATGTAGTTATGGTGCTGGAGGAATTGATTGGAGATGGGTAGATACAGGTAATACAAGAAATGTTGTAGATGGTACTACTTGTGATGATGGTTTATCCTGTACTGAAAATGATCAATGTATTTCAGGAAGTTGTGGTGGTTCTACTATAGACTGTTCTAGTAATAATATTTTAGGAGTATCAACATGTACTAATACTCCAGATGGAAATCCATTAACTTGGGATTTCAGGACTGCACTCACTTCAACTTGCCAAGAACCTTCAGGTGTTTGTACAACTGGAGATTCAACTATAACTAGTACTTGTGATGCTGTAACTTGTAGTGCTGAATGTGAATTAAATAGTGATTGTCTCCCAACAAATTGTGATGTTCAAGATGGATGTGTTGGTAATGACTATTATGACTATACAAATGTAGATAATAATTGTTTAAGTGGATGTACTTGTGAGACTAACTCCTGTGGTGCTCCAACTATAACTGCAAATTCTCCATTATGTGTTGCTTGTACTGTTCATGATGATTGTAATGATTTAGATAGTGATTTCTGTTTTGGTACCGAAGTAAGACATACAGAAGGAGTATGCAATGCTGCCTTTGAGTGTGAAGCACAGACAAATACTGTAGAAGATTGTAGTGCCCAAGATAATAGTTATTGTTCAGGAACTAATGTGGTGAGAGACATTTATACATGTAATTTAGCTATTTGTGAATTATCCCAAACTATGACTGAACAAACTTGTAATGATGGATTATTCTGTAATGGAGATGAAAGTTGTAATGCTGCTTCTTGTGTACCAGGAACAGCCCCAGTAATTAATGATGGTGTTTCGTGTACTTTAGATAGTTGTGATGAAACTAATAATATTGTTGTTAATACTCCAACAGATAGTTTATGTGATGATGGGAATATTAATACATTAGATACTTGTGATGCTGTTGATGATTGTAGTTTTACTCCAATAACTTCAACAATGAATCAAACTATTGCACTAAATAGTGGGTGGAATTTAGTGAATGTATGGGTAAATACAACTCAAACTAGTAATAGTTTAGATTCTGTTTTTGTGATGAGTTATGAAAATAATAATTGGATTATTGATTGGGGTTCTATTAGTGGAGATGAGTTTTTGCTGGAACCATTAAAGGGATATTATGTTTATTCTACAACGGATAAAATGATTAACCTAATTGGGCAATCTTTGCCTAGCCCGTATAGACATGAGTTAGTAAGTAACACATGGGATTTGTTTAGTACACAATATTCTAGTACATTTAATGTATTATATTCTGATTTAAGTGCCCATTATGGACTTTATCAAGTAAATGAGTTCAGTGGTAATTTAGATGTTGTGCAAATACAAGACGATGATGTATTGAATCCAACTAATTTGTATTGGATAAACTTAAGAGGGCCAGAGTTCGGTCCTCCATTTGGTTCCTTTTTCCAAGGACTTATAGACGCTATAGCTTATTTATTTACTCCAATTAGATAGATAATTTTAAATAGGAGAATTTCTAAATTTAGTTATATGAGACATTGGATAACTTTTCTTTGGGTTTTTTTAATTATACTTATATTTTCCGTTGCATATATAATCGCGTCTAATCCTTATTTACAAGCAAAAAGAGATAGTTCTTTTATTGGTGAAGAAAATGCATCAATTTTAATTATTGAATTTGGAGATTACTTAGATCCCGTTGTTATACAAATGGAAGAGAGTATGAAAAAATTAAGAGCAAATTATTCTGTTAAATTTATATATAAAAATTATCCTCAAACGAACGAATCCTTTTTAGTTTCTATGGCTGCAGAATGTGTAGGAAATCAGGGATATTTCAAAGAAATGCATGAGTTAATATTTAAAAATCATCTAGATTATAACTCTACAAGTGTTTATGACTGGGCAGATAGTATTCCAGGAGTGAAGATGGATCAAATGAAACAATGTATGAATGTTGAATTATTTAGAATGCCTATAGAGAAAGATATGAGTATTGGAGATCGTTTGAAAATTAAAACATTGCCTGTTGTTTTTATTAATGGGGCAAGATTTGATGGTATGACTAGTTATAAAGTGTATTCAGATTTTATTGAACAAGAATTAAATGGTTAATCTTAAAAGGTAATTGATTTTTAGTTTTTTATGAAAAATATTTTAATGTTAGATCTTGAAGGCACTTTAGTTTATTTAAATAGGCCTAGTTTAAGAAGCGGAAGAGATCCGAGGCCTTATGCTCAACAATTTGTAGACAAATGTTCTGAATTATTTGACCAAATTTATATGAATACTTGTGCTAATGAAGAAACTACTGTAAGGACTTTAGAAGAAGAGTTTGGGATTACTTCTTTTAGATACCATAATTGGATGAGACTTGGCCCTTACCAAAAAGCAAATGGATATGATTCTTTTATTGATTCTAGAATAATTCATGTTGAAGATGGAATTTCTCAAATTGAAAAAGAAAGAATTAAAGAATTGGGGCATCATTATATTTCTGTTCGTAGTTGGGGATTATTTTTAAGTAAAGAAGAGAGAGTAAAAGATAGAGAATTATTAAGAGTTTTAGATGAAATAAAAAAAATATTAGGTAAACAAAACGCTTAAAAATCAACTTTATCCTGAATTCTTGATATGGTATGTAAAAAATGTTCGGAAAAACCAGTAATTAAACTCCAAAATAATAATATTTCTCTCTGTAAGAGCTGTTTTATTCGGTATTTTGAGAGAAAAGTTAGAAAGACTGTTAGAGACTACAATTTATTTAATAAAGGAGAAACAGTTGCTGTAGGGGTTTCTGGGGGTAAAGATTCTTTGGCTACGCTGCATGTATTAAATGGTATTATTTCTGAACAAAGAACAACAAAATTAATTGCAATTTTAATTGATGAAGGAATACATGGGTATAGGGATAAATCATTAATAACCGCACAAAAATATTGTGATGCACATAATATTCCGTTACATATTTATAGTTTTGAGGATGCTTTTGGTTATACACTAGATGATGCTTTAAAAAGATTGAAGGTAAATTCTTGTAGTATTTGTGGTGTATTTAGAAGATTTTTATTAAACAAGGCTGCAAGAGAATTAAAAGTTGATAAAATTGCTACTGGGCATAATTTGGATGATGAAGCACAATCAATTGTTATGAATATGTTTAAGAATAGTATTGAGACTTCTGCAAGATTAGGACCTGTTACAGGGATAAAGGAAGATATTAACTTCATTCCAAGAATAAAACCATTATATTTTTTAAGTGAAAAAGAATCTATGACTTATGCTTTTTTAAAAGGATTGACGGATAATTTTAATGAATGTCCTTACTCTGAAGATTCATTTAGAACTGAAATAAGGAATATGATTAATAAATTTGATAAAAAATACCCTTCTACCAAATATTCTATTGTAAATTCGTTTTTAGAGATACTTCCTGCCTTAAAGCAAAAATATAAAAACACTGAAATTAAGAGTTGTATGTATTGTAGTGAGCCTGCTTCTAATGAAGTTTGTCAAGCATGTGAATATGTAAAAAAATTAAAAAATGGAAGTTAGTGTTTTTGTTGATAGGATTGGAAAAACTAAAGTTTTGAATGTATCTAGTCTCCAAGAAATTTTTGAGGTGTTAGAAATAAATAGTGATGAATTTATAATTGTTAGAAACAATGAATTAATTACTGAGGACACAAAATTAAAAGAAAAAGATAATCTTAAACTTTTGTCTGTGATTTCAGGTGGATAAAGTTTAAAAAGGGAAGGAATACATTAAAAATATGAAAAATTGGATTATTATTGGGTTAGTTATTATTGTAGTATGGGTTGTTTTAGCTAATACTTGTATAACTGGGAATTGTACCGCCGAAATAGGGGAAAATGATGATTTTGCTAAGTTTTTAACTTCTGAGGGAATTTCTATGGCTGGGACTGAGTGGTGCCCCCATTGTAAAGAGCAAAAAGAATTATTTGGAGATTCTTTTCAATATATAGACTATCATGATTGTGATAAAGAGATGAATTGGTGTGTTGAAAAAGGTGTTCAAGGGTATCCAACTTGGGTTTTTCCTAATAGGGAATTGTATCCAGGTACAAGAAGTATTGATCAATTAAAAGAGTTATCTGGTTATGAATAAAGTGAGAGATGGATAGGTATAATAGACAAATTATTACTATAGGTAAGGATGCTCAGAAAAAATTATTGAAATCTCATATTTGTATTGTTGGGGTTGGTGCTTTAGGTACTGCAGTTGCCCAATCATTAGTAAGATCTGGTGTTGGAAAAATAAAAATTATTGATTTTGATATTGTTAATTTGGATAATTTACAAAGACAACATATTTATACACAAAAAGATGTGGGAAAAGATAAAGTAAAGGCTGCTTTGAAGTATTTGAATGATGTTAATTCTGAAGTTAAGATTGAGGCAATAAAAGATGCTATTGATGAAACTAATTTAGACTTGTTAAAATCTGATTTAGTGTTAGACTGTACAGATAATTTTGAAACTAGCTATGTTATTAGTGATTATTGTAAGAAGAATAAAATTCCTTTAATTTTTGGTAGTGCTATAAGATTGGAGGGATATGTTTTTAACCAAGTTTCTAGAGGAAAAACAGTTAGAGAACTTTTTAGGGGAGTTCCAACTTTTGAGAGGTGTAAAGATGTTGGAGTTATGAATACTATAACTTCTTTGATTGGGTGTGTACAAGCTAATGAAGCTATTAAAATCTTAATTGGTAAAGATTTTGAGAAGAAATTATTAAGATTTGATTTAGTAAATAATGAGTTGTTGAAGATTAAAGTATGAGCCCGCCCGGATTCGAACCGGGGACCTACACGGTGTAAACGTGTTGCGCTACCAGACTACGCCACAGGCTCATGTCTTTTTAACCTTTGATTTGATTTTAAAAAGATTTCTATTTCTTAAGTATTATAATATTCCCCCTTCCTTTCTTTATTTTTTCAATTTTATTTTTATGAATTAATTCAGTTATTATCAAACTAATCTTGGCTTCTGACATCATTAATGATTTTCTTATGTCTTTTTGTGTTATCCTCCCACCATGATTAATGATTAAATTTAGAACTTTTTCTGCTTCATCTACATCTAGGGAAGTTTTCTTAGTTTTTGGTTTTTGTCTTTTAAACCAGATTGCAAAAGCAAAAATAATTAATACAACTCCTAATGCTAGTAAATAATTAATTGAATTTGATTCTAAGTCTAAATTATCTAAATCTAATTCATCTAAATCTTCATATCCAAGCTCAGGGAATAGTATTAAATCGATTCTATATTTACCCTCATCTCTTATTGTTACTTCCTCTGATACACTTGCTATTTTTTCACCACTAATGATATATTCAGAAGTTAATGTATACGTTCCTAAGGGAACTTCAAATGTATATGAACCATCTGTTGAAACTATACTTTGTTCTGGAATAGAATCAACAGTTACAATTGCTCCTGGAATTCTTTCTAAATCCCAGCTATATATGCTTCCTTGAATAGTTGCAGAATTTACAGAATTTATAATTAGAATTAAAAATAACAATAATATCAATTTTTTCATCATTTAATTTTGATTATTTATTTTAAAAAGATTTCTAATTAAAGCTTTCTAAAGCTTTCTAAAGCATCAAATTAAAGTATTTTTATAAAGAAAAGTGATTATTTAGTATTTAGAATTTCATGGAGGAATTGATTGAAAATGAAAAAAATATTCGCAATCTTTGTGCTAGCAATATTTATGGTGAGTGCATTTCCAGTTTCAGCATTTGAAGGAAGTACTGGACAAGCAATAAAAAACATAAATAAACAAGCAATTGAAAGATATAACCAAGTAAAAGAAAGATATAATGTTGCGGCTAGAGAATGGAATGGAGCTAGCGATGATTTTAAAGAAGTAAGAGAAAAAATCAAAAGATATGATAACCTTAACTCTGATGACCAAGAGAGAGTTATGGAGAGAACTAGAGAATTCTTAGACAAAACAATAGAAAGAATGGAATTACATCTCGAGATTATGAAAAGTTGGGCTGAAAGAATAGATATCACAGAAGAAAGAAGAGAGTTAATCTTAGAGGATATTGAAGAGAAAAAATCTGAACTTGAAGATTATAAATCTAGAATTGAATCAAGTGAAGATTTAGACTCGCTCAGGGATTTAGCTAAAGAAATAAGAGATGCTTGGAAAGGATTTAATCCTGATGCAAAGAGAATTAGTGGAGAATTATTGACTGCTAAAGTAGGAGATATAATTGAAGATTCTGAAGAATTATCTATTTCATTACAAGAAAAATTAGAGGATCTTGATCAAAGTGCTGAGGAAGTTATTCAAATGCAAGAATTATTAGATGATTTTAATACAAACTTAGATCTTGCAAAGGAACAATATGGATTAGCTCAATCTGCTTACGAAGGAATTGAAGACGTTGCAGATGCAGATCAATTGTTTAAAGAAACTAAAGAATTTGTTTTTGCGGCTAGAGACTATTTAAAGGAAGCGCATAAATCTTTAAGAGAACTAGTTATAACTTATAGAGAATATACTGGTGTAGTTCCTGAACAAGACCCAGAAGATGATTCTGATGATAATGAAACTGATGAGTCAGTTAGTGGGGATAAATTCCCTGAGGTAGAAGATGCAACAGAAGAGTAAAATTTTGTTTAGTTTATTTATTGTATTTACTATAGTAATTAGTGGATGCACAACTGTTGTTGATGAAGAAACTCAAAATGATTTAACTGCTTCATCTGATGAGCAATTAAACACCAATTTAGGGGATTTAGATCAACTTGAACAAGAATTAAATGAATTAGACAATCTAAATTATAATGATTTAGACTTTTAAATCCTTTATTTTATTTTTTTTCTTAAATTTTCTTAATTTTCTATTGTCACCTACATAAGTAGTTCTTACAACATTTTTACTATCTGTTAAAACAAATAAATGGTACTCTTTTCTTGTTTTTACATAAGCCGAATTTCTTACTAAATATAATTGAGTTGCCCCTTTTGATTCACCAAAAGTTCTAATTGGAAATCTATAATTCTCTCCATTTTCTAGAGCATTCTCTATTACAGAAGGAAAAATATTTCTTTCTTCCATTCTCATTAAAGCATGTTCGTCATATAATAATTTGCCAATTCTTGTAGTTAGATCAAAGGTCATTTTTATGTGAATGTGAAAAATTTTATAATACTTTTTATCGAAAGATTTATAAGAAAAGAACTTGCGTTAATTGATTATGGAACCGTTGCAACCGATACCTACTCAAATGCCTACTTTAACTCCAGAACAAATTAAAGCAATGGAAAAGAAACAAGCAGCAATTAAGGATAATTTAGATAAATTACAAAAAAAATTATTAAAAGAACACAAAGATAATATTTTAGGGATCTCATTATTACCCCCTAAAAAAGATGAAAAAGATAAAATTAATGTTTTAATTGTTTTAGATGATTCTAAGGCAAAGATTATTCCAGATTTTAGAATGAAAGATAAAGTTGCTGCAGAATTAATTGAAATAACAAAAAAACATGATGAAAAAATATTTTTAGAAATTATGTTAGTTTCTGAAATTAAAGAATCAATGTTTGATGCAAAATATGAAATAATACAATTAATTGCAATGTCTGCAATATTATATGATCCTTGGGATTTTTTAGCAGCATTAAAAATTTCTGAAGTGCATAAAGCAATGACAATTAAGAAGTTTGAAAAATATATTGTAAGTTATGTTGCTGCAGGATCTATTTTTAGAGGAGAAAAATCTAATGATATTGATGTTTATGTTATTGTAGATGATACTGATGTTAAAAGAATGTCTCGTGTTGAATTGAGAGATAAATTAAGAAATTTAATTGTAAGCATGGGTTTTGAAGCTGAAGCAATTACAGGAGTTAAAAAACAATTCCATGTGCAAGTTTATATTTTGACTGATTTCTGGGAATCTGTAAAGGATGCTCATCCAGTTATATTTACTTTGTTGAGAGACGGTGTTCCATTATACGACAGAGGGGTATTTATGCCTTGGAGATTATTACTTCAAATGGGAAGAATAAAACCTTCTCCTGAAGCAATTGATATGTTTATGGATACTGGACATAGATTATTAGATGCAGCTAAAAAGAAGATGTTAATGATTGCTGGACAAGATCTTTATTATGCTGTATTAAACCCTGCACAAGCGGCTTTAATGTTATATGGATTAAATCCTCCAACACCAAAAGAAACTACAAGGTTGTTGGAAGATGTTTTTGTTAAAAAAGAAAAAATATTAGAACAAAAATATGTAGATGCTTTAGAAAGGATTAGAGTGTTCTTTAAAGAAATTGAGCATGGTAAAGTAAAAGATGTTACTGGTGCTGAAGTTGATAAATTAATAAATGATAGTGAAGAATTCTTGAAAAGAATTGATAAATTGTTTAATCAAATTACTAATAAAAGAGAAAAAGAGAGTTTTGATGAACTATATAATGCGGTAATTAAAACAGTTGAAGAAGCCAATTTATCTGCCGAAATAAAAGCTGCTAGTGTTGAGTTAGGATTCAAAAAATATTGTGAAAAAGAGGGTTTACCAATTAAATTAGTTACAGATCTAAAAACATTTATTAAAGCTTATAAGGATTTCAAGGCAAAAAAATTGTCTAAAGCAGAGTCTGATGTTGTAAAAAGAGAAGTTAGGACTTTTTTGAGAATAATTGAAGATTATATTCAAAGGAAGAGATTTTTAGGTGTTGAAAGAGCTAAAGTTAAGTTTAGACATGGCACTGATAAAACTGGAGAAATATTATTATTGAAAGATGTTGCATTTATTGTTAAAAATTTAGGTGCAAAACAAAAAGAAATTATTAAAGTAGATATAGATAAAAAGGGAAGATTAAAGAATCCAGTTAAAACAGATGTCATAGAAATGGACAAAGTTTTAATAAGTACGGAGATTCCAAAGTCTTTATCTGTTAAAGAAAGCATATTTGAGGATCTAAAGGAGATTATGGGGAAGGATATTGAAATTATTTTCTAAAGGAAAGTTTTATAAATCAATATTTTTTGCAAATTAAACATGGAAGGAGTTATTATTAATTATAGAGGAAGTCATAAGACTCAGAATACTAATCAGATGATTGTTAAAGTAGAAGGTATTGAAACTAAAGAAAAAGCTTTTGGATTATTAAAGAAAGAACTTATTTGGAAAACTCCTTCTGGAAAAGAGATTAAAGGTTCAATATTGGCTGAACATGGCAATAAAGGAGCTGTAAGAGTTAAATTTGAGAGGGGATTACCGGGTCAAGCAATTGGTACTAAGGTAGATATAAAGTAAAATGGCAACATTAAGAAAAGCAAGTGCATATAGAAAAGTAGTAAGGGCTTATACTAGAAAGTCAAAATTCAAGAAAAAAGGCTTTATTAAAGGAAATATTAGTTCTAAAATTGTTAGATTCCATATGGGAGATAGTAAAAAAGAATTTCCTAAATCAGTTAAATTAGTTGCTACAGAACCATTTCAAATTAGACATAATGCTTTGGAATCTTGTAGGATTTTAGTTAATAGAAAATTACAGAGTAAATTTGGAACAAAGGGTTATCATTTTTTCATTAATGTTTATCCACACCATATATTGAGAAACAATAAAATGTTGTCTGGTGCAGGGGCTGATCGTATGCAGACTGGAATGAAACAATCTTTTGGTAAGGTAGAAGGTGTTGCTGCTCAAGTTAAGAAAGGCACTACAATTTTTACGGCACAAGTAGATGAAGATGGTGTTGATTATGCAAAAGAGATGTTAATGAAAACTAAATCAAGAATTTCTGGTAGAACAACATTAGAAGTAGTGTAGTTACTTTTATTTAGTAGTTATAATAAGAAGTTTTATAAACCTAATTTTTATTCGAAATTTATGAATAAAGAAAAATTTAAAGCTGGATTAAAAAAACATGCTGTAAATACTACTGCTTCACTAGTTATACTTACACCGTTATGGGCAGGAGTAGAAACTTATGGATTTGATGTATTAAGAGAAGCAGTTTATTCAAATGATTTTTTACATAATGCATTTAATACCTTACACTGGAATCCTGAAGGCTTAGCTATGACTGAATCTGCCTCTAAAACCGCTAGATTGCTTGGGATTGGGACATTTTATGGGGGAATGGGATTTGTTCTTAATGGGGGGAGAAGGTTATCCCAAAAAATTTGTCAGGTAAAAAAAGAATCCAGTGAAAAAATAAAAGGGTTACATGATACTATTTATATGGGATTGATTGGAGGGGCAATGACTCCATTATACATGTGGGCTACTGAAGCTCTTTCTCACCAAGATATTGATACCCCTACAATTGTTATGGCTTCTGCTATTTCAGCCTCTATTGGATTCTTTGGAGGCCCTGCATTGGGATATGCTGCAGATATGTATGAAGATTTTTGTGGTGTAAAAGAATCCGAGAGACTTCCTGATAAAATAAGAAATTTAAGTAGAAATAAAAAATTAGGTTTAGCGAGATTATTAACTGCTGCGTCAATTGGAAAAACTCTTGCAATTTATCATTTTTATCATGATGTACCAATAAAAGAAATTTCTCAGACTATTGAAAATATTGTCGGAAATATCTAATACTTTATCAAAAAGCTTATATAACTTTAAAGAATAATTTACTATAGAGGTGTTATGATGTCAAATATAGCTTGGTTTAAAAATATTTCTAAGGAAGATGTAGCATCAGTTGGTGGAAAAGGTGCCAATTTGGGAGAGATGTATAATGCAAAATTTCCTATTCCAAATGGGTTTGTTGTAACTTCTGATGCTTATAAACTATTTTTAGAAAAAACTGGAGTACAGTCTTTAATTAATGAAATTTTAAGAGATTTGAATATTGAAGATAATGATAAATTACAAAATGCTTCTAAAAAAGTCCAAGATATAATTTTAACACAAGAAATGCCTATTGAAATAAAAAGTGATATTAAGAAAGCATATGAGGCTATGAACGTTAGTATTGATTTAGCTAATGTACCTAAACAAACGCTAGATTTTATTCAAGCTGGAAGAGATGATCCTTTTGTTGCGGTTAGATCCAGTGCTACGGCCGAAGATTTACCAGAATTTTCATTTGCAGGTCAACAAGCAACTTACCTTAATGTAAGAAAAACTGATAATGTTATCCAAGCAGTTCATCAATGTTGGGCTTCATTATACACAGCTAGGGCAATTTATTATAGAGAAAAAAATAATTTTGAACATAATAAAGTTTTCATTGCTGTTGTTGTACAAAAAATGGTAGATTCTGAAAAAGCAGGAGTTATGTTTAGTATGAATCCGGCTACAAATAATAAAGATGAAATAATTATTGAAGCTGGGTTTGGTTTTGGAGATGCTGTTGTTTCAGGAGCAATTTCTCCAGATAATTATGTAGTTGATAAAAATGGATTCACAATAAAACATAAGACTGTTAATAGTAAAGAATTTATGTTTTATAGAGACCCTAATACTGGAAGAACTAATAAAAGAATATTATCATTAGAAAAAGCTAAAGCTCAAGTTTTAACAGATGATGAAGTTATTAGAATTGCAAAATTAGCTCAAAAATCTGAAGATCATTATGGAATTCCTCAAGATATGGAGTTTGCTATTGAAAATGGTCATTTATTCATGGTTCAAACTAGAGCTATAACAACTCACGATAAAGTTTCTGCAAGTGTTGCAAGCTCTGAAAAAATACAAGTGAATGAAGGAGAAGAAATATTAACAGGAATTTCTGCTTCCCCGGGAGTTGGAAAAGGCCCGGTAAAAATTGTAAAAGATGCTCATGAACTAACTAAGATTCAAGAAGGTGATGTTTTAGTTGCAAAAATGACTAATCCTGATTATGTTTCTGCTATGGAAAAAGCAAGTGCTATTGTTACTGATGAAGGAGGTTCGACTTGCCATGCTGCTATTGTTTCTAGAGAGATGGGGATTCCTTCTGTTGTTGGTACCCAAGAGGCGACTACAAAATTAAAAGATGGAGATTTTGTTACTGTAGATGGAACTAATGGAAAAGTTTACCTTGGAGATAAATCTGTTGAGGGGGTTGCTGAAGGAGAAACACAAAAACCTGTTGAAGAACCAATAGTTTGTAATGAAAAAACTGTAACTAAAGTTAAAGTTATTGTAGACTTACCAGATTATGTTGAAAAGGCGGCCAATACTAATGCGGATGGGGTTGGATTGTTAAGAGCCGAATTTATGATATTAGAAGGAAAGGTACATCCTGCTTATTTAGTTGAACATGGAAGAAGGCAAGAATTAGTTGATAATTTACATTCAAAAATTAAGAAAATTGCTGCGGCTTTCAAAGATAAACCAATATGGTATAGAACGTTAGACATGAGAAGTGATGAATACTCTAATCTTGAAGGGGGAAATGAACAAAATAAAGAAGAAGATAACCCAATGATGGGGTGGCATGGGATAAGAAGAGATTTAGATCAACCAGAATTATTAAGAGCTCAACTAGAAGCGATAAAAAAAGTTAGAGAAGATGAATTTGATAATGTGGGAATTATGATTCCATTAGTTACACATGTTGAACAAATTAGATTAACTAAAGCCATGCTTAGAGAAATGAATATGGAAGATGTAGAATTTGGTGTTATGGTGGAAACTCCTGCATCTGTACAATTAATAGAAGAGTTTTGTAAGGAAGGAATAAATTTTGCTTCAATTGGGTCTAACGATTTAACACAATTTACTTTAGCAGTGGATAGGAATAATGCAAAAGTGCAAAAAATATATAATGCTAAACATCCTGCTGTAATGAAAGAAATAAAACATGTCATAAGAACTTGTAAGAGATATAAAGTTAAATCTAGTTTATGTGGTCAAGCAGGTTCTGATCCTAGTGTGGCTAAGGAATTAGTCGATATGGGGATTGATTCTATTGCAGTTAATATTGATGCGGTTGGAAAAGTTAGACAAGCTGTAGCAGATGAAGAAAAAAAATTGTTATTGGATGCAGCTAGACAATGAGACCTATAAGGCATAATTGTCCAGAATGTGGAGAAGTTTTACATGAAGGTGAACATCATTTTGATGATGGCCCTTATTATGTTAAATATTGCAAGAATTGTGGCTACAAAGCTGAAAATCATGAGTAATTTTAGTTTATAAATAGTGAATTAAATGGAAAGCTTTATAAATAACTATTACCATTGATAAGTAACAAACATAAAGAGGTTAAACCTAAAAATGACAAATACAATCCCGACATTCAATCCAACAGAATATGTAGCTGCAATAGATAGTCATATGCAATGGATGCAATTAGGAGAAGGTTTAAAACAAAATCCATATGATCCAAGATTAAGACAAACTATTGGAGCAATGCAATATGGGGATCCTAACTCATTATTGAGAGAAACTCCAGATGTTCTACAATCTTATGCAAATGCTAACGCTAGTGATTTATTAAGAACGGTTCAAGGAACTACTATAGCTCACTCTAAAAAAATCTTAACTGATATTGTAAACGGTTTTGATAATCCAGGACAAGCTATTGATTTAGTCCTTGGGGCAGAATTAATGCCTTTTGAAGGAGATGACAGATATAAGAGCACAACTGCTGCCCATAAATCTGTAATGGCTGCGCAAGCAATTATACAAGGTAAAAATGTTGCTGCAGCTGCTGGAGATATAATTGGGGAATATGAGTTTGGTCAAAGTGTTCAAGAAGCGGTTAGATATCATGCAAATGCAAATCCAAATGGATTATTAAACATCTATGCTTCAAGCGTATTAAGTGCAAAAGTTCAAAAATTTGCTCAAGAATTCGCAAGAAAAGAAGATGGGGCATTAAAGAAAAAGCATTTAATTGATTATGCTCAATATGCGTTTGAAAATGCAAGGGATCAATCAAAACCTGCACAAGCTATAGCTGGAATTGCATACGGAACATATAAGAATTAAAATTAATTTTCTTCTTTCTTTTCTACTTTTATTATTTTTTCTCTATGGATTAATCTTGCAGTAATATCTCTCATAGTTTTTTCAAAGTCTATTGCCCTGGCCATGTATTCATCAATATCTTTGCCTGAAAGAGATTTTACATTTCCATGAACAATATCATGTGCCAATGTATACATTTCTTGATACCACTTAACATATTTTTTATCTAAAATTTTATTAGCAACAAAAATTCTGTCTAACATATCTCCCACATGTTCTGGAGAAGGAGGAACTTGGCCACGTGCCATTAGGGCCGCATGTCCTGCATCTACCATTGCCCAATATAAATGTTCTACAGAATTTACAATATCAAATTTTGCTCTAGAAAGATGTAATGGTGCCCTTCTTAATGTCGTGAATATTGCTTCAGGCGTTGGTCTTATTCTACCTTTAGCTAATAATACTTTTAGTGGATCAAAAAATCCTCCAAAATCAATTAGAGTTTGACCATATCTTAAAATGTTTATTGCAGCAGGCTCTCCTTCTTTAACATCTTCCCAAAATGTGCTTAATGTTACACTGTTAATATGAATTCTTTCTGCATATGTTTGCTTTTCTAATAATTTTCTTAATTCTTCTCTATACCATGCAATTAATTCTTCATCCCATTGGATAGAGCAATCATCAATTATAATTAAAATATCAATATCGCTTCCTTTTGTAGTTTCTAACTTTGCTGCGCTACCAAATAATACAATAGATTTTATAGCTTCTTGAAATTTTGTGTAGGTTTTTATTGCAAAATCATGAGCAATATTAAATTCTTCATTAGGATTTTTAGGTAAATTCTTACTTTTTAACTCAGGTAAGTGTTTTTTATTTTTAGTTATTTTGGGTGTTGGTGCTACTAACTTTTTTTTAATTGGTGACTTTTTCTTTGTTTTCTTTTTAACCATGATTATTTCTTCATTTGGGTATTTAAAAAATTATTGGTTTTATTAAAGCTAATGAACAAAATTAAACTAAATGGAAGTTGGATTAAATAATTTTAAAAGAAAGGAATTTTGACTATTTATTGTTAAAATGAGACAAGAACGAGAAGAAAAATATATGGCTAATATTGAAAGGTGTTTGACTAATCAGGTAAGTGCAACTATTGGATGGTCATGTAAGGTTAAGTTAACGGGAGATTTAAGTGTTAACCAACAAAAATTGCTTAGATCTTATTATATGGCCCTTAGAACTGGGAATACAATCACCAAATCTAGTAGGAAGGCTAGAAGTTATGCTACTTTTTATGAGTATTTAGGGCATTTACGTAGGTTTGGGCTGTTTATTAAAAAAGAGTATAATGAAGCAAATTTATCGGATGCTGAAGGATTTATTGAATTATATTCCTCCCATAGTCAGACTGTATTGAATTCTATTAGTACAAACAATACTATCTTAGATTGTGCTGGTTATGAAATTTTTGCTAATGGTACAACAAATTATTACTATGGCATTTTAAATAAAGGGAACAATAATACTATCAAAAATTGTGTTGTTTCTGGGTTTAGACAAAACATTAAAGATAATAATAACTATTATTATCCTCAATATGGTAATAAATATATAAATAATATTTTGAGCAATGGATATTCAGGAATTAGTATAGCTTATGGACAAAATAGTTTGGTAATGAACAATACTTTCTTTGATATGAAAGGAAGCGGATTAAATACTTCTTGGTCTGGAAATTTGAGTGTAGTAGATAATACATTTTATAATAATAATTATTATACTACTACCCAAGGGATTATATTTGACCTCACTGGAGAAAGTTTAATTATGGGAAACATTTTATTTAATAATTCTGGGGGAATATATCTCCGGTGGAATACTAATTCAAACAATATTGCTAACAATATAATCAATAATAATATATATGGAATAACTACACAAGTTGCTAGAGATAATAATTTTACAAATAATATAATTGATGATAATGGATTTGGAATGTTCATTAATGCAGATTCATATAATAATATAATCTGGAATAATACATTTGTAGGTAATAATGATAGTGCCTCTGATTTGGCACCAAGTCATTGGAATTTATCTAATATAGGAAATTATTGGGATGATTTTGAAGAAAACCAAGGATATCCTTCTTTTTATCGAATTCAATATGGTGGGGCAGTAGATTTTTATCCAGTTGGAGGAATACCGACTGCAATTGTACGTTCTGAACCAGTAACAACTGTCAAAGAGAGGGAAGTATATTTCTATGATATGAATGCATCCTATCCTAATATAGATTTAAAATATCATTTTATTACTGCTCCATCTGGAATGGAAGAATGGACAACTAATGATACAATAAATTGGACTCCTGGATATGATTCAGCAGGAGAATATGAAGTTGAAATTTTGATTGATAATGGAATTATGAATTTAACGCATAATTACACATTAACTATTGAAAATACAGATGCTCCAGATTTTATTGTATATGACTCTGAAGTATTCTTAAGCAACGATAACCCAGTTTAAGGGGAGGAGGTGTATATTACCACAATTGTTCATAATGATGGAGAATTAAATGTTCCATTAATACCAGTTGATTTTTATTATATGTTAGATAATGGATCTGTAATTTGGATACAAAATCAAACAATAGACACCGCAGCTATGAAGAATTTAGAATACATGCCTCCAGAGGCTATGAAAGGAGATGCATACATGACACAAATAACATGGGTCGCCACACCTAGTGAATATGGAATACAAGGAATACAAGTGGTTGTTGATTTAAATAATACAATTGATGAAATACACGAAGACAATAATGTTGCATTCAAAGCAATGAATATAAATATAGTTCCAGATTTGAAAATTAGTACAAGCGACATATTCTTTTCTGATCCAACACCAAATGAAGGACAAGAAATAACAATTTTCTCTATGATTCATAATACTGAAGATATTGTAACAAATAATTTCCATGTACAAATTTATTATGATAATCCTTCAAACATGATTGCTGAAGAAATTATTTATATTGAAGAAAATGGAACCCAAACAATATTATCTAGTTGGAATCCTGTAGCAGGAGAACATACAATCTTTATTGAAGTAGACTCTTACAATATTATTGAAGAATTAAATGAAAGTAATAACTTTGCTTCAAAGGATGTTTATGTGAATCCAACTGCAAACAATCCTCCAGTAATGCAAAATATCCCAACAATTTATATGGATATTGATGCGCAACCTTATCAGTTTGATTTGGATGATTATGTAACAGATTCAGACAATACAATAAATCAGTTATTGTGGTCTGTGTATGGAAATATGAATTTAAGTGTAAATATAAATTTAAACCATATTGCATCCATTTCAGTTATATCTGGATCTGATGTTGTTGAAGCTATAACATTTAAAGTTGAAGATCCTTCGGGAGGGTTTGATGAGAAAACAGTGATAGTGAATGCATCTAACTTTACAGATATTGATGGAGATAGTTTTTTCATGGAAGTAAATGACTGTGATGATACAAAGGCATTAGTTCATCCATTTATGCCAGAAAATTGTGCAACTAGATATGATGATAATTGTGATGAAAGGATAAATGAAGGGTGCAAGATAATTGAGAGATATTATCCAATGCAAGCAGTTGATGAGAGGGATTTAAGATGATGCAATTAGAAGAAAGAATTGAAGCACCAGGGTTTAATCCAAGATGCCAAGTCTTTGCACCAACACTCCCAAGTGCAACTTTAGACACAATGCAATGTTGGGGAGATCCAAGGCCAGGTGGAGATTCAATACCATTAATTCCTTTAGGGAATGGGTTGACAATAGACCTTGATAAATCTACATATAATGAAGATACAAGAGACGGGACTGTTATTATAAAAGAACAGATAGGGCCAATCAGGAATACCTATATTCATCATCGAAAAGGGGAAGGAAGAGAAACTTCAACAATAAAATGGGAAAATTCTGTGTTAGAGGATAGTTATGTTCAAGAACTTATAAATCAAACATTGAATAGATATGGGGTGAACAACAAATGAAAAAAATAAATCATCACAAGTTATGGAAAGAAAGACAAGCTAAAGAAATTAAAATCGCTAAAGAGATTTATAAGAGATCAAAAGATTTTGATAGTTCTATTGATCTTGATAAAATCACAGTAGAGATTTACGATATGCTTAATGAAGAAGACTGGCATAAATTTGCACCATTTATGAAAAAATTAGAAGAAGAAGCAAACCTTTTCAGTGGCGGAGATGAAGAGGATTGGTATACAACAAGAGAACAAAAAATAATTAAGACAAAGAAAAAATTGTCAAAGAAATAATTCATTACAATAATATTTATATCCTATTTCTACTATTTACAATAATTGCTTGAAATAGTGCAAATAGGTGATAAAATCAAAACAATTATAAGAACCTATTTCTAAGTAAAAAGATGAAAGACTGCATATTTTGTAAAATAATTAAAAAAGAAGTTCCTGCAACAATTCTTTATGAAACAAATTCAACATTAGCAATAGCACCAAATAAACCAGAATCAAAAGGGCATTTATTAATAATCCCAAGAAAACATTATGAAAACATTTTTGACATTCAAAAAACAGAATTCCAAAACTATACTAAGACATTACAAGAAATATGTATAAAACTAAAAAATAACTACAAAGCACAAGGAATAAACATTTTAAATGCAAACGGAAAGGCAGCACAACAATCAGTCCAACACTTACATTTCCATTTAATTCCAAGGTTTGAAAATGACGAAGTAGATGCTTGGCCAAAATTCAAATACGAAGAAAAAAATAGAGAAAAAACTTACGAGGAAATAAAACAAGCATTAAAATGATAATTACAATAACGGGACCAAAATCTTTAGTGTTTTAAACTAAATTCATAATTTCTTTTTTTTCTTTATAATCCAAAACAATAATATTTATATATATCAATAAATATGTTTTATATACGGAGGAAATAGTCAGAAGATCCTTTGTTAATTAGCTTTTTTGGAATTATTGGTTTTAATAAAGCTAATTGATATATAAAAAAGCAAAAAAAACAATCACTATTACAAAATAGAATTCATTTTTAAGAAAATTATATTTTATTTTTTGCTTTTCTTTTTTATTTCTTTTGCTTTTGATTCTACCATTTCTGCTACTAAAACCTTTTCTTTTCTTATTACTTCCTTACCTGTTTTACTTTTTGTAACTTTTTTAATAAACTTATTGGCTTCTTTCCCAGCTTTTTTAAAAACTTTTTTTGCTCCCATTTTCAATACCTCCTTTTAATCAATCCAATTATACATAACAGGATACCAAATCCAATATAGGCCATCCATAATTTAATAATTGGGAATAAATCATTGATCATTAATCCTAAACCACTAACAAATAAAACAAGTGCTGTAAAAACAAACATGAAAAAGGTTATGTGTTTTTTAACTGTAGATTTAATAAATGCTATATCTCCTATTTTTTCTAATAGATCCTCTGTATTTTCTTCTACAGATTTGAATAATGATTCTAAAAGCCTATCAAAAAGACCTTTAGAATGGACTTTCTTTTTCTTAACCGCTTTTTTCTTCACACCTCAAATCAGTTTTTACTCTATTTAAAGGTTTTAAAAGTGATTTTGTTTATTAAATCCAATTATGTTTTTTTAGATTTTTTATTAACCATTGAAGCTTCTTATTGATTTAGTTAATTATTTAAATTGTAAATCTTAAAATTAATTATGTTTAAAGGCTGGACAAAAACAAAAGGGTATTTATCTAAAGTGCAATTAGCAATATTGATTATATTAGCATTTTTAGTTTGGTTATTATGGCAGCAAATTTAATTTATTTTAATAATCCTACTAAATCCTTAAATTGCAGTATTTCTAATATTTTTTGTGAACTATCTTCATTATATTGTTTTATTCTATCTTCTATTTCTTGGGCATCTGTTTGTTGTTGGTAATTACAGGCTATTGTTTGGAATCCAAACTCTGCGGCTCCGAATATTTCAGATTGTGAATGCGCAATGTATAATATTGATTCTAAAGGATTACTAATTCCTACAGCATGATATCCTGCCCTAAAGATTGTGAAATCTGGCTTTCTTGATCTTATATCTTTAGAAGAAATTTGAGTATAAATAAGTCCTTGAATATTTTCATCCATTTTTTCAGTGTGCGCTTCTCCTTTGAAAGGACTATTTGTTAGGATTATGAAAGGAAGACCCTTCTTTTTTAGCCATCTAAGTGTTTCTTCAACTCCATCAAAAAGTTCATTTTTTTTTGGGAATAAACCATATGCTAAACTTTTTGCATACTCTGGAGAAATATTTTTACCAATTTCATTTTGTGAAAATAATAAGATGGCCTCCCATAAACTATGAGTCGTTTGAGCTAAATCATTATATGGTTTAAATCTTCTTAAGGCGTCATCAATAGGAATATTTGTTCTGAATAATAATTCTTGAATTATTTCTTCTTTTTTATCTCTTTGGAGTTTTGTGCTAAATAAAACCTCCCCTGCGTCTGAGATAACGGCTTTGTATTTCATTGAAAATGCTCCCTAAATCTTTTTGCAGTATAATCCATTTCTTTTGGTCTTTTTGGATCTCTTGGCCCACCAAGTTTTATAGTTAAATAAATTAAATTTGGACCTTCTTTTTGAATTGAATCTAAAAATGCTCTTTCTAATCCATTTGCAGAATCTGCTAAAAATATATTTTTATATCCTTGCACTGCTGCAACCAAAGGAATATTTGCTTCTGTTGATAATGATCTTTCTTCAGAACAAGATGCATAAGCTCCATTATCAATTACTACATGTGTTAGATTTTCCGTTCCTCTATTTCCATTTGTAATTAAAGCACCAAAGTTTGTTAGTAAACTAGAATCTCCCTCAATTGCAATTGTTTTTACGTCTGGACGTGAAGCTGCAAATCCTGAAGCAATTACAGATGTTTGACCAAATCCCCCACAATTATAAAATTGATTTGGGCCATCAAAATTTTCAAAGATATATCTACTCATTATTCCGGTAGTTGAGACAATAGCCATGGTTTCATTTGTTAAATGCAATAAGGTATCAAGAGCTTCATCCCTCTCCATCATTCTTCCACCTGTATAATCAACTATTTTTGATAATGCGTTTAAGCTTGCTGAAGCTGGATCTTCTGGATAACTAGGTTGTTGAGGTCTAATTTTCTCTACAGATAACGGATTTTCAATTTTACCTAATTTATTCCACCCTCTTCTTACTAATAATACGGAAGGTAATCCAGTTTTATCCATGAAATCAAAACAATCGTCTATTGTTCCTGAAATATTTTCTGCATTGTTTAAATCATGGTATTTAATTCCTAAAGCTTCTAACGTTGGTATTGTTATGCTTCCAGTCAATAAATGTTGTGTTGCATCATCTCCTGGGCAACCACGATAAGTTACTAACATTATAGATGGAGTTTTACTAGCCATCATTAATCCACCAATATCATTTACTGCTTTTAACATACCAGAATTTTGCATATATATTGCAGGAGTTTTGCCTGCAAGCCATGCTCCGGTTGCAATTCCGATTGATTCAGGTTCATTTAATCCCGGCATATGAAGAATATCTTGATCTTTATCAAAATTATATATAAAATGTCTTAGAATCCCACAAGGTAATCCAGTTGCAAAGTTTACTCCATGTTTTTTTAATTCCCTATTTACTTCATCTGATTTTTCGTGACCGGTTAAAGTTAATAAATTAAATTCTAATGGCATCTAAATTCCTCCCGTTATACTCAATAAACCATAATCCCCTATAATTCTCCCAAACATTTGGTTTTAGATTAAATGGGATTGCAGCATTTTCAACAATTTTCCTTGCTTTTAGGTAGTATTCCATTTCTCTTGCTTCGGGCGTCCTTAAATTTGCTTGACCTTTAACATATTCTTGTAATGTATTTATAACTGGCATCTTTGTTAAGTGTGGAATAAACTTTGTTATTTCTTCTTCAAAAATATCAAGAGGATCTAAACCCATAATATATAATAATGTCGTTTTAATTCCTATTGTTTTAGCATTCGCCAATATTTCTCTTGCTTCATCTAGAGAAATTCTTTTTTTAGGTTGTAATAGTTGTTGTCTTCTTGTAAAACATTCAACTGTTTGAGATATTCCAGTTAAACCATGAGAAGCTAAAGATTCCAAAGCTTCTTTAGATCTTATTTGAGATCCAACATATTTTAATTCTCCTTGAAATCCATATTCTTGTCTTAAAACATCGTGTAACATATTTAAATGTTGTAAAGTCATATCTTCAGTTGGAAAACATCCAGTAACTACACCAACTTCAACTAGATGAGATAAATCTTCAATCTCATTTTCTATAAGTATATTATCTAATTTTCTTCTAACTTTATCTGGTGTTGAAAGATCTTTTTCTGCTTGATCTTCTGGACTTAAATTATAGGTGCCACAAAATTCACATCCTGAACAAAAGCTCCTCGAATTTGAATTTATTGTTAATTCTGTGCCTCTAACTATTCCATTAATTTGAGTAAACCTTCTCCAATAAGTATTATCACAAGTATCTTCTTCAGAAATACCAACGGTTCCAACTTTTTCTCCATTAAATTGCATTACTCCGTTTTTTATTTTCCATCTCGATTCGGGAGTGTTTGTCAAAGCGAAATAAAAATCCCTCCCATTTGCTTGATCTGGAGTCATTCTGAATCGCATTCTATCAGAACTCGTTGAAGCATCATATGCTCCTTCCATATTTAAACCTAGTAATAATATATCTGTTAAAGGAACATTAAATTTTTCACTTAATTTTTTTCCTTCATCTAATGATTTAAGTATTTGATTATTAGACATCTTTCAATACGTCCTTATGTTTCAAAAAATTAGTCACATCTATATCATTTTCTGGAGTGTTTATTTTTAAGTTATATCTTATTACTTTATCTTCTCCAGGTTGTTCTGCATAAACTAAAACTCTTTTAAATGAAAATAAATCCTTTGGAGATCTATAAAGCATTTCACTTTTTCCTCTTACTGATTCAAAACATTCTCTCCAATCATTTGTTATATCTACTATATTTTGTGTAGGGTCATAAACTCTTGTAAAATCAAAACCTTCTTTTGCTAATGCTTCTGATAATTTTTCTGCTAAACTCATTTCATACATCATAAAATGCCCAACATCTAAAGTATGAGAAATTTTTGTCGATCTTAGTCTATATGTGTGAATTTTTGAAGTGGGTCCAGATAATAAAGATCCAAATGCCATTTCTGATATTTGTGAAGTAGTACCAGAACCAACTCCTTTTGGGTGTACTAATTCGGTTAAAGTTGCCCGCATATCATATCTAAAAATATTAAACATTAAAGTCATGAATTCTGATCTTGGTTCACCACCAATTATTTTGTGATGGTAAACTCCTGCTTCTCCTGGGAGTTCTAAAGAATTTCCAGTTGTGTTTATCCATGAATCAAAGGCAAATAACAGTCCATCTTCTCCTGAAACTCCTTGATTATAAGGCCCTTTCCCAAATTCAAGCCATTTTTCTAATTCTGATAATGGGGTCCAAGAGGTATTGTTTACAACATCTTCATATGGATAACAAATATCACTACAAGAAGGATTAGTTCCACTTGGTAAACAACTTTGCATCGCAGCAATTGATCTTAACATAAAGATATTATTTACAGAAACTCCTACCCCTTTATTTCCGTTATTATGAACTTCTGCTAATTTTGGTAATACACAACCTTCTGCTCGTTCTACTTGTATATTCGCATAATGGCTTAAGAGCAAAGAAGCTACAGGATTTTGAGTAATTTCCTCCAATCCATGTATTGGTTTGGTAACCATTTTACTACGGGGAAATAGTATTTATTTATAAAACTTATTAAAACTATCTTTTACATTCTTGATACGCATATTTTACTAATTTCTCTAAATCTCTTCTTGTGTATTCTTCAGTTTCAAAAACTAGATTTGGTATTTCTATTAATCTGCCTTGTGCATAGTGTAACCAATAGTCCTCTTTGAAGATACCTTTTTCTAATGCATCTTTATACATTTGAGTTCCAGGATTAGCATTTGTAATGTTAAACCTAACATGGTCTGGGTTCAGCCTTTTGGCTAAATCAATTGTTCTGTGAATTGTGTTTAGTGTTTCACCAGGGGTTCCAATCATAAAGTAAGTTAATATCTCTATCCCCCCAATATCTCTAGTCAATGCTACGGCCTGTTCTATTTGTTCAAGAGTTGTATTCTTATTCATTATATCTAAAATTCTCTGATCCCCTGATTCTATTCCATAACGAATTCTTGTACAACCTGCTCCTTTCATTTTTTTTAATAAATTTTCATCTACAATATCTACCCTTGTTCGTGCATCCCATTGAAATTTGAGTTCTCGTCTTGTTATTTCATCACAAATTTGCATAACTCTATTTTTATTAACTGAAAATGAATCATCGTAAAATTGTAATTCTTTTATACCATAATTCAAAACTAATTCCTCAATCTCATCTACTGTATTAGTCGGACTTCGCATTCTAAATTTTTTTCCTTCTAAGGAAGGAGCACAATAAGTACAACTAAATGGGCATCCTCGCGAAGTAATCATTATATGGTATGGACTTGCTCTTGCAATTGGAGAAAAATATTTTTCCATAGGAATTAAATGTCTTGCTGGAAATGAAATTTTGTCTAAATCTACTATTGGCTCTTGTGGGGAATTGCATGTTATTTTTCCATTTTCTCTATAAACAAGTCCTTTTACTCCAGATAGAAGGCTCTGGTTATTTAGTGCTTCAATAAAATTTGGGAATGATACTTCTGCCTCACCAAAAAAAGCAAAATCAAATTCTGGATGCAATAAAGTTTCTGTAGGGTAAAGTGTAACATGTGGACCACCTAGAACAACTTTAATCTGATTATTTTTTCTTTTGATTATTCCTGCTAATTTCTTTGCTTCAGGGAAAGTAAATGAATTTGCAGTTATTCCGACGATATTCGGGGATTCTTCTTCTAATTGAATCTCGAATTTAGTTTCTGACCACCTATTAGCAGGTAAATCCCATATTTTTGTATCTATTCCTTTTTCTGTTAAAGCACTGGCAATGTATGCTATGCCTAAACTTGGATAAACTCCCTGGATGCCTTGGAGCTGTTTTGGATTTACTAGTATTACTTTCATTATACTAAATGGGTAATTGCAAAATTATATAAAAGTTCTATTTATTGATTTGGTACTCCAGAAAATCTACTTTGATTTCCTCCAGATTGACCACCAAGTTCTTTGGGTAAACGAGAAAATCCTGCCCCATAAAAAGATTCAAAATGTTTTTGAGGCAATACATCCCCAAATCCAACTAAATAAGAAGCATACATATCTCTAGCTTCAGTCCATGAAGGCCCAGCTTCATAAGTATAAACAGGAGAATCTAAATGCTCTAATGTTGGTCTCAATGGACTTGATTTAAATTGGGCTGCATATGCCCCCGATTCTACAATATGTCTACGTTCTGCATCTGCTTCCCCTTCTAATTCTTTTAAATGCGCTTTTATTGGGACATTTCCCATTCCTAATGCTAAATGTGCATCAGTAAATCCAAAATTATCTGTTAAGTGTACATGTTTTACTTCTTTAGCAATTTTTTTTGTTTCTTTAATAATATCTTCATCTGAATACCCCTGCTTTTTTAATTGGTGTATATGCCCTACATCCCACGTTGCACCAATTATTTTTTCTGCGATTTTTTGAGCTTCTTTTTTCTCTAACCCTTTTTCTTCCATTATTTCTTTTGTAAACTCTTTTCTTGTTTCTTTTACTAGATTACTTAAACTTTCACCTCTTCCTAAAACCCAAGTTGGCATAACATTTTCGATAGAAATTAATGGAGCACTATCTCCAAACTTTTTAAACGCATATTTGGCTGCATTTTTCATAGTTTGCACTGTTTTTTCTTTTGCAAATTCTTCAGTAGAAACAAATATTTCAGGGGCACTTAAATCACTTAATCTATACAGAACTCTATCAAAAACTTCACTTTGAGATCTTTCTATTTGTTCTCTTGCGTTTCTTACTCTTGGATCATCAGGGGATAACTTTCTTAATTCCTTCGCTAATTTTTTGTTTTGTTCTTCAAAGTTTTTTAATTCCTCTTTTGCAGCTTTAATTTGTTCTTGATCTTGTTTAAATTCTTGTTTTTCTGAACTTGTTTTTGGATTTGAATATTTAACGAATTTATCATGTAATGTGTTTAATCCAGAAAACAGATGAACATCATGTTCGCGCATTTGTCTTTTATTTAATTCAATTTGAGAATTCATTCTATGCAATTCTTGTTCTTCTTCTCTTGACAAAGCGCCTTGCCCTCTAACTGCATTTTGTAATTTTATATTAAGATTCAACCATTCAGGATTTTGCATTATTCTTTGGTTCATATGTTGAAGTTCTTGTTTTGCTTTTTGATAACTCATTAATTTTAATTTTTCTTCATCCCAAGAAGTTCTATTTATATTTTCTAATCTTTCTTCAGGAGTCCATACTTTATCTTTTTCTAAATAATGTAATGTTTCTCTTTTCATTGCAGCCATTTGACCAGATTCTTTGTTTATTACTGGTAAAACTTCTAAAACTTCGTCCCCTCTTCTATGGACTAACGTTCTTTCAACAACATTACCTTCTTGATCTCTTAGTTCTCTCCAAACATCTTCATCATATTTCATTGGGCGTCCTTTTTCATCTCTTGCCGTCATTGGACCTTGAACTCCTCCTGTTGAATGAATATTTACAGGAGTATTGCCATCTGGATCTAAAATATGGGCTTTATTTATTAGTGTTTTAATATAATCTTCACTTTCCATCCTTTGTTCTTCAGACCATCCTTGTTGACCAATCCCTGCAGGATCTAACATTGGAGCATGCATTGAAACTTTTGCTCCAGTTAATTTTGCTATTCTCCTCATCTCATCGAAATGTTGAATTGGAATAGTTTCAAAGTCTTCCATTTTTAGTGTACCAACTTCAATATTTTTCATTCCCGAATTGAGCAATCTACCCATTTCTCCGATTTGATTTGGAGTCATTGGAGATGTTGGAGCACCTTGTCTAGAAAAAGCTAATCTAATATCTGTATCAATATCATTTTTCCTTTTATTGTGGAATTCTGCCATTTTATACTAATTCATATTTTAAATCTATTTTACTCTTTTTAAGTTGTTCTTGTGTTGTTGTTCCTTTTGATTCTGAAAGTCTTTCTAGTTGGAATGCTTGCATTTCTTCCCTAACTTGTCTATTATTCGTGTATCTTGTATCTTCTTGAGAGGGTTTTGTTTCATACATTTCTTCTACACTTAATGCAGTTAAATTTAATTCTTTTAGTGGATCTCTTTGTGTTGGATTGCCGGTTGCAACTTCTAAACTTTGTGCAGGTTCATATTTACTCCCGCTAGACACTACTTTATATTCTACTTTTCCTGTTGATTCTTTTCGGTTTCTTCTAGGAATAATTGTAGGTAGTTGATCTTCTAAAATTGAAACTGCAGGTCTTCTTGGATTTGTTTCAATGTGTTGTTGTCTTATTTCTATTCTTTCTTCTAAATCTTCTTGTTCAATTAATTGATTAACAATTTCTTCAATTTGTTGTTTAATTTTTTTATCACTTATTTCTTTTAGTTTAATCATTAAGAATCTGATTTTCTCTTTCGTTGTTGGGATTTTCTCAAGTTCTTTTTTTATTTTGTCTATCATATTTACCAAGTAATCATCCTATGGGATTTCTTAAATACACTATAAAGAGTTTGACAATTTGCTAATGCATCTCCTTTTACTTCGCCCATAACTAATCCAGTTTGGTAAGAAGTTGCTTTTTTTGTGTCTACAAAAGATCCAAGGGGGGAAAGTAATTCTTTTAATCCTTTAAATGGATTGGGCATTGAAGATTTTTTCTTTATTTTTACTTCTTCTTCCTTATCTTTTTCTCCTTTTAGGTAATGATCTATGTCTGCTTGTAAATCTTTTAAACTTGATTCTGTTAATTGTTCTACTATATCCATATCTTCAAAAACTTCCCATTTTTCTATGTCTAAGATATCTTCTTCTGTTAATGCATATGGTTTGAAAATAATATCTATTACCCCTAAATGAGCATAGTGAGTTGCTTGACCTTGTCTTGCAACTTGTGGAGCAGTTCTTAATTTAAATTCAACTTCTACACAAGAGAAGTACTTATTATCAAACTTTAATTTTTTGTAAGATTCATATGCAACATCTGGTTTTACTTCTCTTTTTCCAAATAATTTTAACTCCATTTGCATATTATTAAATGCCGCAACAATATCAGGAGAAGGTAGACCCGCTTTTGTTGTGAATTCTGTCATGCCTAATTTTTGTGCAGCTCTTAAATATGGTTTTGCCCATTTTGTGTATAATCTTAGAGAGTCAACTTGAGCTTTTAGATAATTTCTTTCTATAGAATATCTTTTTCTTAATTCAATTTCAGAAGCTTCTTTCCAAATATTATACTCTTTTAATTTTTTTAATAATATTACTTTCACTCTTTTATTTAAATCCAATTTATTTGCTTCTTTTGCATCATTTGCTTGCATAAATGCATCTCTTAAAGTAACAAATTGTAAATCCCCTCTTGTTAAGTTATTTATACTGCCCATTCCAGCTTTCATATCAACTTGATCCATCCATACTGCTTTTAATGCATAAATTGCAGATTGTCTTTCTTCTTTATTCGGTTGTTTTTTTGGATCTAAATTATTATAAATTTCTAACCTCATATCATATTCCTTTAAGTCATAAATAAGATTTATTAGTGTTCTTAAAACTGTATTAATTACTTCTAAAGTTTTCATTGCCCTATCTTGCATAACACTTGCTTTTGTTCCTAATTCTCCAAAATATCCTCCTCCGGCTGAAGCTTCAAATTGTTCTTCAATTTTGTTAACTTCGAATCCTAATCCGCTTGGAGAACTATTTCTCAAGAAATCTAAAGTCCAGAAATAGACAGGTTCTAAAGTTCCACCAAATGTATCATAAGTAATATGATATTCGGCTGGTTCCCCACTCTTTAGCTTTATAATTCCCTTTTCTTTAATCTTTCCAACTAATTCTTTCCTTAAGCTCCTTCTTTCTTCGGGAGTAAGGTTTTTATCATTCAATTTTTCTCTAAGAGAATCTATACTATCACCCATATGAATTATGAGTTAAACTTGTTTTAAAGGTTTTCGGTAATTTTAAATAATTCTTAGATTTGATTAGTTTATGAAAAAAGAAAAAGCATTTTGGTTTATTGCAGTTTTAATAGTGTTATTAGACCAGATTACTAAGCTTTTGTTTACTAATGTTCATTATGGAATCATTAATTATGTAACTAATACTGGGGCTGCTTTTAGTTTATTTAAGAATGGCGTTATTTACCTTAGTATTATCTCTATTTTTGTGATTTTTTTAGTTATATATTTTTTTAGAAAATACCCAAAATTATACATGCCTTTAGGATTTATATTAGGAGGGGCATTTGGAAATTTAATAGATAGACTTTTTTTAGGTTATGTTAGAGATTTTATAGATTTGAAAATTTGGCCAGTCTTTAACGTTGCAGATAGTTTTAATGTAATTGGAGCAATAATCATTGCATATCTAGTTTTTAGAAGAAAAGTTTAATATAGGTGTAAAATCAAATATTTTTATGCCTAAAAATTTTAAACCTTTGAATGAAATAATTGAAGAACATGAAAATTATGAAGGTGAAAATCGTAGATTAAGAAGTGCCAACCAGGCGATGAAAGAAATGATTTTAAAAATGAAGAAGGAAGGAAGGCATGATGATCTTACTGGATTATTAAGACTGAATCCTTTTAATCAATTAGTAGATAAATTAACGAAACAAGCAAAAAGAACTGGCAATCCATTAACTTATCTTTTGATTGATGTTGATAAATTTAAGGAAATAAATGATAAATATGGTTATCTTGGTGCGAATGAAATTCTTAAGAGCATTGCAGAAATTCTAATCAATAATGTTAGAGATTCTGATGTTATTGGAAGCACGAGACGTTATGTTGGAAGATTCGGTGGAGATGAAATGCAAATTGTTCTACCTAACACTAATCCAAAAGGTGCTAAAGTGGTGGGTGAAAGAATTAGGGATTCTGTTGAAAAATATTTTAAATCTATTGGAAAAGATGTTACTATTAGTGCAGGAATTTCAGTATATGACCCAGAGTCTACAGATTTAGACAGTCCTGAAGATTTGTACAAGTTAACAAATAGTAAATTATCTGAAGCTAAAGGCAAAGGAAAGAATAAGGTTATTTATTAAGAAAAGTTTAAATATATTCGATTTTTAGAGATAGTTATGGATAAGTTAGATTTAGTTAAGAGAAATAGTGCAGAAATAATAAATGAAGAAGATATTCCTAAACTATTAAAAAAGAAAAACCCAATAGTTTATTGTGGTTATGAAACTTCTGGAGAAATTCATTTAGGGCATTTAGTTACTATTACTAAACTTATGGATTTAGCTAATGCTGGATTCCATGTTAAAATTTTATTTGCAGATTGGCACACTTTTTTAAATCAAAAAGGAGATTGGGATTTTATTGAAAAACAAGTTAAAAACTGGAAAGCAGGATTTAAGGCTGCAGGATTAAAAGATGCAGAGTTTATTTTAGGGTCTAGTTTTCAAAGAACAATAGAATATATTGATGATGTTTTTACAATTGCTACTAAAACTACAATAAATAGGTCTTTAAGAAGTATGCAACAAGTAGCAAGAGATATTGAAAACGCAAAAGTATCCCAAGTTATTTACCCATTTATGCAAATTGCAGATATTAAACATTTAGGAGTGGATTTAGTAGAATCTGGAATTGAACAAAGGAAAATCCATATGCTTGGGACTGAAGTATTTAAAGATATTAATTATAAGACCCCTGTTTTTGTTCATACCCCTTTGATTAGCTCCTTAAAAGGTTCTGGAAAAATGAGTTCTTCTGATGAAAGCTCTTTTATATCTATTAGAGATAGTGATGAAGATATTGCTAGAAAAATAAAAAAAGCACACTGTTTAGTTGGAGAAGTTAAGGAAAACCCTATTTTGGAAATTATAAAATTGATTGTTTTCCCACGTATTTCTGAATTTGTAATTAATAGGCCTGAAAAATTTGGGGGAAATTTAAAATTTAGTAGTTATGAGGAATTGGAACATTTTTTTGCTAAAAAAGAGGTTCATCCATTAGATTTGAAGAATTCTCTCACTAACTATTTGGTTGAGATAATTACCCCAATAAGAAATAAATTTAAATAGTTCTAATTTTTTTTAAGAGCATGGCTACTCCTAAAAAGGATTATAAGGTTCCTATGAAGGAAAATATGCAATACTATTTTGGTTTGCTTAGTAATTATAAAGGAATAGCCCTTCTTGGACTAATTGTTGTTATGCTTCTTCAAATAGCTGCAGTTGGGGAAAATTTTTTATTTAAGGCAATAATAGATAATGCAGAAAGGTTTACATCTGGGTTAATGCCCAAATCTGCTTTTTTAGATTCTTTATTATTATTAGGAATATTATTTGCTTTAATACTCATAGTAAAAGTAGTTGGTGCTTGGTTTAGATTGTATGCAGTTAATCATTTAGATGCAAAACTTATGAGGGATTTGAAACAGAAATTCTTTAATCATCTAATATATTTATCTCATAAATTTCATTCAGAAAAGAAAACAGGATCTATTATTTCTAGGATTACAAGAGGATCAAGATCTATTGAAGTTATAACAGATGTAATTATATTTCAGTGTTGCCCTTATTATTTAGATTTTCATTGATAGTGGCTTCTTTTGTTTATTTCGATATCCCAACAGGAATTGCTTTGTTGGTAACAAGTGTCTTATTTATATGATATAGTATTTGGATGCAAGCAAAACAAGAAAATGATCAAATTAGTTCAAACCGTGCTGAAGATAGAGAAAAAGGTTTTATTGGAGATGTTTTCACAAATGTTGACACAATAAAATATTTTGGAAAGGAAAAAAGAATATTCTTAAAATATAAACAATTAAGTGAAAAAACCTATAATGGGTTATTGAAGTTCTGGGCACATTTTAATTGGATGGATGCAGGACAGAATTTAATATTAGGAATTGGAACATTTTTTATCTTTGCATTTCCAATTTGGGGATTATTAAAAGGAACATTAACTATAGGTACTTTAGCATTCATTTATACTACCTACGTAACATTTTTAGGATTATTATTCCAATTTGTTCATGGGTATAGAGGATTTAAAAGAGGAATAGTAGATTTCAATGATTTATACCAATACTCAAAAGTGGTTAATGAAATTAGAGATGTAAAAGGAGCTAAAGATATAAAGATTGATAAGGGTAAAATTTCTTTTAGAGGTGTTGATTTTTCTTATAATGATGAAAAATTGATTAAAGATCTTAATTTAACAATCCCAGAAAATAGTAAAGTGGCAATTGTTGGGCCTTCTGGATCTGGTAAAAGTACTTTGGTTAAATTATTGTTTAGATTATATGATTTAGATAAAGGAGAAATATATATTGATGATCAAGATATCGCTAAAGTAAAACAAGAATCTTTAAGGAATGAAATGAGTATTGTTCCACAAGATGCAATATTATTTGATGATAGTATTTATAATAATATTAAATTTTCAAATCCTAAAGCCACCCATAATGAGATACTTAGAGCAATAAGATTTGCTCAACTTGATAAATTAATTAAGAAATTGCCTTTAGGTTTCAACACTATTGTTGGGGAAAGAGGTGTAAAACTTTCTGGCGGAGAAAGACAAAGAGTCTCTATAGCCAGAGCAGTATTGGCCAATAAAAAAATATTAGTATTAGACGAAGCTACATCTGCATTAGATTCTCAATTAGAAGCAGAGATTCAAGCAGATATGGAGAAATTAATGGTTGGTAGAACTTCAATAGTTATTGCACATAGATTATCTACGATTATGAAATCAGATATTATTATAGTAGTTGAGAAAGGAAAAATTGTTGAAGCAGGTACACATGGAGAATTGTTAAATCGTAGATCTGGATTATATAAAAAGTTATGGAATTTACAAGCCGGAAGTTTTGTTGATTAAATATTTATTCTTTTTTCAAAGCAAAGATTTCAACCCAAACATCATTTGCTTCAGAACCTAAGATCCTAAATCCTGCATCTCTTACTAGTTCTTCCATTTCTTGTTGAGTATAGAAATAAACAATTCTGGGTTCATTATTATATTTCTCTTTTTTTACAATTTCAGAACCTTCACCTTTTTTTACAGAAATGTATAATACTCCTTTTTTGTCTAAAACTCTATTAAATTCTTTTATTGCTTTTTCAACTTCTGATTTAGGTAAATGAATTAAGCTTGTTACTGACCAAACACCATCGAAAGAACTATTTTCAAAATCCATTTTTCTAAAATCAGATTTTTTGAATTCTCCATTTGGAACTCTTTTTTTAGCTTCCTTTATTTGTCCTAAAGCAATATCCACTCCAACTACTTTAAACCCATCTTCCATAAAATACTCTACATCTCTTCCTGGGCCACATCCTGCGTCTAAAACCCTTTTTCCAGGAAGCATAGATTCAAATCTGGATAACTGAAATTGCATTAACTTATCTTCAGTATACTTTGCATAAATTGCTGCAATCTTATTATACGTTTTAATTGCTTCTTTAAATTTTTCTTCAGTATTCATAACTATTTATTGAGAGAAATAAAGTTTTTTAAATCTTTTCTTTTCCTCTTCTAGACTTAGGAGTGAAGTTAAATAGGGTATTATTTGATAATTTACCTGTACCTATAAAATGATTTTTATATTTTATTGCTTGTATTCCTTTGTTTTCATTATCCAAACGTAAATTTTCTCCAGCCATATACGCTTGAAATTCTTCATCATTTAATTCTATAACATTTTTTTTAGGATTATCTAATAGCTCAGAACCCTCAATACTCAGTCTAAAGGTGTTATCTTCCTCTATAGAACCAAAATAAGAACCTGTATTATTTATCCTTAACTTAGAAAAATCATGATTTTTATATTCTGGAGAGATTATATACACCTTATTTTTATTTGAAATTAAAAATAAGTATTCCCCTTTAATTCCGCAATCAAATTGATCTTCTATTTTTTTAAAAAGTTCTCTTATATTTTTATTTTTCATAATTTCAAGCATAATTGTTCTTGTGTTCAGATAACTTTATAAAGGTTATTTAATCGAACAGTGAATCATGACAACATTGGAAAAATTAAGAGGTGAAATAGACGTATTAGATGATGAAATTGTTTCTTTGCTTGATAAGAGATTGCAATTAGGTAAGAAAATTATTGATATTAAAAAGACAAAAAATTTACCAATTGAAGATTTAGACAGAGAAGAAGAAGTTGTATCCAGAGTTGTAAAAAATTCCAGAATTGATGAAGCTTTGTTAAATGAAATTTATTATAATATCTTTGACCATGTAAAAAACGGTTAAGCTTATAAATTGCCTCAATATTTCTTTTTTATGAAACGTGATAGTTATTTAATTGGCGCTGCGGCTCTTGCAGGAGTTATATTAGCATTTACCCCTACAGGAGATAAAATATCTGCAAAATTATACAATGCTAGACAAATCGAGAATACAAAAGTTATTTCTGTTGAAAATTATGATGTACCCAATGATCTTGGGATGCATTTTAAGGGTAGTATAATCAGATGTGATAGTTTGGAAGGAAATGTCCTTCTTTCTGGGGCAGATGCAGATGGATTACAAGTCCAGGTAGGAGATTTAGTGAATTTGAGAGTTTATACAAAATTTCCTATATTCGGTACGGAGAAGACCTATAGAGGAATTCTTATGAACACTCCTTAATAATTAAATCATCCCTTTATTTTTTGTTTGCTTGAAAGGTTTGTGGATTTCAAATTTTGAAAAGTCTTCTTTTCGTTCTTGAATTTTATAAACAATATCTCCTTTTTTTACTTTTTCATCAATTTTGATTGTGATTTCATCCCCAATTTTTGCTTTCTTTGCTTCTTTTTCTGACACCCATAAATTATTTGCTTTTGTTTTGTAGTACCCAGTAATTGGGCCAATGAATGCTATTGTTTCTCCTTCCTCTAATTCATTTTGTTCTATAATAATCTCAGCAACTTTTAGTTTAGGATAAAATTTATTTACTTTACCTATTTTTATTTTAGTTTCAGTAGCTATTGAACCATAAAATTTGGTCCAAGAATCATTTGTTGGTGTTCCCAAAAAGAAATTTGTTGAAAATCCTCTATTATAGACCTTTTCTAATTCATTTAGTAATTTTAGAATGTTCTTTTCTGTAAACTCATTTTTCTCTATTAAATTAATTGCATCTTTGTAAGCTTTTGTAACTGTGTATGTGTATTCTGGACCTTTTGCTCGACCTTCTATTTTGAAAACATCTACACCCGCTTCAATTAACTTATCTAATATTGGCAGGGCACATAAATCTTTGGGAGACATAACTTGTTCACCTTCTAAAATAAATTCTCTCCTTGGATCTTCCTCATCCGTTATTTTATACTTTCTTCTACATTCTTGTAAACATTGCCCTCTATTTGCAGAAATTCTATTATGGAATTGACTCATAAAACATCTTCCAGAATAAGCTACACATAAAGAACCATGAACAAAAGTTTCTAATTCAATTTCCCTTCCTTTATAATTCAGTTTATTCTTTTTTATTTTATCTTTAATTTCTTTAATTTGGTCTAGGGTACACTCACGTGCTAAAACTATTCTTGGAGAGAATTTACTAAAGAACTTTACTGCATCATAATTTGAAACAGATAATTGTGTTGAAATATGAGTTTCTATATCTTTTTCGTTACATAATTGTATAATTGCCATATCAGTTGCAATTACTGCATCTACTTTTGAAGTTTTTACTTCATCTAAAATTGATTTTACTCTGTCTAATTCATGATCATAAATTAAAGTGTTTAATGTTAAATATCCCTTAACATTGTTTTTGTGAAGTTTTTCCATTAACTCTGGAAGTTCTTTTAGTTTAAAATTTCTAGCTGAAGCACTTCTCATATTAATTTGTTCTATGCCAAAATATACTGCATCTGCACCTGCCTTTATTGCTGCGGATAGAGTTTCCCAATCTCCTACTGGTGCTAAAATTTCTATTTTTTTCATAATTTTTGTTTAAAAATATTGTTTAAAAAACTAACTATTCCTAGACTCAGCTATAAAATCATTAAAATGTTTATAAAATTCCTTTTGAATTTTCCTTTCTTCTTCAGAAGGTTTTAAATCTTCTTTTTTAAACTTATTTGGATCACTCCCTTTTTCTATAATTTCTTCTGGAATTACACATAAAATATTATCTGATTTTAAATCAAATTCTTTATTTACTTGGAAATCTTTTAATTTTGAATCCCATGTAACATCGATTATAATCCATTTATTATCTACTTTAATTTTTAAAGCTGTATGATGGGTTAACGGCATCTTTCTTACTAAATCCATCATTTTTTCAGGATATTTTACTGGAATCTTTTCATAATAGTAAGAAACAGCTAAAAATTTTAATGGAACATCAAGTTTCTGTAAACATTGGGCTAAAAAAATATGCTTTGGGGTACATGATCCTGCATTATTTTTTATTATATCTTTTGGATCTGAACTTCCTGTTACTTTGTATGGAATATCTCTTACAAGTTCACAAATTAATCTTATTTTATTTTCTTTAGAATTATTTGAATTTATTATCTTATCTACTTCTTTAAGTATCATAAACATAATAAGGAGTTATATTTAATAAAATTATCTAAATGACATTACTCTTTTTTAAATATAATATAAATGAAGTCCAGATTATTACTATTAATCCTAAAACATAAAAGAAAATATTTTGATTATCTTGCATTGGCAATAAAACATTCATACCATATAACCCTGAAATAGCTGCAGGAACACTCACTAATATTGTGAATATTGTTAATAATGTAATAACTTTGTTTAATCTGTTTGAAAAAGTAACTTCTAAGTGATTTCTTAAGTTCGATATTGTTTTTAGAGAAGATTTACATAGATCTGCACCTTGTTTTGCTTCAATAATCAAATCTTCCATTAAGTCTTCATTTCTTTCTTCTTTAAAATTTGTATATTTATCTATTCTTTCATAAACTAAATTTGTGTAGTGATAAGCGGATACAAAACTGTTTAATTCTTCTTCATGATTTAATAATTTATCAATATCTTTTTCTGAAAGTTTCCCAACGGATGTTTTCTTTTCAGAATTAACGCTTTTAGCTATAGCTAGTGTAGCTTTTTCAAATTCTGTATTAATTTTTGATAATAAAGTTAACATAGAACCAACTCTTTGGCTTGTTATAAATTTTGTTGAACCGGAAATAATTTGTGTTATAAACTTAGGTTGTGTTCTTGTTAGGGTTAGTATAAATTTTGGAGTTTTTAAAATTAATAAAGTATCTAATTCTCTTTCATTTGAAGATAAAATTTTTAAAATAATATACAAATCTGTTTCATCTTTCTCTACTCTAGGAACTTCGTTTTTATCTAACCCTGAAATAAGATTAGGTTTATCTAAATCAAACTCTTTTGTTAAAAAATCAATTTCTTGATCTGAAGGATTTATTACATTTATCCAGCATCCTGTTTGAAAAACATCTAATTTCTTTAATTTTTTATGGGTAGGAAGCCTTTTGTAATATTCAATCATATCCTTTAATTTTTATAGGTATTTAAAAACATTATGTTTTACACTAATTTTTTATTATTCTTCTCAATATGAATGACATTAACTGGACAAGAATGGGCAGTTTCAAGATTTTCTTCAAGATTTTCTTCTGAAAATTCTTTTTCAAATATATCTTCTTTAATTTCTTTAGAATTTAATAATTTGGATTTACCATCTGTTTGCATTTTCCAGTTTTTTGGGTCTAATGCTGCGCAAGATCCACAACCAATACAATTTTCCCGATCATAAATAAACTTACAATTTTTCATGAATTAATATTGGAATTTTTATGTTTTAAAAGTTTATCCCTATATAAGCAAACTATTATAAACTGACTAAATTTCTTGTTTTTATGCAAAAATTACCATATAATTTAAGAGAAGAGTATGAAATACCTGTTGGAGATGCATCTATTGTATATAGTGCTTACTTTGGAGGATTAAATTATGAGCCAAATAAAAGCAGAATTACTGGAAAATATTGCTTTACTATTATGAAAATTCCTAGTATCAACCCAAACCTTAAGGGATTAAAAAAAATTGTAGGTAAATTGAGCCAACAAATAAAAACAAAAGTTATCACAGTTGGTAGTTTGACTCAAGGTAGAGATGAAATTATTGCAGATAATGGCCAATTAAATTTAGATCATAGAGATAATATAAATTTTATGTTAAGACAAAAAAATTTAACAGTCAGAACTGAAGATTTGAACCAAACTTTTGGGCCATTGGAAAGACAGTTAAATGATTTCTTAGAATCTGTTGAGAAATAATTAATTTTATATATACTTGTGTTGTTTTGATTGATATGGATGAGTACCAATTTGAAAGGATAGTTTTAGATAACGCTACTAGGTATGAAGGAAAAGCTAGTATTGGTAGTGTTATGGGTACTTTATTAGGGGTTCATCCTGAATTGAAAGCTAAAGCTAAAGAGTTAATGCCTAAAATCCAGAAAGCTGTTGAACATGTTAATTCTATGAGTTTAGAAGAACAAGAAGCTAGATTAAAAGAATTGGGTGATTTTGTTCGTAAAGAGAAAGTAGAAAAAGATAAAGTTCCTGAATTAAAAAATGCAGAAAATGTTGTTGTTAGATTTGCACCAAATCCTAATGGGGCGATATCTTTCGGGCATTGTAGGCCTGCGTTGTGGAATTGGTTTGTTAAAGAGAGGTATAATGGCAAATATATTTTAAGATTTGATGATACTGATCCTCAAATTAAACCACCAATGAAAGAAGCATATGACTGGTTTAAAGAGGATTTAAAATGGTTGGGGGTAAAACCAAATAAAATTGTAATCCAAAGTAAAAGATTAAAAACTTATTATAAATACGCTCAAGAATTAATCAATCTTAATGGGGCATATGTTTGTACTTGTAATGCAGAAACTAAAAGAGATTTACTACATAAAGGTTTGAAATGTTCCTGCGGAGATGAATATCAAACTTCTAGATGGGAGGGTATGTTTGATGGAACTTACAAAGCTGGAGAAGCAGTATTACGTATAAAAACTGATTTAAATGATCCAAATCCTGCAGTTAGAGATTGGCCTGCATTTAGAATTGTTTCTGAAAATAAACATCCTTTAGATTCTAAAACAAAAGTTTGGCCTTTGTTGAATTTTGCTTCTGCTATTGATGATCATGAATTTAAAGTTACACATATTATTAGAGGGATTGATTTAAGAGTTTCTGATGATAGACAAAAATATTTGTATAGGTATTTTGGGTGGAGATACCCAGAAACTATGTATAATGGTAAATTACTAGTTTCAGGGATTAAAAGTACTTCTGAAACTGTTAAATTAATGGAAGAAGGCAAAGTAAAAGGTTGGGATGATCCTTCTTTAGGTACAATTCGTGCTTTGCGTAGAAGGGGATTCATGGCTGAAGCCATTCGTAAATTTATGTATGATGTTGGAATTAAAAAAGTAGATATTAATGTTTCTTTTGAAACTTTAGCTGCCCATAATCGTGAGTTAATTGATTCTAAGACTAAAAGATATTTCTTTATTGAAAACCCTAGAAAAATTATGATTGAAAATTGCCCTGAATTAGAAATTGAAGCACCATTACACCCTGATAATCCTAAAATGGGGGTACGTAAGTTTAATACTCACCAATATTTTTATATTTCAGATAATTTAGAAAAAGGGATTATTTACAGATTTATGCATTTGTTTAATTTTATGAATGGAAAATATCATTCCGTAGAGTATAACAAGTCTTTAGATGCTAAATTAATTCATTGGTTACCTGTTTCTGATGAAAATATTAATGTTGAAGTATTAAAAGGTTCTGAAGTAATTAAGGGGCTTGGTGAGAGTTCTTTAAGTAAATTAAAAGTTGGGGAAATAGTTCAATTTGAAAGATTTGGATTTGTTAGATTAGATGCTAAAGAATCTGATAAATTAGTTTTTGTTTTTGGCCATAAGTAATATTTATAAGTTAGTAGACTTAATTCTTATTATGAAAAAAGTTTCAATTTTCATTTTAATAATAATCTTGTTATCTTTTATAATTTCTATTTATGCTTATCAAACTTTAGAAGTAGATAAAATTGCTTCTCATTGGAATGTAAAAGGAGAAGTAGATGATTATATGGGGAAGTTTTGGGGATTATTCTTTTTGCCAGTGATTACAATTGGATTATATTTATTATTCTTATTAATACCTAAAATAGATCCTTTAAAAAATAATATAACAAAATTTAGAAAAGATTATGATATGTTTATTTTTACTTTTGTTTTATTTATGTTATATGTACATCTTTTAACAATTTTTGCTAATTTTGGTAATAGTTTTAATATGGGTACTGTGTTGATGCCTGCGATAGGAATTTGGTTTTTTTATCTTGGAAGTATCATGAAGCAATTAAAAAGAAATTGGTTTATTGGGGTTAGGACCCCTTGGACCTTAAGTAGCGATAAGGTATGGGAGAAAACACATAAATTCGCCTCTAAAATTTTTAAAGTATGGGGAGGATTAATAATCCTAACAATATTTATCCCTGCAGAGTATTCTATTTGGGTTATCTTAGTCTCCTCATTTATTGTATTAATTTGGATAGTTTTATACTCTTATTTAGAATTTAGAAAAGAAAAAAAATAAAAGATTTAGAAATCTTTTTCAACGCCTTCTGCAATTGCTTTTTCAGCGTTATCTTTTGACATCATTGCGCACATTGTAGTTCCACAATCTGGGCATGAACCCTTTGCCATATATCCACCTTTAGCAGTTTGAGTAATTTTAGCGTCCTTCATTTCTTGTCCTTTTTTCTTACATTTAACACAATATGCTTGTACCATTTTTAAATATCCTCCATTAATTAGAATATTAGGGAAAATTTCCCCTATAAAAAGTTATTCATTATGATATCTGCATAAAATTAGGAGTAAAAAGAAAAAAATTAATGACTTTTTGATTTTGGGGGATTACTATACTCTACTTGGGCATTAACATAATTTATAGTTACTCTTGGAAAATAATGTGTTTCTATCCCCAATCTTTCTCGACCCTCTGCATCAAATATTTGGATTCTAAACATATCGCTTGCATTAGATATATCTTCCTTTGTAATCTTTGCAGTGTATTCCCCAATTTGTCCTTCAGATAATACTTCTATACCTCTCTGTTCAGCTTCACAGCCTGTAAAAGTTAATCCTCCCGCAAGGATTAATGAAGGTATTGTTAATTTTTTTAGTAAACTCATTGTGATTTGAGAGATAGATAATTCTTTATAAATTTAATTAAAAGTCTGATTTTGAGTGTGTTGTTTGAACAACCGGGAATTCTCTCATGACAAAACGCATAGCTTTCATTAATAATTTAACATCTTCATAAACTTTTAATTCTAAGATATAATAGAGGGAATTTTCTTTAATATTATCAACAGAAACTAATAATTCAGAATTATTTGCAGAGATCCTTTGAAAATCTATGCTTTTTGATATTTCTTTACTCCTAAATAATTTCTTAGCATTTGAACTTTTTACTTCATTTAAACTTTGAGGCATATCTCCTTCCAAATAATAATATAATTTTTCTTTGCATATTGGGAAATACCTATGTTGGTCTAAACTTCTTTTCCCCTTTTCTCCAGCTCTAGTGTATATAACTTGTAATGTTTGTAACCATTCTTTGTTCCCGGGGTATAATTCTTTTTTCTCACTATATGTTCTTTTTCTTAGCCTAAGTCTTGGAATTCTTCCAGAATATTGGTTTAAGTTATTATCTAAGTATAAATCATGATAATTTCTTTTTTTCAAATTTATTAGCTCAAACTGTTTCATCAAATTTTCCATAACTTCTTTTGGCTTTTTTTCCTTACTAATAAAAAATCTTGATTCGAAATATTTTTCATATCCAAATCCTAATTTCTTAAGTTTCCTCTTATAATTTTTATACCTTATTTCTGTGGCAGTTACTTCTAATCCAGAAACTGCGAATACTGCAAGAATGAAAGAAGCTGCAGATAATAACCAAGGAGGAGTTCCTGTATAAATAGTTAAGCCTAAAAACATCAACAAAATGTAGATTGGATCATGTATTAATACATCTTCAAGTAAACTTACTGAACCATTTTTAATTGCTTTTTTAAAATAATAATTTATCCCTTTTCGTTTTTCTTTAGGGGTTGTTTTGTAAATATCAAATGCTTCTTTAAAATGTGCTGGAAAAAACCCTATTTTCTCAATTATTGGACCAGTAATCGAAAGTATCCAAGCTGTGCTAAAAAAGAAACTTGCTATTGCAGTTCCTAAAACATTAATAAACATAGCAATTGATTCATCTCTACCAAATCTTTTAAAAACATTCCAAAATGGACTGCCAGGAACTTTTATTGGAGCATTTGCAAACCTCTTAGGGATTAAATCAACACTATTTGGCATAATCTTAGGGAAATAATCTTGTTTAAATAGCTTTCAGTTAAATTTATAAATGAATTAATTTCTCGTGATAGCTATGGCAAAGATCCACACTAGAGCAAAGAGAAGACTTGGAATAAGTACTCATAAAAGAGGAACTGTTCCTAGTTTGCATAAGAAAAAAGGACCTAAAACTTTTGCAAGTGAAGAAAGAGCTAATGAATATGCAAAAGAACAAGGAATTGATAAATTTGAATTGAAATCAGTTAAAAAAGATAAAAGATTCCAAATAGTTACTTTGGAGTAGATTTCTGCGAATTTTATAAATTCTTTTTTATAACTTCTAATACATTATCTATTGCTTTTTCTTGTGTTAAATTAGATGTGTCTAAAACATAATCATATTGCTTTTCATCTTTGTGATTTATATTATAATACTTTTTATATCTCTCTAAATCACTGTTTTCTCGGTCAATTATTCCTTGTTTAAGTTCTTCAGGTGTTTTATAATCTCCTTCGTTTCGATTATTGCTTACTTGGAGGTCACTCCATATTCTTTTTACTGCTATATCTAAATCACATTTTATGTAAACTTTAAATGATTCTGGAAGAAAATGAAATTGAGTTCTTCCTTCAACTATAACTAAATTAGTTTTGGCTAGTTCTCTGGCTTGTTTTGATGCCTCTTTATCAATTTCAACATCTGATTCTGGATGATTTATCGCATAACTATTTAACTCATTTAGGGTCATTCCTAATTTTTTTGCATATTCTCTTCTTATCCCTCCAACATATATTCTTTCAGCATTTAATTTCTCTTTTATTGCTTTAGCAATCGTGGATTTTCCTGACCCCCCTGGCCCAGAAATAGTTATTATTTTCTTCATCTTATTGGAATTAATTGATTATATTTTTAAGTTTAATTGTAATATTAAATATATAGTTAATTTTATATATATAAAAAATCAGGATTTTATTGATAGATGAAAAAGAGTAAAGTGGAGTTGGAAGGATGCTCTGCAGTGATACAAAACATAGAGGTTATTTTTCAGAGTGTAGATAAAAAAGGTAAACTTGTTTTTGTTAATTCTGCTTGGTTACAAAAATTAGGATACACAGAGAAAGAAGCTATTGGAATGAGCGTTTGGAAGATAATTTCTCCAAAATATAAAAAAGAATGTAACTCAATTTATAAATTGGCTGCTTCTGGTAAAAAATATAAAAATGTTGAGTCTGAACTTTTAAGAAAAGATGGTAAAAAAATTCTTGTAAGGGGGGATGTAATTCCTTATAAAGAAAATGGAAAATTAAAGTATATTATAACCGCTTGTAAAGATATAACAGAGTTAAAGATAGATGCAGAGAAATATAAAAGTTTTATAATGAATCACAGGGGGATTTCTTATTTTGCAAAATTGAATGGCATTCCTATACTTTTTGATGGTAATGTTAATGGTATCACTGGATATAAAAGAGATTCTTTTTTGAGTGGCAGAGTAAATTGGAAAAATTTGATTCTAAAAGAAGACTTTAAAAGAATGTCAAAAAATTGGAAATATTTAGCAAAAATTCATGGAACAAGTGTGAAAAGAGAGTATAGAATTAGAAAGAAAAATGGAAAAATAATTTGGGTTCAAGATTTGGTAAGAAATGTAGTTGATGAAAAAGGAAAAATTGTCCTTGTTCAAGGAGAAATATATGATATAACTGATAAAAGAATATCTGAAGAAAAATTAATTAGAGAAAAAAATAGGGTAGAAGGATATTTTGATGTTGCTGATGTTATGCTTATTATTATTGGTAAAGATGGAAAAGTATTGGAGATTAATCATAAAGGCAGAGAAATTTTAGGTTATCCTGAAAAAGAAATTATAGGAAAAAACTGGTTCAATACTTTTCTCCCTAGTTCAGTTAGGGGAGATGTAAAAAAAGTTTTTAAAAAAATCCTAGATGGAAAAGAAAAATTAGTAGAATATTATGAAAATCCAATATTAGATAAGTATGGTAAAGAAAAAATTATCTCATGGCATAATTCTTTACTTTTTGATGAAAAAAATGAAATAGTTGGGATATTAAGTTCTGGTGAAGATATCACAAAAAGGAAACATGTAGAGGGAGAATTACAAAATTATCATTTATTTTTGGAAGATAAAGTTAGGGAAAGAACTAGAGAATTAGAAGAAAATGAGGAAAAATATAGAACCATTGTTAATAATTTGAATGTTGGTATATATAGAAATACTGGTGGAACTCACGGTAAATTTTTAGAAGCAAACCCTGCGATTGTTAGTATGTTTGGGTATACTTCTGTGAAAGATTTTATGAAAGTAAAAGTATCTAGTTTATATCAAAAACCGAGTGAAAGAAAATTGTATATAAAAGAAGTTTTAAAAAAGGGTTATGTAAAAGATTTTGAGTTAAAATTGAAGAAAAAAGATGGAACTCCAATTATTGGATCCCTAACTTCTAAGATAGTTTATAATAAAAAGGGGGATATAAATTGGATTGATGGAACTATAGAAGATATTACAAAACGTAAAAAATCAGAACAAATGTTAAAGGAAAGTGAAAAAAGATTTAGAACTATTTTTGAGGGAGCAAATGATGGTATACTTGCAGTGAATCCAAAAACAAAAAAATTTGTTTTTGCTAATATCAAGATAAGCCAATTAACAGGTTATAAAATTAAAGATTTGTTGAAGATGGGTATTAATGATATACACCCAAAAGAAGAATTAAAGAATATATTAAAAATTTTTGAAAAACAAATTTCTGGTAAAGAAACTCTAGCAAAGGCTCTTCCTATATTGAGGAAAGATAAAAAAATAATTTATTGTGATGTTAATGCTCAAAAATTACATTTATCCGGTGAAATACTATTTGTTGGATTTTTTAGAGATGTAACAAAACAAATAGAAACCCAAAAAATATTAGTTGAAAGTGAACAAAAGTTTAGAACATTATACCAATCATCTAAGGATGCAATAATGACTTTAACCCCCCCAACTTGGAGATTTACTGCTGGAAATTTAGCCACAATTAAAATGTTTAAAGCGAAAAATGAAAAAGATTTTGTATCCCATGATCCATGGGAACTTTCCCCAAAATATCAATTAGACGGACAATTGTCTAGTGTTAAAGCAAAAAAAATGATTCAAAAAGCAATGAAAGAAGGTTCTAACTTTTTTGAATGGACTCATAAAAGAATTAATGGAAAAACATTCCCTGCTACGGTTTTATTAAGTAAAATTGAAAATAAGGATGAATATTTACAAGCCACTGTTAGAGATATTACCGATCAAAAAATAAATGAAGAAAAAATCAAGTATCAAATTGAAAAACTAAAAGAAATGGATGAGTTGAAAAGTAAATTTTTAACAGTTACATCCCATGAATTAAAAACCCCTATTACTCCAATTAAATTACAAACACAAATGTTAATGGAAGGCCATTTTGGAGAATTATCTAAAAATCAAAAGGTTAGTACTAAAATAATATATAGAAATATAAATAGGCTACAAAAGTTAATAGAAGATATTTTAGAAATTGCTAGAATGCAATCTGCTGGGTATAAATATCATTTTACAAAGAATGATTTAAATCTTCTTGTTAAAGATGTTATTGAAAATTCAAAAGTTACTGCAAATAAAAAAGGATTGTTCATAAAGTATACAACTCAAACTAAACTTTCTAAGGTACAGTTAGATAAAACAAGAATCACTCAGGTAATTACTAACCTTTTAGATAATGCAATCAAGTTTACAGAAAAGGGGGGAATAAATGTTAATTTGAAAAAAATGAAAAATAATCTTATCCTAACTGTAAAAGATACTGGTATTGGTATTCCAGAAGAACACCAGGATAAAGTTTTTGAAGAGTTTTACCAAGTAGAACCAACATATACAAGAGAACACGGTGGAGCAGGGTTGGGACTAAGTATTGCAAAAAAGATTATAAATGCACATAATGGAGAAATATGGTTAAAAAGTAAATTTGGAGAAGGAAGTACTTTTAGTTTTAGTATACCAATAATAAATGGAGGTGAAAATGAAAAAAATACTGATAGTAGATGACGAAGCAGATATATTGACAAGCGTTAAATCTTTTGTTGAAAGTTTGGGGTATAAAGGGAAGACTGTAAAAAGTGGGCAAAGCGCATTAAATATGTTAAGTAAGGATAAATATGATCTAGTTTTATTAGATATATTAATGCCAAAAATGTCTGGAAAAATAGTTTTGGAAAAAATTAGAGATGACCCAAAATTAAAAAATCAGAAGGTTGCATTTTTAACAGTTGTAAGATTAAATGCTGAAGGTAGAAAAATAGTCAAAGAATTAAAACCAGTTGATTATATAAATAAACCAATAAACACAACAGATCTTAAGAAAAGATTGAAAAAAATACTTGGTGAGTAAGAGGCTTTGCACAAATATTCGATTCTGCACAAATATAAAAGCTTTTGCACAAAAAAGGAAATATTTAAATAACTTCTTTAATAGATTGGTTATTATGAATTCTGAAGTACAAAAAGATATTAATGGAAAAGATACTTCAAATAAAGGTTTATTTTGTGTTAAAGCTTCTTTTGATAGTTGGATGTTTAGTTTGAAATCTTCAGTTGGGAGGTTTATTCCATCTGGAAATAGTTTCTTAGCTAACTCTCCAACTTCATTTCCTTCTTTGAATGTGTTTATTGTTCCTATATCAAATTCTGGAATCATTTCTTTTTTATGAATACTTGCCCAAAGAAGTCTAGGGCATTGTATTCCGTTTAAAAATTTTGATTTAGATAGTAGTGGCATTTTATTTCTTTAAAATATTGTTTCTATGGTAATCTAAATATTCTTCTCTCCCTTCAACTGGAAGCAAAGAATATTTTTTATTTGGAGATATATTTAATTTTGAACAAGTCATTTTTGATAACCACGGGGAAATTATAATTTTTTTATCATCTGTAAAGGAGATATACCCCCTATCAAAAAGTAAGTCAAATGTTGGGGTAAACATAAATCCATTTTTAGGGTCTGTTTTTTCATTATTTTGTGATTTAACCCAAGGTTTAATATGGCTTGCAATCAATAATCTATCATCTGATATTGTGGTTATTGGACAGATTGGACATTCCTCTAATAACTTTCTCCTATACTCCCCTTGACCTATCCTTGCTTTTATTATCTGTTTTTTTTCTGTTTCATTTATAGTTAATTCTTCTATTTTTTCTTCTTCTTCCTGTATCTTGGATGGATGGTCTTGTTCACCGAAATAATCAATAAATAATTTAAAATAAAATATTATATCTCCATTAGTATTTTTTAATTTTATTGCAGATAAGTAAGTTATATTAGGCAATGAAAGTTCTCTTATTAGTTTGTAAGGATTATCTTTTGAATTTACATAAATTCTTGGTCCATTTATTTGAGTCTGTTCAGTTAGCTCGAAATATAAAATATTTGGAGATGTTTTAACTTTTTCTTTCCTTTCCTCCCATAAAGTTGGAAAATCATTTTTTTGTTTATACTTTTGTTCAGGGGTAATATACTCTGATTTACATTCTTCTAAATATTTTACAAGATCTTCCTTTAATAGAAAACACTTAATCTTAAATCCTTCTTCACCAAAAAAATTTCTTAATTCTTGGCTATTATTTCCAATATAAAATTTAGCTTCACCATGTGCAGAACCAATTTTATTACTTCTCACAACAAAACAGTCAGGGACTGTCATCTTTTCTTTTGTATCAATCTTTGTGTATTCTACACCCAAGATATTTATTTTACTCATTTTTTATTTTTTCTAGATCTATGTTATTTAATATATTCATGATAACTGGTACAACTATACTGTTCCCTGCTTGTTTATATGCTTGTGTGTCACTTACAACTATTTTATATGAATCTGAAAAACCCATTAATCTATGACATTCTCGGGGAGTTAGTTTTCTTATTCTTTTTCCTTTTGTGATATAATTATCTATCCCTGCCCTGTGCATTTTATGCATTGTAGTTAATAATGGTCTTGCTATCTCTAAATCTGTTTTTGGTTTCGAATAAAAACTTTTAGTTCCACTTTTTAATACATATTTCTTTGTCTTTTCAGAAAGATAATATTTTTTTTCGACATCCTTTTTTGGGGAGTCTAGTATAAAATCCCCATGCCAATTAAACTGTTGATTTGCTTTTTGACACAAAGCAATATCTCCATTTATTTGTGTGTATTTTTTCTTTATATTTTTTTCTTTGGTCACAAAATTTATTCCTTTTTCTCCTAAAAAATACTTTGATTTTGGATTATCTTCTAATAAATCCTGTACAGTAATTTGCAATGGCACCGGATTTGGGAAATCAAATTTTATAGTTTTATCTTTAAAGCCTACTAAAAATATTCTTTCTCTATTTTGTGGAATACCATAATCTCTTGCATTAAGAACTTTCTTTGAAAAAGAGTAACCTAATTTTTTAAATCTTTTTTCTATATCTTCCCATGTTTTTCCTTCATTATGACTAAGCAATCCACGAACATTTTCAAATATAAATGTGTTTGGTTGAGTTTCTTTTATTATTCTAATAAATTCAAATACTAAATTTCCCCTATCATCTTCTAATCCTTTTCTTTTTCCGACCATTGAGAAAGATTGGCAAGGACTTCCACCAATTAAAATGTCTATTTTTCCTAAATATTTTTTTCCTTTTATGTCCTTTATATCCCAATACCAATTTTTCTCTGAAATATTGTAATTTGCAAAATATGATTCCTTGCAATATTTGTCTATATCGCATGCAAAAACAATTTCATGCGAAATATCTAGTCTATCTAGTGAGTGTTCAAATGCCCCTATTCCACTGAAAAGAGTTGCTACTCTTAATGGTCTATTAGTTTTCATTATTTCTTCCTTTTCTTAAAAGATATGATGTTGTGGTTCTTTTATTGGAACATTTTTTAGAACACGTAATTGCTCTTTGGCTCCTATTTTCAGGTATTCTTTTTCCACATTCAATGCATATTCTTTCTTTATTCTTCTTTATCATTTTTTATTTTTAAACTATCTGTGTACTTGACAATCTATTATCTTTTCTTCCTTCTTTTTTTAGGTTTAACTCCAGAGAGCAAGCTAAACTTAAATGTATAAGTTTTTACTTTTCTTTTTCGTTTAACCATCTTTATCTAATATTACTCCTTTTTTTACTAACTCTTCTAAATATT